>Ga0111541_10000774_pt1 | contig 10463 bp, 17 predicted proteins | sample Knorr_S7_td_DCM__FD_83039 | JGI IMG/M metagenome (GOLD analysis project Ga0111541, IMG submission 83039) | Marine microbial communities from Southern Atlantic Ocean transect - Knorr_S7_td_DCM_ad_131m_LV_B (version 2) (version 2) | ecosystem: Environmental > Aquatic > Marine > Oceanic | place...
CGCCTTCCATATTTTTTTATTTTTTGAATATTTTGATAAATATTTAGATAAATATGCTATAGAAAAAAAGAATATAAATGAAGAAATGGTTGCTCCAATTCCAAAGTAAATTTTTTCTAATAATAAAAAATTTTTTGAAAAGTTTCCAAGAAAAAAAACAGTATCAGAGTAAACATGTGGATTCAAATAAGTGAATCCTAGAGTTTTTAAAAAGACATTTATTGCATTTTCTTTTGTATTTTTTTTTCTAATTATAAAATTTTCCTCATGTTTAAAATCCTTTACTTTTTTATAAATAAAATGAGAAAGGAAGACTAGTAATAGAATATTTAAAATAAATTCAATTGTTGTATTGAAAAACTGATTAAAATAATGAAATAAAAAGATCCCTAAAAATATTAAAATAAAATCAGATATTGAGCATACTATACTTACTAAAAAAACATGTTGTTTCTTGAGCCCTTGTTCGATTACAAAAATATTTTGGGCACCAATAGCTAATATTAGACTTAATCCAGTTAAAAAACCTAAAACAATAAAGTTCATTTTTGATAAATGTTACTTATTAACTTATAGTATATATATTTCTTGCATTATTTTTAAAAATAATATCAACATATTTTATGATTGGAATTTTAGGAGGAATGGGAACTCAAGCAGGTCTTGATTTTTGTAATAAATTAGCTGTAATCAACAGAGGAAAAATTGATCAGAATTACCCTCTTTTCATGCTTTATAACAAATCCAATATACCTAATAGACCACAAAACCTTAAAAAATATCAAAATGTTTTAAGCAGTCTTGTAAGTGGTTGCAAAATACTTGAAAGGAATAAGTGTAAATTTATTGTTATGCCATGTAATACTGCACACTATTGGTACGATGATTTAAAAAAAAAAATTAAAATTCCAATTTTAAGTATGCCTAAAGAAGTTTTTATTCATACAAAAAAATTATGTAAGAAAAAATCAAAAATTGGTTTGCTTGGAACAGAAGCAACACTTAAAACTGGGATATATGGTAAATATTTTACTAAAGACTACAACTTAGTTACTCCAAATAAAATTTTACAAAAAAAAAATGTTAATAAAGCAATTAAATTAGTAAAAATGGGTAAAGTAAAAAAAGCTGAAAAAATTTTAAGACCTGCTGTTAATTATCTTGTTAAAAAAAAATGTAAAAAAATTATTCTTGGATGTACTGAATTGCCAGTTGCGATATTTGCATATAAGTCTTTCAAAAAAATTAAAGAATCTAAAATTTTTATTGATCCAAATTTACTATTAGCTCAAGTTTCTATGAGAAAGTACAAATTGTAAAAAAAACCGGCAATCTTATTTACAAGATTACCGGTTTAATTCTTTTTAAACTACTTGTGTGGATCTGGTACTTTTCTTAAATATGGTTTTATAGTTTCCCATCCATCAGGATATATTTTTTTTGCTTCATCGTTTGTTACTTTTGGAACTATAATTACTTTTTCACCAGGCTTCCAATCTGCAGGTGTTGCAATTTTATGTTTTGCAGTCCGCTGCATTGAGTCTATTGCTCTTAGTATCTCACCAAAATTTCTTCCAGTAGTCATCGGATAAGTTAAGAACAAACCAATTCTTTTATCAGGTCTGATAACATAAACAGTTCTCACTGTTTCATTATCTACTGCAGTTCTTCCCATTGACGTAGTACCAGCATCTCCTTCAAGCATGTTATAAAGTTTTGCAACTTCTAACTTTTCATCTGCTATAATTGGATAAGACGGTTTCATACCACAAACATCTTTAATATCATCTAACCACTTAACGTGATCTGAAACTGGATCAACACTTAAACCAATAACTTTAACATTTCTAGCATCAAATTCTGGTTTCATCTTTGCTAACGCACCAAGCTCAGTAGTACAAACTGGTGTGAAATCTTTTGGGTGTGAGAATAATACCCCCCAACTATCTCCTAGCCACTCATGAAAAGATATATCTCCCTCTTGAGTTTGAGCTTTAAAGTCTGGAGCAAGGCTATTTATTTTTAATGTCATTTTTTCTCCTAATAAGTTTTTATAAATAAATTATATGCAAGATTGATTTGTCATGCAATTTTTTATAATGTTTCTAAATAGATGATTTTCAATCAATTATTTGATGATGTTTCTTCAACCTACACGTACATCATTGCTAGTGATAGAGGAAGGGAAGCTTTAATTATTGATCCAGTTTTAGAAAAAACTGAGGAATATTTAAAAATCCTGCAAGAATTAGATCTTAAATTAGTGAAGGTAATTGATACACACATTCATGCAGATCATATAACTGCACTTAACGAATTAAGTAAAAGAACAAACTGCACAAAAATTATGGGGGAGCAATCAAAATCTGAAGTAGTCGATTTAAAAGTAAAAGAAGATGATAAAATTGAAATAGATAAAATAGAACTTAAAACAATTTATACACCAGGTCATACTGATTGCTCCTATAGCTTTTTAATGAACGATAGAGTTTTTACAGGTGATACTCTTTTAATAAACGGCACAGGTAGAACTGATTTTCAAAATGGAAGTGCAAAAACTCAGTATGACTCACTTTTTAACAAATTACTTAAACTACCTGAAAAAACTATAGTCTACCCAGCACATGATTATAACGGTAAAAAATTTTCAACTATCGGGGATGAAAAAAATAATAATCCTAGACTTCAAGTAGATAGTGTTGATCAATATATTGAAATAATGAACAATCTAAAACTTGCAAACCCAAAAATGATGGATGTTGCAGTTCCAGCAAATTTAAAAGGTGTTACACTAGATCAGTTATAATTAGGTAAATTTACTTATTGTAATTTACCATTTTATACCTATATTTTTAATATGTCATGCGACGATGAAAAATTAAAATGTGCTAATTGCATAAATGATGCTTGCCACTGCGATGGAATTAAATTGTGCGATTGTATGCCCAAAGAAACTAGTTGTTGTTGTAATAAATAGTTTTAAGTTAATTAAACTCTCAAAAAATTATGAACGATTATTTAGAATCAATTATTAAAAGAGACCCCGCTGCAAAATCTAAACTAAGTGTAATTTTAACTTACCCTGGTGTCAAAGCTGTATTTTTTCATAAGATCGCAAATTTTTTTTCATTAGCAAAGTTTGATTTGGTGGCAAGAATGATTTCACAATTTTCAAGATTTTTAACTGGTATAGAAATCCATCCTAAAGCTAAAATTGGTAAAAATTTATTTATAGATCACGGTATGGGTGTTGTTATAGGTGAAACTTCTGAGATAGGAGATAATGTTACCATCTATCATGCTGTTACTCTTGGTGGTATATCTCCCAGTATTAATTCAGACGATCAAAGAAATACTAAAAGACATCCAACATTGATGGATAATGTCGTAGTTGGATCGGGTGCGCAAATTTTAGGACCAGTAGTTATTGGCAGCAATGCTAAGATCGGTGCTAATGCTGTGGTTACAAAAGATGTTCAAGAAAATTCTGTTATGGTTGGTATACCAGCAAAAAATGTTGGAGAAGCTTCATCTGGTGATGAAACTTTCAAGCCATATGGAATTACAAAAGAAAGTAATAATAATTAAAATGAAAAATGCTCAAAATAATTTTGTAGAGGGCATTGGAAATACACCATTAATAAAACTTAAAGCTGCATCTGAAATAACTGGATGTAATATTTATGGAAAAGCAGAATATCTAAATCCTGGTGGATCTGTAAAAGATAGAGCTGCATTAGCTTTAATCAAAGACGCAGAAGAAAAAAAATTAATCTCTAAAGGAGGAACAATAGTCGAAGGAACCGCAGGGAATACAGGAATTGGATTATGTCTTATTGGAAATTCTATTGGTTATAAAACCGTGATTGTAATGAATGACAATCAAACTCAAGAAAAAAAAGATATGCTAAAAAATATTGGAGCCGACTTAAGGTTGGTTCCACCAAAACCATATAAAGACGATGGAAACTATGTAAAAGTTGCTGGAAGGTTAGCTGAGGAATTAAAAAGTACTAATAACCATGGTGTTGTTTGGGCAAATCAGTTTGATAATACGGCAAATGCCAAAGGTCATTATGAGACAACAGGACCAGAAATTTGGAACCAAACTGACGGTAAGGTAGACGCCTTTGTATGTTCTTCAGGCACAGGAGGAACGATTGGAGGGGTAAGTAGTTATTTAAAGGAAAAGAATAAAGATATAAAAATTTATTTATCAGACCCGTCAGGCTCCTCTCTTTATAATTATATCACAAATGGAGAATTAAAAAGTGAAGGTGGATCAATAACTGAGGGTATCGGATCGAGCAGAATAACAGCAAATTTTGCTGAAGCTAAAATAGATGGAGCCTTTTCAATTAGTGATCATGAATCATTACCTGTAATTTTTGATTTAATACAAAATGAAGGATTAAGTTTAGGAACTAGTTGTGGAGTAAATATAGCTGGCGCTATTAAACTAGGTAAAGAGTTAGGACCAGGTAAAACTATAGTAACAATACTCTGCGACAAATCAGACAAATACAACTCTAAGCTGTTCAACAAAAAATTTCTTCAGGAAAAAGGTTTACCATTTCCTAATTGGATATAAGACCGCATACCTGCATTGTAATAAAATCTTTACATATTCTTAATTTTTTAAGTTTAAATACTATTAATCAAAGGAGAAATATGGATGTAAAAGAACAAACGAGAAAAGCATATGAGCTTTTTGGTAAAGGCGATATGGAGACTTTTTTTAATGAAATGATTGATGATAATATTGTATGGACATTTCCAGGTAAAGAAGGTGTGCACCCACTGTCAGGAGTTCACAAAGGCAAACAAGCTATGATGGCTGCGATGTCAAAAATTCCAGCAACATGGCCAAATTTTCATTTAAAAATTTTAGATATGATCAGTGAAGGCAATAAAGTATTTGTTAGAGTACATGCAACTGCTGACAACATGGATACTATGTTTGGTCATTATTTTGAAGTTAGTGATGAAGGAAAAACTAAGATTATGATGACTTTTGATGACACTCTTAGCATGTTTAATGCTATGAAAAAATAACCATTTTAAAACAATCAAGGAGAAAAAAATGGAAAAAGAAATGTTAGCTTTAATTAACCTTAAAGAAGGTAAACTAGAAACTTTTATGGGATGGATGCAGTCTGATGAAGGCATGGAAGTAAGAAAAAGTGTTGCTTATCCAGAAAAAACTATTGGAGCCATGAAGCCAGATAAAAGTGGTATTATGTTTAAGGTTTCAGTTCATAATGAAGCAGGAATGAAAGAATTTGTTGCTGGAAATAATCCAACAGCTAAAGCTATTTATGCTGAATGTGTAGACAATGTACAACTATGGGAATTATCTAAAGTAGAGGTTTAATTATGAAAAAATTATTTTTGGTTTTATTTAGTATCGTTTTTATTAACTCTGCCAATGCAGGAGATTTAAGCAAGAAAGATATGGAAAAAGCCTGGGATTGTGTTGGTATATACATGGCTAACTATTTTTTACCTTCGGGAGAGACTTTTGAATACAGCATGAAAGAAAAATCTATATCATCAGTTAAAGTATGGAAAACATATGCTTTAGAGATTGGTATTAAAGAGAAAGATTGGGACGAAGGAACTAATAAAGCTGTAGATAAACATTATGGTTCTAAGTATGACAAAGAGTTGACTGATAGTTGTCATGCATTTTTAGAGAAGACAATTCCAAATGGTAAAGAACGAGTAGAAAAAGTTGTGCAAACTTTATACTAAAAAGGAGGATACATGGCTAAGTTTTATCTAATTGGTAAAATAAGTGGAGAGTTAATGAAGAGAATGCAGAATGAACCAACTGCAGACAGATTCGCATCTACAAAAAAGGTAACAGAAGCAGCTGGTTTAAAACTTATTTCTTACGAGTGGGTAAGGGGTAGATTTGACGTAATTTCTTGTGTTGAGGGTGAATACGAGCAAGCCGTTGCCTTAAAAATAGCTTTTAAAAATTCTGGCCTTATGGATGATTTAATGGTGCATGAAGTTATAGATTATAATAAAGCTTTTCAAAATGCTGCTAATGCTGCAAATACGGTTATTAAACCTGGCAAATAATGACTGGTTATATTATAGCTCAAGTTAATTTAAAAAAGAAAGATGGTTTTAAAGACTATGCAAATAAAGTTCCAGAAACTGTAAAAAAATATGGAGGTGAATATCTTGTGAGAGCAGGAGAATTTAAGTCATTAGAGGGTAAATGGGATTTTACAAGAAATGTAATAATAAAATTTCCAAGCTATGAAAGAGCTTTGGAATGGTATAACTCAGATGAATACAATCAAATCAAAAATTTAAGATTAGAAAACTCTGAGGGAAATTTAATAATAATAAAAGGAGTATAAATATGTCTATGTTACAAAAATATACTGATGCAATAAAAAATAAAGATGAAGCATCTATGAATGAACTTTTGCATGATGATTTTAAATTTACTATGCATAAATCAGGTAATACTTTAGGAAAATCAGATGTAATTAAGTGGGCAATGAGTGGTGATATTAAACAAGATAAGACAAGAGTGGTATACGAAAATAATGAAGTAGGTATACACCATTCATTTGTTACTTTTGATGATGGAAATGTTGAGGCTGTAATGGCAGTTTATAAATATAAAGAAGGAAAAATCATCAGTCTAGAGACTGGAGCTACACCAATGTCAAAATAAGTGAAAAAAATATTTTTTATATTAATTATATTTTTATTTTCTTTTGGAACATTTGCTCAGAATGACACTGGTGCGGAATTAGATAATTTATTTGAAAAATTAAAGAAAATAAATAATCCTAAATCTGCAAAAAAAATTGAGGAAAAAATCTGGAATTTATGGATAACACATCCCACAGAGAAAAGTTTAACTGATCTTTTGGCAAAAGGTTCAGAGTTCATGTTTCAAAACCAATTAACTAGTGCTCATAATGTATTTTCAAAAGTAATTGAGTTAGATCCTGATTGGGCTGAAGGATGGAATAAAAGAGCTACTGTTTTATATTTGATGGGAAATTACGAATTATCTCAAAAAGATATTGATATAGTTTTAAGTTTAGAAAAAAGACATTTTGGAGCTCTCTCTGGTCAAGGTTTGGTTCAAACAGCGCTACAAAATTATCAGAAAGCTATTGACAGCTATGTTGAAGCGCATAAAATTTATCCCACTATGGAAACGCCTTTGATAATGATAGAAAAACTAAACCTGCTTATTAAGAAACAGTCTATATGAATAATATAATTAGTTTTGTTATGGTAGGAGCAAATGATCTTGAAAAATCTAGGTTAATTAGATGAAAGAAATTGATTTTTACTTTTCTATAGGGAGTACATATACATATCTAACAATAACAAGAATTTTAGATGTAGAAAAAAAACATGGAGTAAAATTTAATTGGAAACCATTTAGTGTAAGAGTAATTATGAAGGAGATGAACAATATTCCTTTTCCAAAAGAAAAAATTAACAAAGTAAATTATATGTGGAGAGATATTGAAAGACGTGCTGAAGGATATGGTTTTTTTGCAAAGACTCCAGTCCCCTACCCTTTAACTGAGTTTGATTTAGCTAATAAAATTGCAATAGCTGGACTTAAAGAAGGTTGGGGTATCGACTACGTAAGGATAACTTATAAAAAATGGTTTCAAGATGGAAAAGAACCAGCCGTTGAACCTAATATTTCAGAAATTTGCAAAGATTTAAATATAGATAAAGACAAAACAATTGAAAAAGCTAATTCTGATGAAATTGAAAAACAATATTTAATGAATACTGACAGTGCCAGAAAAGATAAAGTTTTCGGCAGTCCATCATTTATAGTAAATAATGAAATTTTTTGGGGAGATGATAGAATGGAAGATGCTATAAACTGGTCTAAAAAATAATGGGAAATACATCTGCTTACTTAATTTTAATTATTGCTGTTGTGCTTGGAACTGTAGCTAACGGATTTGCCAAAGGTGCGCAAGGTTTCACCATAATAATACCTAGTATCCTAACAGCAATAGCTATAGTTGGATGCATGTTCACATTATCTCTAGTGATGAAAACTATTCCTGTTGGAATAACTTACGCATCATTTGCAGGATTATGCATTATCGCTACGACAATGGTTGGAATATATAAATTTAATCAAATGCCAAATCTTTATGAAATAATTGGGCTTGGATTAATTGTCGCTGGTGTCTTAATGGTAAATTTATTAGGTAAATCAGGTACCTAAATTTTATTATATAATTGAAAAAAGAGTATAAAGAATTATTTATAGTTTATAACCATTATAAACTATGAATTCATTATATAAAGTAATCATAACCTATGAATTAATATTCTTACTATTTTGGAATATTTTATATTTATCTAACTCAGATATAGAAAATTGGTTTACAGAAAAATTCTTAACTGCAATATTTGTGTTTTTATCAACCATGGCTCTTGGAACAACGCTGGTTTATATTATTTTTATTAGCTTAAAAATAACTGGCATATCAAAACTTTTGAAAAGTATAAAAGATCCAAGAATAAATTAAAAAATGAGTAAATATTTAATTTTTGGTGCAACAGGATCAATTGGTACTAGTCTCTCAGAGCAATTAAGCAAATCAAATAAAGACATACATTTAATTGGAAGGAAAGAAGATGAACTTGAAAGCCTTTCTGCAAAACTAGATTGTGATTATAGTGTCTTAGATATTCTCTCAGAGAATTTATCAGAATTTGTAAAAGAAGAGTTTAGCAGTATGGATATATCTGGTGTCGCCTATTGCATTGGTTCAATTGATCTTAAACCTTTAAAAAACTCAAAAAAAGAAGATTTTAAAAAATGTTTGGATTTAAATTTTTTTCCTGTAATTGAAATAATTAAATCTCTTCAAGATAGTTTAAAAAAAAACAATGGTTCAATTGTTCTTTTTTCAACTGTTGCTGTTCAAAAAGGATTTACTAATCATGCAATTATTGCATCAGCAAAAGGAGCAATCGAAGGTTTGACCGTTTCTTTGGCTGCAGAATTCGCACCAAACATCAGAGTAAATTGTATTGCACCAACCTTAACAAATTCAAAAATGTCTCAAAATATTCTTAAAAGTAAATTAATGGCTGAAGGAATAGCTAAATCACATCCAATGAAGAGAGTAGGCAAACCAGAGGATGTTGCTTCTATGGCTAAATTTTTATTAACAGATGAAAGTCCGTTCATAACTGGACAAATCATTGGTGTTGATGGCGGTAAATCTTCTTTAAACTAAAATAATTCTTAAATGAAAGTAAATATTGATGATGTCATTGGAATGGCTTGGTCAGACAAAATTTCTTTTGAAGAAATAAAAAAAAGAACAGGTTTGAAAGAAGCTGAAGTTATATCCATAATGAGAAATAACTTAAAAAAAAATAGTTATATTCTCTGGAGAAAAAGAGTTAGAGGTAGACCGGCTAAGCACAGGAAAAAGACTAGAGCAAAATACAGTAATTATGAATTTTGAGCCCTCTAGAGAATTTGCAATAAAAAAGCTTGAAGATTTTATTGATAAAAATCTTCATGAGTATTCAAAGCTTAGAAACTTTGATTTTGGACCAGAACAAAGAAAAAATGTTTCTACTATATCACCTTATATAACACATGGCGTTCTAAGTGAAACTGAGGTTATTAAAAATTCATTAAAAAAATTTTCTTTTGCTAAGAATGAAAAATTTGTTCAAGAAGTTCTTTGGAGAATTTATTGGAAAGGATGGTTAGAATTAAGACCAATGGTTTGGTCAGATTATATTATTGAGTTAAAAAAATTAAAAAAAGATTTTTATACCAATAAAAATTATTTAAATGCAATTGAAGGCAAAACGAATATAGAGTGCTTCAATTATTGGATATCAGAAATTAAAAAATATAATTATCTTCATAACCATGCAAGGATGTGGTTCGCAAGTATTTGGATATTTACTCTTAATCTTCCATGGCAGTTAGGAGCAGAATTTTTTATGAAATATCTTTTAGATGGTGACAGTGCGTCAAATACACTTGGTTGGAGGTGGGTTGCTGGTGTTCAAACTAAAGGAAAAAACTATATAGCTTCAGAGTGGAATATAAAGAAATTTACTAATAATCGTTTCAGCCAAATAAAATTAAACGAAAATCCACAACCCATTATAGATAATAAAAACTATAGTATTTCAAAAAAAGATTTTTTAAATAATGAAATAAATAACATTGACAATTTAATTGTATTTGAAAACAGTTTATCGATTGAGTGTTCAGATTTTAAAGAGCTTGATTTTAAGAATATTTATTTGGTTAAAAAGAATAATGACACAAGAGAAATAAAGTTAGATGAAAAAGTTTTAAAATTTAAAGAGGATCTTATAAGTGACCAAAAAATAAGGCTAGAAAATCAATCTAGTAAAATTGAAATAATAAATGTTAAAGATTTAAAACATTTAGTTGGAAATAA
>Ga0111541_10000775_pt1 | contig 10460 bp, 8 predicted proteins | sample Knorr_S7_td_DCM__FD_83039 | JGI IMG/M metagenome (GOLD analysis project Ga0111541, IMG submission 83039) | Marine microbial communities from Southern Atlantic Ocean transect - Knorr_S7_td_DCM_ad_131m_LV_B (version 2) (version 2) | ecosystem: Environmental > Aquatic > Marine > Oceanic | place...
CTTGATGCTATCTCTGTTAAATAAACTAATAAATTTACTCCTAAACTCATATTTCCAGCTTTAAGTATAGGTATTTTTCTAGAGTATCTTTTAATTAATTTTTCCTCTTTTTTCGAAAAACCTGTTGTTCCAATCACTACTCTTTTCTTTAACTTTGATGCAATTTTAAGTACCTCTAAAGTGCATTTCGGTATTGTAAAATCAATAATAACTTTTGCGTTTTGAAACGCGTCTTTAGTATTTAAGCTAGGTTTCAATCCAGATATTCTTCTATTTATTTTTCTACTCTCTGTGACAGCAACGATCTTAAAATTCTTTGATAATTTTGAGGATTTAATAAGCTGTTGGCCCATCCTACCAAGACATCCAGTAATAGCTAAATTTATTTTTTTCATCTTAATTTTTCCAAAACTTTTTAGCTTTATCAAAGAAAGTTTTAATTAGTGGGTTCGATTTAGTATCCTCCAAAGCCTTAAATTGCTCAAGTAATTCTTTTTGTTTTCTAGTTAAAGATGTCGGTACTTCGGTTAGTATTCTTATATACAAATCTCCAGATATATTTCTTCTCAAAATTGGCATGCCTTTACCTTTAAGTCTTAACTGTTTTCCACTTTGGGTTCCAGCAGGAATTTTAATTTTTGTCTTTCCACCATCAATTGAAGGTACCTCAACGTTAGTCCCTAGAGCCGCATCAGCTATAGAAATTGGAAGTTCATAATAAAGATTTTCCTCTGCTCTTTTAAAAATATTATGAGGCTCTACTGATACAAATAAATATAAATCCCCATTTGACCCACCTTTGCTCCCAGCTTCTCCTTTTCCAGAAAGCCTTATTCTTGTTCCATCATCTACTCCTTTAGGAATCTTAACAGAAACAGACTCATTAGATTGAGTTTTGCCTGTCCCACTACATCTATTACATGGGTTAGTAATTTTTTCTCCTTCCCCGCTGCACTGCGGACAAGTTTGTTGAATAGTAAAAAAACCTTGACTTGATCTCACTCTTCCTTGACCATTGCAATAATTACATACAGACGGTTTAGATCCAGGTTTAGCTCCACTCCCGGTACACGTTTTACATTTTTTATAAGTTGTATAATCAACCTTCTTTTCAATGCCGGAGAATGCATCATTTAAATTTATTGAAACATCGTATCTTAAGTCGCTTCCTCTATTATTTGATCTGCTTCTACGTGATCGACCAGAAGATCCAAAACCAAAATCCCCAAATACATCTTCAAAAATATCTGTGAAAGAAGAGGAGAAATCAAAATTTCCAAAACCACCCTGCCCACCAGCACCTTCAAAGGCTGCATGTCCAAATTGGTCATAATTTGCTTTTCTTTTGTCATCAGAAAGCACGTGGTAAGCTTCACTAGCCTCCTTAAATTTTTCTTCAGCACCTTTGTCACCCTTATTCTTATCTGGGTGATATTTAAGAGCTAATTTTCTATAAGCTTTTTTTATTTCTTCTTTGTTTACGGATTTGTTTACTCCTAAGACTTCGTAGTAATCTCTTTTTGACATGAGAAACTCTGCTCCTATTAATTAGTCTTAGGCTCTTTTTTCTTTATCTTCTTTTGAGTCTACAACTTCTGCATCAACAACGTTATCTTTTTCATTGTCATTTTTATCATCTTTTTGGTCTGTAGCTTTGGGATCTGTTTTTTGCTGGCTTTTGTAAACTGCCTCACCCAATTTCATTGAAGCTTGAATTAAAGACTGTGTTTTTTTCTTAAGCTCTTCTGTATCTGTGCCCTTTAGTGCATTTCTTAAATCTGAAATTGAAGTTTCAATTGCTTTTTTTTCAGTTTCACTGATTTTAGAGCCATGCTCTTTAAGATTTTTTTCAGTAGAATGAATTATAGTATCTGCTTGATTTCTTACATCAACTGACTCTCTTTTTTTCTTATCTGACTCCTTATTTGCTTCTGCATCCTTGACCATTTTGTTAATTTCTTCATCAGACAATCCTCCTGATGCTTGAATTTGTATTTTTTGCTCTTTACCAGTTCCTTTGTCTTTTGCTGATACATTAACAATACCATTTGCATCTATATCAAAAGTTACTTCAACCTGTGGAACACCTCTTGGAGCAGGCGCAATACCAACAAGCTCAAAGTTTCCAAGAACTTTATTGTCTGCAGCCATTTCTCTTTCACCCTGAAGTACTCTTATTGATACAGCGGGCTGATTATCTTCAGCAGTAGAGAAAACCTGACTTTTCTTTGTTGGGATAGTAGTATTTTTATCAATTAATTTTGTAGAGACGCCACCAAGTGTTTCTATTCCTAGTGACAATGGTGTTACATCTAAAAGTAAAACATCCTTAACATCACCTTGCAGAACACCTGCTTGTATAGCAGCTCCCATTGCAACAACTTCATCAGGATTTACACTTTTATTAGGATCTTTTCCAAAAAAGTTTTTAACTGTTTCAACTATTTTTGGCATTCTGGTCATTCCACCTACTAAAACTACCTCATTAATTTCAGCAGCTGAAAAACCAGAGTCCTTAAGTGCAGTTTTACAGGGCTCCAGAGTTCTCTCAACCAAACCTTCTACCAAGGCTTCTAATTTTGCTCTAGTAAACTTTAAATTAATATGCTTTGGACCACTTTTGTCAGCTGTTATAAATGGAAGATTAATTTCAGTTTGGGTTGCAGATGACAATTCAATTTTAGCTTTTTCCGCTGCTTCTTTTAATCTTTGTAAAGCGAGTTTGTCTGTTTTTAAATCAATTCCGCTATCTTTTTTAAATTCAGAAACTAAATAATCGACAACAGCATCGTCAAAATCCTCACCACCTAAAAAAGTATCTCCGTTAGTAGATTTAACTTCAAAAACACCATCACCTATTTCTAAAATAGATACATCAAATGTACCACCTCCTAGATCATAAACTGCTATTTTTTTACCACCTTTTTTATCCAAACCATACGCTAATGAAGCTGCTGTTGGTTCGTTAATAATTCTTAAAACTTCTAAGCCTGCAATTTTTCCTGCGTCTTTTGTTGCTTGTCTTTGAGCATCATTAAAATATGCAGGTACCGTGATTACAGCCTTGGTTACTGGTTGACCCAAATGTTTTTCAGCTGTTTCTTTCATTTTTTGAAGAATGAAAGCAGATATCTGAGATGGTGAATACTTTTTACCTTTAGCTTCTATCCATGCATCATTCTTATCTGATTTAACTATATTAAAAGGAACTTTTTCTACATCCTTTTTAACAGACTTGTCATCAAAAGTTCTTCCAATTAATCTTTTGGCTGCAAAAATAGTATTATTTGGATTTGTCACCGCTTGTCTTTTTGCTGGTTGTCCTACTAATTTTTCATCTTTATCGAGAAATGCAACTACCGAAGGAGTTGTTCTTTGTCCTTCAGCGTTTTCAATAACTTTGGCTTGCTTGCCATCCATTATTGCAACGCATGAATTTGTTGTACCTAAATCTATTCCAATTACTCTACTCATAATAACTTCTATATGGGTGTTTTTTCTATTTCTACAAGGAGGTGCCTACTCTTTTTTCTCACTTTTCCCCTCTTTTTTTGTGGTTTTTTTTGAAACTGCGACCAAAGATGGCCTTAGAAGTCTGTTTCCCAACATGTATCCAGGCTGAATTTCTTGGATAACAGTACCTGCTTCTGTATCATCGTTCTCTAACTCTGTCATTGCCTGGTGAAAATTAGGATCAAATTTTTTATTTATAGCATCAATTTTTTCTATCTTATTTTTCTTAAAAATAGAAATTAGGTCTTTCTCAATAATTTCAATATTATTTAAAAACTTTTCAAGATCTTTATTATTTTTTAAAACTGGGTCGTTTTTTATAGAAATATAGGCTCTTTGAAGATTATCTAAAATCACCAAGTTTTCTTTTGCAAAGTTAAATCCCCCAAATTCTATTGCTTCTTTAATATCTTTTTCAAACCTTTTTCTTTGGTTTTCTAGTTCAGCAAGAGACCTTAAAAGTTTATCCTCAGTATCTTTTAGTCTTTCTTCAATACTAGGTTCTTTTTTTTCTTCCTTTTCTGTAATTTTACTCTCTTTTTTGTTTTCATCTTCGTCATTTAAATTGGTCATATTTTCTATATAGTTATTAAATATTTAATTTCCAGTATATATGTATAAAATTGACAAAATATTAATAGGAACTCACAATAAAGGAAAATTTAGAGAAATAAGCGATCTCTTACCTAAAAAAGTAGAAAAAATTTCTCCCGAAGAATTGGGCATAGAAAGTCCAATAGAAAACGGCAAAACTTTTCTTCAAAATTCTGAATTAAAAGCTAATTTTTTTTGTAGTAGATCAAAATTAGTAACTTTATCTGATGATTCAGGTTTAGAAATTGATTGTTTAAATGGCCAGCCTGGTATTTTTTCTGCAAGATGGGCAGAGCAGTATGGTAGTTTTGATAAAGCCATGTCTGAAATATTAAAAAAAATGAAATCTTCAAACAAAGAAACTTCAGCACAATTCGTATGTAGTTTGAGTATTCAGTGGCCAGATGGCAAACGAATGTCGGAGATCGGTACGGTAAAAGGAAATATTTCACCAAAAAAAGGTAATAATGGCTTTGGATATGATCCAATCTTTATTCCAAAAGGTTATTCCAAAACATTTGCTGAAATGAATTATAAAGATAAACTTTTAATAGATCATAGATATATTGCATATAGCAAATTAATTAAAAAAATTAAAATTTATTTTCAATAAACTTACCATTCTCTATTTTATAAATTAAAAGTTTTTGCGTTACCTTGTTTTCTGATATTTTAAACTTTCCAATTTTACCTTTTATGTCGGTGTTGAGATTGAAATTATTAGATGAGTTTATATTTTTTTCATTTTTCCAAACATAGTATATTAATCCAACAATATCGTAGGCTAATATTGTAATTTCATTTGGTTTATAATTGTAAATTTCGTAAAATTTTTTATTAAATTTTTGAAAGTTTTTTAGATTTATTGATGGGAAATAAAAATTTTTGATAGAGGTTTCTTTGAAAACTTCGTTATCGAACCATTGATTTGCAGTTGTAATTAAAATATCTTTATCTGACACATCGGTGTAAGCTAGCGATGTAAGCACACTTTTTAAACCATCTCCAAAATCAACTATTATTAAAGAATCAAAATTTACTTTTCCAAGTGTATATCTTTGTTTTAGTAAATTTAATTCTCTTATATCTTTAGGCTCTTCAGAACCTTCTAGTTTTTTGACTCTTGACTCTAAATTTGTTTTCCTTTGTTTATAATTTGTCAATTTTTCAATTTGTTTTGTTAAAATTTTGGGATCACTACTGTAACTAAAAAGTTTAGTGTTTGTAAAATTTGCAGATTTAATATTTTCCTCAACATGTTTAGAAAATTCATTTTTTGGATATAATATAACAGTCTTTTTCTTTTTTTCTTTTTTAATAAATTTTTTAATTGCAATAAGTTGTGATTCTAAATTTATTCCCATCATTATAATATTTTTTTTCTGCTGAGAGTTTATATTAGATAAGGATATAAAAATTAAATCATTAAAATTATCTAATTCCTTAAAAAAATCAGAGTCAGTTGGTCCGATGATTACTTTAATATTTTGATCCCTAAATTCTTTACAGGCCTGAATTATTTTTTCTTTTTTTGAGCCTGAATCTTTCGGATATATTTTGATTTTAGGATTATCAATATCATGTAAAGCAAGATTTATGGCATAAAGCATATCTTCACCCAAACTTTTAAGCTCGCCAGATAGTGGCAACAAAGCACCAATTTTTAGAACATTTTCTTTCTTACTTTCACTTGCGAAAACAAAAGTGTTAAAAGTAATTAATAAATAAGATAAAATTATTTTAAACATTTTTTTCATATTATATGAATAATTTCTTACCAGGTTTATACATTGTTTCAACACCAATAGGTAATATAGAAGATATTACATTAAGAGCTTTAAATGTATTAAAAAATTCAGATAAAATTCTATGTGAAGATACAAGAAGATCTTTAAAGTTATTAAATTATTATGATATTAAAAAAAAACTTATTTCTTATCATAAGTTTAATGAAAAAAAATTAACACCTCATATTATTGAATCAATTAAGAAAGGAGAAAAAATTTCTCTAATTTCAGATGCGGGAACACCTACAATATCAGACCCTGGACTTATTTTATTGAAAGAGTGTGTAAAAAAAAAAATTAGAATCTGTCCAATTCCAGGAGTTTCAGCTGTAACGACAGCCATGAGCATATCTTGTTTCGATGAGAAATATTTTTTTTATGGCTTTTTGCCAAAAAAAATAAAAGAACTAGAAAAAGTAGCACGTGATTTAAAAGATTATAATTTCAATATTGTTTTTTTCATTCCAGCCATAAAGATCAATTTTTATATGAAATTTTTTAAAGAATTCTTTTTAGATAGGAAAATTTTTATAGCAAGAGAAATGACTAAAATGCATGAAACTTTTTATAGAGAAAACCTTAAGGATTTTAGGGGATTAGGTTCAAATATTAAAGGAGAGTTAACAGTTGTATTGTCAAAAATAGCAGAAAAGTATAATTTAGTAAATAAAAATTTAAATGAAAACAAAATAAAAAAAGAAATTACACAACTCTTAAAAAAGTATTCTTTGAGGGATGTTGTTAATTTAATTTCTTTAAGAAATGAGTTACCAAAAAAAAAGATTTATAATTTATGTCTGGAACTAAAAAAATAATACAAATATTATCTAAATTAGTTTTAATATCATTTCTTTTGTATTCTTGCGTAGGTAGTTCATCAGTTGGTGTGTTTGGATCGGGTGTAAGTATAGCTTTTGATCCTAGAACAGTGGGAATGCAAATTGATGATTCAATTATGCAAAAAAATTTAGTCAGTAGACTAGCCTTAACAGAAAAAAAATATTTTTTAGCAATTAGTGTAAAAGTTCTAGATGGTAATATATTCTTATCAGGGAAAGTAAATGAACCTGAAGAAAAGTTAAAAATCACAAAGTTAGCATGGGAAACAAAGGGAGCCAGATCTGTAAAAAGTGCTATTGCAATTAAAGGACAAACAAATTTTAAAAGTACAGCTAAAGATATCTTAATAACATCGCAGTTAAGAACTGCTTTAATATTCAATAAAGCTATAAAGGCTACAAACTATAATATTGATACTATAAATGGTAAAACTTATATATTTGGTATTGCTATGACTAACGATGAAAAAAAAGAAGTAATAAAAGAAGCAGATGAAGTTTATGGTGTTAAAAAAGTTATTCCAAGTATTATACTAGTTGAGGATTTAAGTAGAGTTAAAAATTAATTTGTTTTCTTATTTTTGTAATCAATAATTTCAGCAGAGTAAGCAGCAACCGAAGCCAGATTTAATATATCATTAGGTGAAGATCTTAATGGAGCTATTTCAATCGGCAAGCCTAATCCAACTAATAAAGGACCAATTGTTTTTGCTCCTCCAATTGTTTTCATCAATTTTGTTGAAATAGCAGCACTGTGAAGAGCCGGCATTATTAAAATATTAGCATTACCAACTATTTTAGAAAATGGATATGTTTCTTTATATTTTGGATTCAAAGCCACATCCGGCTGCATTTCTCCATCAAAATCAAAATCTACTTTTTTATTTTTTAATATTTCAATAGCCTCTCTTACGTGTTTCGTGTTTCTAGATAATGGCTTACCAAATGTTGAGTGAGATAAAAATGCTACTTTTGGTTCAAAACCAAACAATTTTGCAATTCTAACACTCGATACAGCAATTTTTGTTAGTTTTTCTGCAGATGGGAAATCATTAACCTGGGTATCCGCAATGAAGATTGTTTTTTTTGGTGTTACCAACATATTTAGGCCAAAGAGAATTTCACCAGGTCTTGGCTCCACAACTTTTTTAAGACTTTCAATTGATGCAGCATAATGTCTTATATTTCCTGTCACCATAGCGTCTGCATCTCCACAATCAACCATTGACGATCCCCAAATAATTCTATCATTTCTAATTAATCTATCGACATCTCTTTCTAGGAGACCTTGCCTTTGTAATTTTGAATATAATTTTCTTGTATATAATTCTCTTTTTTCTTTATCAGTTGAATTTACAATCTTAATTTTAAAATCATCATCTAATCCAATTTCTTTTAACTGTTCTTTCACTCTTTTTTCATTGCCAATCAAAATTGGTGTTCCCAAATGGCTATTTTTAAATGCTATTGCAGCTTTAAGCATATTTTTGTCCTCGCCTTCAGCAAAAACTACAGTTTTTGGATTTTTTTTGATTTGAGCATTGATTCCTTGCATAATGCTCATGGAAGGATCTAATCTGTTAGCCAATTGATCTTTATAGGTTTCAATATCAGAAATTTTTCTTCTCGCAACACCACTTTTCATTGCCGCATCAGCAACAGCTGCAGGTATTCTACTAATTAATCTTGGGTCAAAAGTTGATGGAATAATATAATCTTTCCCATAATGCGGTCTATCTCCACCATAGGCATTTACTACTTCATCCGGAACCTGTTCCCTTGCTAATGTTGCTATAGCTTTCGCTGCAGCTATTTTCATTTCCTCGTTTATCTCTTTTGCTCTAACATCTAGAGCTCCTCTAAATATATATGGAAATCCAATTAAATTATTTACTTGATTAGGGTAATCTGATCTTCCCGTAGCAACTATAGCATCAGTTCTTACCTCATCTACTAATTCAGGTTTAATTTCAGGATCAGGATTTGCGCATGCAAATATAATTGGATTTTTAGCCATTGATTTTACCATATCCTGAGTTAACACATCCTTTGCAGACAGACCTAAAAAAACATCTGCACCTTCCATAGCTTCTTTAAGTGTTCTGAGCTTTGTTTCAATTGCATATGCTGATTTAAACTGATCTATATTATCTCTTCCCTTATAAATAATTCCTTTTCTATCAAGCATAATTATGTTTTGAGTTTTTATTCCAATGCTTTTGAAAAGATTTGCACATGCTAAAGCAGAAGCACCAGCACCATTAATAACAACCTTTACATCGCCAGATTTTTTATTTGAAATATCCAATGCGTTAATTAGTGCTGCAGATGTAATAATTGCAGTGCCATGTTGATCATCATGAAAAATGGGTATATCTAATGTTTCCCTTAATTTTCTTTCAATTATGAAACAATCTGGTGCAGCGATATCCTCTAAATTTATACCACCAAAACTATTTCCAATGTTTTGAATACATTTAATTATTTCTTCTGAATTTGTATTATCGATTTCAATGTCTATCGCATCTATATCAGCAAATCTTTTAAACAAAACAGCCTTTCCTTCCATAACAGGCTTCGATGCCAAAGCACCCAGATTCCCCAAACCTAAAATTGCAGAACCATTACTGATAACCGCTACAAGGTTGCCTTTGCTAGTATATTCGTAAGCAGCATCAGGATTCTTCGAAATTTCTTTAACTGGCACCGCAACACCTGGAGAATATGCCAAAGAAAGGTCTCTTTTTGTAGTTAAAGATTTTGAGGAAATAATCTCAATTTTGCCAGACTTTCCTTTATTATGAAAATCTAATGCTTCTTTATCAGTGTAATGGTCAATTTTTGATTTTTTTGTCATTAAAATTTAAGTATGTAATATAAATAGTATTAAATCACTAATTATTTGTCTTAATTATGAATTTATTGTCCTCAACTTCAATTTTCGGGTTTTATACTCTCTTAAGTAGGATTTTAGGCTATTTAAGAGACATATTAATAGCAATTTTTTTAGGAACTAGCATTTATGCAGATGCTTTTTTTGTTGCCTTTAGACTTCCCAATACATTTAGGAGATTATTTGCCGAAGGAACATTTAATGCTGCATTTATACCAAGTTATGCAGATGAAAAATTAAAAGGAGAAAATTTTGGAAAAAAATTTGCAGATGAGGTTTTTAGCTTACTTTTATTTTTTTTAATTTTATTAATTTCTGTAATTGAAATATTTACTCCTTTTATAGTTTATTTGATAGCACCAGGTTTTTATGAAAATTCGGAGAAGTTTTCTTTAGCTGTTGAATTCACAAGAATTACTTTTCCATTCTTGTTATTTGTTAGTTTATCATCTTTATTGTCAGGTATATTAAATACTAATAATAGATTTGCAGCAGCAGCAGCAGCTCCAATAGTTCTTAATATTGTACTAATTTTATTTCTTTTACTATCTTTTTACTACGATCTAAATATTGCTAAAAATTTATCTATCGGCGTCACTTTATCTGGAATATTGCAATTTTTAATATTAATATTTTTTGCAAAAAATTTTTATTTTCCCTCAATTAAATTAGTTTTTAGTTTTAGTAAAAGAATAAAGTTTTTTTTTAAAAAATTACTCCCCAGTATTTTTTCTTCCGGAATTACACAAATAAATATTCTTATTGGTACTATAATAGCATCTTTCCAAACAGGAGCTGTATCTTATCTATATTACGCAGATAGAGTTTACCAAA
>Ga0111541_10000776_pt1 | contig 10457 bp, 10 predicted proteins | sample Knorr_S7_td_DCM__FD_83039 | JGI IMG/M metagenome (GOLD analysis project Ga0111541, IMG submission 83039) | Marine microbial communities from Southern Atlantic Ocean transect - Knorr_S7_td_DCM_ad_131m_LV_B (version 2) (version 2) | ecosystem: Environmental > Aquatic > Marine > Oceanic | place...
AACATCATCAGATTAAAAGATTTTAAATAAATGTGTGGAATAGCTGGCTTTGTTGGTTTGAAAGAGAATTCTCCATCTAATTCAAACGTAAAAAAATGCTTATTAGCTCTTAAAAGGAGGGGACCGGATAGCAAAGGGGTATTCACAAAAGATTATTTAAAAAAAAAAATATTATTTATTCACACGAGGCTATCTATAATTGATCTCAATAAAAATGCTAATCAACCTTTTGTAGACAATGAGGGGTCTCTAATTTTTAACGGAATGATTTATAACTATATCGAATTAAAAAAAAAATTAATATCGAAAGGAGTAAAATTTCAAACAAAGTCTGATACTGAAGTTCTGTTAAAAATACTCAATCTTTATGGAGAAGAGGCTTTCAAAATGTTAGATGGTATGTGGTCACTCGCGTACTACAACTTTAAAAAATCAGAAATTATTTTAAGCAGAGACAGGTTTGGTGAAAAGCCGCTATATTTTTCAAACGAAAAGAAAGGAATATATTTTAGTAATTCAATTAAAGCATTACAGGAACTAGGGCAATTAAAGTTAAAATTCGATAAAAAAAAAATAGAGTCTCAAATCAAATACTCAGACAAAACTTTTGGATTAAATAATAACTCATTTTTTGTAGGGATTAATCAGCTGTCAGCGGGACAGTTCATCAAGATTAGTGTCAAAAATAATAAATTAAAAACTAAAAATTATTGGAAACTTAAAATTAAACAAAACAAAGTCAATTTTAACACAGCATCAAAAAAATTAGAAAAATTAATAAAAAACATAGTTAAAACACGTGTCAGATCAAATGTTAAAAATAGCATGCTAATTAGTGGAGGTTTAGACTCCAATACTATTGCTACATATGCAAAAGATTATTCAAAAATTGAGGGATATTCTCTTGTTTCTTCTAATAAAAAATATGATGAAACAGAACTAATAAAAAAAAGTTCAAAAAAAAATAATTTTTTTAATAATTTTATTAATTCAAATAACTCAAAATCTTTAAATATTTTAGAAAACATAATTTCAAATAGTTATAATATTTTGCCCACCACATCTTCACTTGGTTTTGCATTACTTTGTGAAAAAATAAAAAAAGATAAGAATAAAATGATATTAACGGGTGTTGGCGGAGACGAATTATTTTGTGGGTATTATGTTAATTTTTTAGCCCATATTTTGTCTTACAAAGGTAAAAAATTTAAAGAAAAATTTATGTTTTGGAAAACAAAAATTAAAAAATTTATTCGTAATAAAAATCTTAAAGATTTTAACTCCCCAGATCTAAAAAAAAATATATATAAACTAAATTTTTTTATAGAAGGAAAAGATATATTAAATTATTACTTTAAAAATAATTCTGTCCCCAATATTAAAATACTTTCAAAAGATGTATTTTATAACAATATGCTTCAACACTTATTTTTACAAAATGTCCCAACACAAAATTTAGCTAATGATTTAGTTTCAATGCACTACTCCCTTGAAGCAAGAGCACCTTTTCTGTCATATAAATTATGCGAATACATTTACTCAACTAAAAAAGATTTTTTTATGTTCAAAGGTGAGCCAAAGTCCCTTTTAAGAAAAGCAATGAGAATTAAACTCGATAAGGCTATATTAAATAACTATGAAAAAGTGGGTTTTTATTCTCCTTTTAGCTCTTTTTTTAACGCAAAAGATAAGAAAAAAATTTTAAAGTATTTAAAAAAATCTAAAATTATTTACCAATTCCTCGATAAAAAAAAATTACAAAAATTAATCAACTTTAAAGCAGTTGATATTTCTCATGGAGAAAGCAAATTATTATTTGCCTGTCTGAATTTTGCAATTTTAGAAAAAAAGATAAACTTAAAGTCATAAATATTTAATAAAATGGAAGAATTTGATTTATTAGATCCAAAAAAAAATAGAGTATTAACTACACCAAAGTATCTTAAAGATCATTTTAGATCTTTAAATTATCATCCATTACCCAAAAACAGAATTATTAAAAAAATCAAATTATTTATTGACTTAAAATTATTAAGAAAATTAAGAATAATTATGAATTTATTAATTAATGGTAAATTAATTTTTTCAAAACCCCCAAATTTTGAATATTTAATATTTGATGATGTAGCTTCAAAAGAGGTTGGTAAAATAATGCCCACAAGTATTTATTTTGCTTTACCAACAAGAATAGAGAAATTTAAAAATATTTATATTTCAAAAGAAATAATTATTTATTTGATAAAAAATTTTTTTAGAAACAGCATAAAAGTAAATTATCTTTGTTGTTTAATAAAAATTATTAAACCAAAAACGGTAGTAACAATAGCAGATATATCTTTAGATTTTTCCCTAGTTTCCAGTATTTTAAAAAATAGTGGTATTAAGTTTTTAGCAATTCAAGATTCCTATAGACAGATCGAAGTATTATCAAAATTACATTATCTGCCCAATTATCTCACATATGGAAACCACGAAGTAGGAATTATAAAAAAGTACAATAAAAATATTTCAAAAGTAAAATCGGTAGGCTCTTGGAAAGCTGCGGTCGCAAAAGATTATTTTGAGAAAAATAATATTAATCTTAACGAAAATAAATATGACATATGTTTAATCTCGGAAGCACATTTTTTTTTAAATCAAGAATATGTAGGAGTAAAAAATATAATAGAAAATATAGGACTTGTAGCAAGATATACTTTAAAATTTTGTAAAAAGTTTAATAAAAAAATTATATTTTCTGGTCGGGCTGACATTAATAGTGGAAATAAAAAAAATGGAGAGAAAATTTTTTATAGAAATCAAATTAAAGATCAAGAATTTAATATTTCATTTCCCAATAGATCAAAGTATGAAAATTATAGAAATTTAATAAATAGCAATCTTGTAATAGGCAGTCATTCAACAATACTTAAAGAAATTTTTGAATTTAAAAAAAAAATATTGTGGTGTGATTGGGTTGATACTACTGAATTTCCATCAAAAGGGATTTGTGTTTTGAAATCAAAAAGATATGAAGATTTTGAAAAGAAAGTTTTAGAGCTTCTTGAAATTAATTACCAAGAATATATTTCAAAAATAGACGATATTGATTCAGTCTATAATACAAATGTTGATACATTAAATTTCCTAAAGCAAGAAATAAGATAGTCATGAATAATAACTTAATTAGAATAATACCAATATTAGATATAAAAAATGGTTTATTAATTAAGGGAATAAATTTAGAGGGTTTAAGAATTTTAGGAAAAGCCAAAAATTTTGCGAATTACTATTACGAAAATGGAGCAGATGAAATTTGTTATATAGATAATGTTGCCACAGTTTATGGAACAAATAATTTATCAAAGTTTGTAACCGAAACAGCCAAAGATGTTTTTATACCTCTCTCGGTAGGTGGAGGTATAAGAAGTATTAATGATGTTGAAAAAATGCTTTTAGCAGGTGCAGATAAGATTTGTATTAACTCTGCTGTAATTGAGAATATAGAATTTTTAAAAAAGGCATCAAGAATATTCGGATCTGCCAATATAACTGTAATTATACAATCTGTAAAAATTGAAAAAAAATATTATACAAGCAGATCCAACGGAAGAGATTTGTCTAAAATTAATCCAATAGATTGGGCTAAAAAAGTTCAAGATAGTGGTGCTGGAGAAATTATAATTACCTCGGTAAACAATGAAGGATTAAAAAAAGGTTTTGATTTGGAATTAATAAGTAAATTATCGAAACAAATTTCAATACCTATTATTGCACATGGAGGAGGTGGAAGTTTTCAAGATATCTACAAGGTAATTAAAAATACAAATATTAGTGGAGTTGGTTTAGCATCGTTTTTACATTACGATTCTTTAAATTATTTTCCAAGATTTAAACCTAAAATTGGAAATACTGAATTTTTAAATAACTTTTCAAAATCAAAAAAGAGAAGAAATATGATCTTTGAAATTAAAAAATATTTAAAGTCCAAAAGAATAAAGGTCAGAAATGGGTAAAGCAAAATTATCTGTAGGTATTATTAACTTAAATGTGAGCAATATATTTAGCGTATATGAAGGGTGTCTAAAGGCAGGTTTCAAAACACAAGTTATAGATCTAAAAAAACGTAAGTTAAATTACGATATAGTAATAATACCTGGGGTAGGGTCTTTTAGCTCAGGCATGAAGTTTTTTAATGAAAATAATTTAGCAGATAAAATAGATGAATATCTATTAAAACCTAATTCCTTTATTTATGGGATTTGTTTAGGGATGCAGCTTTTATTTGATAAAAGTTATGAATTTAAGAAAACCGAAGGTCTACACCTTGTAAAAGGTGAAGTAAGAAAATTTAAAAATATTAAAACTCATATAACGCATTTAGGATGGAATAAAATTACATTAAATAATAATGATTTTAAAAAATATTTTAAAAAATTTGAGAATAAATATTTTTATTTCATACATTCATTCTATGCAAATCCAGATTCTAAAAAAGATATTTTTGCTTTTTCTAAACATGGAAATAGAAATTTTTGTTCTATTACAAAAAGAAAGAATATTTTTGGAACACAGTTTCACCCAGAAAAAAGTGGAAGAGTTGGAATTGAGTTTTTGAAAAATTTAAAATATATAAAAAACTAATAATATGAACCTTAAAGTTCTTTATGGTCTACCTAAAAAAGTTAAGTTTTGTAAAAAAACTTTAATTTCAAATCAAAGACCAGCATCTGCTATTGAGTTTTTACACACAAAACAAACTAAAAAAAAAACTTTAGTTATAGACAATAATAATATCTCAGACTCTTGGAAATATTCTAGGCTTAAAAAAAAAATAAATTTTGAACATAGAGAGAAAAAACTTTTAAAATTACTTGATAAACACAGAGGTAAACATGGTAAATATGACTGTATTGTTCCCAGCAGTGGAGGAAAAGACAGTTGTTATGCCGCACACTTATTAAAGTTTAAATATGGAATGAATCCTTTAACTGTGACATGGCCACCAAATATTTATACCTCTTATGGTTTGGAAAACCATTTGAATTTATTAAAGTCAGCAAAGCTCTCAAATATTTCAGCTAAAAGAAATCAAAAATCTATGAGAATTTTAACAAAACTTGCAGTTATAAACTTACTTCATCCATTTCAACCATTTATGCTTGGTCAAAAAATTTTTCCTATTCGTACTGCGATTAAATATAAAATTCCTCTGATATTTTATGGTGAAAATGAAGCAGAACATGGAAACCCAATTGGAGATAATCAAACATCCTTAAGAAAAAAATATTATTATACACATAATAATTTGGATAAAATTTTTATAAGTGGTGTTAAAATCAAAGAACTTAAGGAAAAATATAAAATAACTTTAAAAGATCTTGAACACTTTATTCCTCCTAGCGAAATAGAATTAAAAAACTTTCCTCTTGAAGTCCATTATCTTGGCTATTATGTAAAATGGATACCCCAAGAAGCTTTTTATTATGCAGTTGAGAAGTGTGGGTTTAGACCAAGGCCATTTAGAACCCAAGGAACTTACAGTAAATATAATAGTATAGATGATAAAATTGATGACTTACACTTTTATACAACTTTTATAAAATTTGGAATTGGTAGAGCTACTTATGATGTTTCACAAGAGCTTAGAAATGATCATTTAAGTATAGATGAGGGAAAAAAATTAATAAAAAAATATGATGGAGAATTTCCTGACCGTTATATCGATGAAATAATGAAATATTTAAATATTAATAAAAACTATTTTAACAAATTATGTGATAAATTTAGATCACCGCATTTATGGAAAAAAACTAAAAAAGGTTGGTTTTTACGTCATACTGTAAATGAAGATGGAACTGACGATTAATTTAAAAAAGCAATTATTATGAAAAATATACTGATCACAGGAGCAAGTAGTGACATAGGAATTGAGCTAGTAAAAAATCTGAAATTGGGAAATTACAAACTTGGATTACACTACAACTCAAAAGGAGAGATTTTAAAAAAGATCACAAAACACCAAAATAACATAAAATTATTCAAAAAAAATTTAGTGAATGAAAATAGCTGCATCTCATTGGTTAACGAATATATAGGTTGGGCAAAAAAAATTGATGTTTTTATTCAATTACATGGCGCAATTAAAAAAAGTAAAAAATGGTATTCATTATCACAAAAAGATATTTTACAAGATTTAAATGTGAATTTTTTTTCAACATTTAGTTTATCTAAATTAGTTTTCCAAAAAATGAGAAAAACTGGAGGTAAAATTGTTTTAACCTCAACATCTTCTGCAAGTCACGGGGGTGGTGTAGATACTTTTGGATATGGTATATCTAAATTTTCAATTGAGTATTTGACTAAGTTATTAGCAAAAGAGGGCGGCAATCACAAAATATTATGCAATACAATTGCACCAGGATTTATCAATACTAAAATACATCTACAATCAAAAACACCATCTCAAATTAAAAAGAGGGCCAGTCTTAACAAATTGAAAATGGCCGGCAATCCAAAAAATATTGTGCCAATTATAAAAATGTTAATCTCTGAAGAAAATTCGTTCATGACCGGTGAAATAATAAAAATTGATGGTGGTGATTGGTTATAAGTTTAATTAGAAATGAATTTATTTTTTAAAAATTATAAATCTATTTTTAATTATTTTCATAAAAACACCAATAACGAAAATATTATCTTATGTGGAGGAAATACGATAAAAAAAGTTTTATTTTATCTTTCTAAAAATTTAAACTTAAAAAAAAATAGAATTTTATTATCAGATGAAAGACTTGTAAAGGAAAACTCAAAATTTAGAAATGATATTTATTACAAAAAATTAATTTTAAGAAATTTAATTAGTAAAAAAAAATTTATTTTTTATAAAAAGAGTGCCATAGATAAGTTGTATCTCGATAAATTTATCAAAACAGTAGAGCTTAATAAATTCCAAACTTGTTTGCTTAGTCTTGGAGTAAATGCACATCTAGCTGGAATATTTAATTTTAATGATAAGTTAGAAAGAAGTTATTATTATAGCGAAAGTAAAAAAAAAAAACCAAAAGACAGAGTAACAATTTCAAGCAATAAAATATCAAATTGTAAAAAAATTTTTATTTTGGTGAGTAAAAAAAGATTTAAAACAGACTTAAATAAATTCAAAAAAATAAATTTTTTTAAAAAAAATAAAAAAAAAATATTTTTTTTAATCTTGAGAAATCAATACAAAAATATTTAAAAAATGTTGTTATTAAAAAAAATCAAATTTTTTATTTTAAGACAAATAGATAAAGCGGAAATAAAACTACGTAAAATATTTTTTTCAAAGGAACAAAAAGTATTCGACAAAATTTATACTAAATGCAAAAAAAAATATAATCTTAAAGATGATGACGGAAGAAACTATAGTGTTTTTAATTTAACTTCTAAGATAATTAAAAACAATGTACCAGGTTCATTTGTTGAAGCTGGTGTTTGGAAGGGAGCAAAAATCGAAGTTATGATTGAAACGCTTAAAAGTTATAAAGTTTTAGATAGAGATATCTATTTAATTGATACATTTGAGGGCATGACCGATCCTTCTGATAAAGACTTTCATTCAATAACTCAAAGACCTACTATTAAAAATAAACTTAAATATACTTTAGATGACGTAAAAAAAAACATACTCCAACTAGGTTATCCAGAAGAAAAGATTCATTTTATAAAAATAGATGTTAGAGATACTGAATTATTAAAAAGTAAAATAAAATCTGAAATAGCTTTATTAAGAATTGATACAAATACTTACGATACTGTTTTATCTTGTTTAAATGCTTTCTACTTTAAAGTAGTTAAAAATGGATACGTTATTCATGATGATTTTAATTCGTGGAATGGGCACAAGGAAGCAGTTTTAAATTTTGCTAAAGCAAATAATATTTCTCTTAAATTTATTCATTCTAGTATTTGGGAAGAAATACAAAAAATCAAATAAAAATATTTATGAAATTTAAATTAAAAACAAAAATTTATAATAAAAATAAAATTATAGTAACCGATGGCATGATCGGTGGCGGCAAAACTTTAATTGCAAATCTCATTTCCGGATTAAAAAGTGTTGAACCCTGGATACACGATACTAATTTGGAAAGAATTTGTGCTTTAAATTCTTTAAAAAAAATTAGTATTGATAGTTCAACTGATTTAATTAAAAAAAGTTTTAATGAAAAATATTTTGATACGTATATTTTACGTTATTCTAATTTTAGAAAAAATGACATATCCTCTTTAGTTAATCACTTAAGATACAAATCAATTAGAAAAAGACAAAAAATCACTAATATTGAAGCAGAGAAAAAAATAAAAAAAATAAAAATGGGTGTTCAATTTATGACGCACATGAATACTCCTCACTCTGAACCAATTTTTAGAGCTTTTAAGAAAAAATTATTTTATGTGATTATTTTAAGAAATCCATTTAGTATATACACTTTAAACTGGCTGGCGAGGTGGACTGAATTATTTAAAAAATTTGACCATCGAGATGGAAGAGTTAATTTCTATTCCACAAAACATAAAATTAATTTCCCATTTGAGGTAAAAAAGAGAGATGTAGATTATTACTTTAGATTAAATAAATTTGAGAAAGCATTTTATCTAACTGAAAATTATTATTACGAGTCACTTAAGAAAATAAATTTATTATCTAATAAATACGAATCAAAATTTATGATAATACCTTTCGAAAAACTTACTACAAATCCTTTCAAATATTTAAAGAAAATTTCAAAAATTTTAAATATAAAAATAGATAAAGTAACTCTTAAAATTGTAAAAAAAAATAAAGTACCAAGAATCCACTCCGAGTCATTAGGAAAAATAATTAATTACGATTTTTCAAAAAATCTGTTTCCTGCAAAGTACCGAAAATATTTTAGGTCAAAAATTACAGATGAAAAATTAGAAGAGCTTAAACATAGTTACTTTAAAAAAAATTTAAATAATAAATTATTTCAAAGACTATTAAAACTCGAAAAATTTTATAAGAAAAAAATCTTAAATAGATATTAATTACCACTTGAAACAGAAATCAATTTTAATAATCGGAGGAGAAGGTTACATCGGAAATGTAATAACTGATATTTTTATTAAAAAAAATTACCTAGTAACCTCATTTGACAATTTAATTTATAATCAAAAAAGAAATATTAGAAAAAACAAAAATTATAAATTTATTTATGGAGATATAAGAAAGAAAAAAGATTTGATAAAAATCAATAAAAATTACGAAGCAGTAATTTATTTGGCAGGGCTGGTCGGTGATCCAATAACTAGTAAATACAAGAAATTAGCTAGTGAAATTAATGAAAAGTACACAAAAAAAACTATTAATTATTTTTATAATAATAAAAAGATTAAAAGATTTATATTTGTTTCAACTTGCTCAAACTACGGTATTTCAAAAACAAAATATCTTAAGGAAAATAACAGGCTTAATCCAATTTCTCCATACGCAAAATCTAAAGTCAAAATCGAAAAATTCATATTAAATTTAAAAAAAAAAGATTTTACTCCTACAATTTTAAGGTTTGCTACAGCCTTTGGTTTGTCAAAAAGAATGAGATACGATCTCACAATTAATCAATTCACAAGAGAACTGTTTAAAAAAAGAATGATCGAAGTGTATGATTTTAATACCTGGAGACCTTATTGTCATGTTAAAGATTTTGCTAGATTAATTCATAAAGTAATAAAAAGCAAAAAATCAAATATTTACTACCAAATATTTAATTGTGGTGGAAATAATAATAATTTTACAAAAAAAACAATTAGTAAAAAAATAAAAAAATATACAGGTGGGAAAATATATTATTTAAAAAAATCACAAGATAAAAGAAATTATATTGTTGATTTTTCAAAAGTAAGAAAGATATTAAATTTTAAACCTAAATTTAATATAGACTACGGTATAAAAGAAATTCTTAAAAATCTTAGAACAAAAAAAATTAAACATCGGAATATCCAAGGGGATAATTTCGGAAATTACAAAATTATAAAAAAATATTAATTAAAGGCGTGTAGTGAAAATCTATGAAAAAAAACTTTTTTTATATTTACATTGATCAGCCATTTGCGAAACAACAAATGGAAATGACATTTCCTAAAAAATTTAAGTTAAAAAATTATTCTTTAAAAATTATTAGTACACAAAATATGAATTTTAAAAAAGAAGATATTAGAGATTATTATAAAAAAACACCCAAAAAGGATATACCAAAAAAAGTAAAATATTTTAACAGCTTAAGTGAGTTTGAAAATTTTCTTAAAAAAGTGAAAAAAAATGATCTATTTTTTATAAGAGAAAGATCGTTTATTAGCAACCACCTCAAAGATTACGATTTAGAATTAATTAAAAAATATAATATTAAAACAATATCATTTAAGTATGATCCGTACATAAGAAGTAATTTTAAAAAAAAATTTTTTTTAAACCT
>Ga0111541_10000780_pt1 | contig 10447 bp, 8 predicted proteins | sample Knorr_S7_td_DCM__FD_83039 | JGI IMG/M metagenome (GOLD analysis project Ga0111541, IMG submission 83039) | Marine microbial communities from Southern Atlantic Ocean transect - Knorr_S7_td_DCM_ad_131m_LV_B (version 2) (version 2) | ecosystem: Environmental > Aquatic > Marine > Oceanic | place...
CAGATGCTTATGAGAGAGCAGGAGGTAAATATTATCCCAAATTACAATCTGCTATTCCTTTTACACCCGTTACTGGCCGTCGCTTATTAGTCAAAGATAGTGCTCCCAAAGAATATTACAAGTTCCTTGTATCCACAATAATCGAGGTTTCTAGAAAACATAATGTATCATCATTGCATGTAACCTTCCCTGTACAACGGGAGTGGGAACTTCTTGGAAAATCAGGCTTCTTGATGCGAACAAGTAAACAGTTCCACTGGGAAAATCACTCCTACTCGACTTTTGATGAGTTCCTATCCCAGCTAACATCGAGGAAAAGAAAAGCTATTAAAAAGGAACGTGAGTCGCTTTATCAAAATAAAATAGTTTATAAACTGCTCACTGGAGCAGAATTGACTGAAAGTTATTGGGATATTTTTTATCAATATTATCTAAACACAATTGACCGAAAATGGGGACAGGCCTATTTGACCCGTGATTTCTTTTCTATGCTAGGTGAAAGGCTTCCCAATGCTGCACTTCTTATCGTAGCCGAACGGAATGGCGAGCCAATCGCGGGGGCCCTTAATCTTATTGGCAATGATACAATATTCGGCAGAAACTGGGGTTGTAGAGAAAACTTAAAATTTCTTCATTTTGAGACTTGTTATTATCAAGCTATTGAGTATGCAATTGCCAATAAATTAAGGTGGGTTGAAGCTGGCGCTCAAGGGCCTCACAAAATACAAAGAGGCTATCTACCAAAAGAAGTTTATAGCGCTCATTGGATCGAAAATGTTAACTTTAGAAATGCAGTTGATAACTTTGTTATTCGCGAGCGGAAAGAAGTAGATTATGAAATTAATGAGCTAATGAAATATTCTCCGTATCGAAGTGATGAAAGCGTCTGAACTTGTCAAATTTTAGTAAATCAGGTTTGATAAAATAGTGTAATCTATTATAGAATACTAAAAACTCGGAGTATAAAAATGAGTCTTGAATTCTTTCTGATGTCTGTTTTCGCCGGTATCATGGGTAGTTATGGTTTGGTAGCAATGTCACTTTGGGCAGATAGTCTGGGATTACCTCGCCTCGATTTTTCACGAGCGATGGCAAATATTACCTACAGCCGAACATTTGAAGGCAAGGACTTCGAACCTGGCGCCGGTGGAGGCCAAAACCTCCCAAATACTAGCTACTGGCCAGGAATGATTGTGCTTTTTATGAATGGAATATTTTTTTCTTTACTCTTTTCAAGTGTAGTTCATGAGTATATCTGGTTTGTGGAATATAATACCCTAAAGGGAGCCGTTTGGGGCATTGTTTTGTGGGCAGTTTCAGGAATATTTTATGTGCCGTTTTATCTAAAGGAAGGTTTCTTCCTTAGCAAAATACACCCCTTGGCCTGGTTAACGAGCTTAAAAGTACATATTATTTATGGCCTTTTTGTTGGATGGATCGCACCATTAAGCTAAAGGCCCAGGTAAATATAGACTATCGCAATTTTTAAAACCTTAATTAAGTATAATAATTGTAGCTAGTTACCCTTAACCTTTTGCGTCTTAGCTTTACGGGGTGACTTTTTAACAGTTTTGCGTTTACCTTTTGCTTTTGGGGGGTTGCCATTAGCTTCGGGAACGTCTTCATACAACTCTGGGTTTGCACTACTTTTGTGGGAGTTTTTCTTGTATCGAAAAGTAAGTTGGTTATTTTTTTCCGATACTTTTACCCACCCCCCCTTACTCAGCCTGCCAAAAAGTAATTCCTCCGAAAGCGGCCTCTTAATAAATTCTTGTATTACTCTAGCTAATGGCCTAGCACCGAACTTTGGACTGTACCCCTTCTTAGCCAACCAACTCCTAGAGCCATCCGTAAGCTCAATAGTAACATCTCTATCACTTAATTGTGCCTCTAACTCCATTATAAACTTATCAACGACTTTCCCCATGACCGCCCGGGACAATGGAGAAAATGGTATGACTGCATCTAACCTATTTCTAAATTCTGGCGAAAATAATTTCTCAATAGCTTCTTCGTCATCTCCTGTTCTCTCTGATCTCCCGAATCCTATTGGAGACTTAGCTAATTCAGTTGCACCCGCATTAGTAGTCATAATTAAAACAACATTCCTAAAATCAACACTTTTTCCATTATTATCCGTTAATTTTCCATGATCCATTATCTGAAGTAAAATATTGAATAGGTCTGGATGAGCTTTCTCTATTTCGTCAAGAAGTAACACTGCGTGTGGCTGTTTATCAATTGAGTCCGTCAAAAGACCACCCTGATCAAACCCTACATAACCTGGCGGTGCTCCTATCAACCGCGAAACTGTATGTCTTTCCATATATTCTGACATATCGAATCTTACTAACTCTATACTCAGGGTTAGAGATAGCTGCCTCGCCACTTCAGTTTTACCTACACCGGTCGGACCAGAAAACAAGTAGCACCCAATAGGTTTCTCCGGATCTCTTAGGCCAGCCCTAGACAGTTTTATAGCACTAGTTAAAGCCTCAATTGCGGCCCCCTGACCATAAACCATCCTGGTTAAATTACCGCTCAAATTTGCTAAAGTAAGACTATCAGTTCGCGAGACAGTTTTTGGCGGAATTCTTGCCATCTTTGCTATCACTGTTTCTACATCTTTTACTGATACTGTCTTTCTTCTCTTTGATTCTGGTAAAAGCATCCTCGAGGCCCCAACTTCATCGAGAACGTCAATTGCCTTGTCTGGCAACTTCCTATCATTAATATACCTAGCAGACAATTCTACGGATTGTCTAATAGCACCTGCAGTATATTTTACATTGTGGTGATCCTCATAATAAGGCTTCAGCCCTCTCAGAATCTTCACAGCATCCTCAATAGAGGGCTCGTTGACGTCAATTTTTTGAAAACGCCGGACAAGAGCCCTATCTTTTTCAAAATAACCGCGGTATTCCTTATATGTTGTTGAACCCATACACCGCAGTGATCCATTTTGTAAAGATGGTTTCAGTAAGTTCGAAGCATCCATGGAACCCCCGCTTGTGGCTCCAGCACCTATTACTGTATGAATTTCATCAATGAACAAAATACCATTATCTAATTTTTCTAATTCCCCAAGTACCGCCTTTAATCTCTCCTCGAAGTCACCCCTATATCTCGTACCAGCAAGGAGAGCACCCATATCAAGCGCATAAATAGTATTATTAAATAATACGTCTGGCACTTCATGATTAATGATTCTTCTTGCTAGCCCTTCCGCAATTGCTGTCTTACCAACCCCTGGATCCCCCACATATAATGGATTATTTTTTGTTCGTCTGCACAAAACTTGAATAGTTCTCTCAACCTCCTCATTTCGACCAATTAAAGGATCAATTTTTCCACTGGCCGCCTTTTTATTTAAATTAACGCAATAAGCCTCAAGAGCCCCCGCATCGGCTCCCGACTCACCATGATTTTGACCCTCTTCCTCATTACCAATAGGATCAGCTTCTTGAGAAGCCTTAGCGATACCGTGACTAATATAGTTAACTGCATCCAAACGAGTCATGTCATGAAGCGACAAAAAATAAACAGCGTGGGACTCTCTCTCTGAAAATATCGCAACTATGACGTTAGCCCCTGTGACCTCTTCCCTCCCAGATGACTGCACGTGAATGGCCGCCCTCTGAACTACTCTTTGAAATGCGGCCGTTGGTTTGGGCTCAAGAAGTTTGGCACTAACATCAAATTCCTTTTCTAAAAATTCAGACAAATCTATACGCAATTTTTCAACGTTCACACCGCAAGCTCTCAATACAGAAAGCCCGTCTTGATCTTCACTAAGTGCTAACAATAGGTGCTCCAAAGTAGCAAACTCATGCCTACGCTCAGCAGCAAAGCCTAAAGCCTTATGAAGGCATTGTTCTAAATTTCTAGATAACATAATTTTGTCCTAAAATTGTAAAATTAATCCTTCTCAATAGTACACTGCAATGGATGCTCATTTTTTTGAGCCAGATCCATAGTCTGATTTACCTTGGTCTCAGCTATTTCATAAGTAAACACTCCACAAACTCCCACACCTTTCTGATGCACATGTAACATCACCTGAGTAGCTTCATCATGAGACATACTAAAGAAGCTCTCCAAAACGTATATAACAAACTCCATAGGCGTGTAATCATCGTTCAACATCAATACTTTATACATTGAAGGTTTCTTTGTTTTTGGCCGAGATTTAACCGCAACACCGCGCTCTAAATCATCCCCATTATCTGGGTCATTGTTTTGCCCTACACCAATCATCACGAACGCTTCCTATTGTCCTCTTATTTTAAAACCACAACTCTAATATATGCTTCTTCCAAACAAATTTCAAAGATAACCAACAACTAATTACAGTAATATAATCTAATTAGCTAAGGTAATTATCATTTTTATAAAACTTAAGGATTTGTTCACCGTCTTACTATAATTAACAACTATTTACAGCTCTATTTGATATAGTATTATTAGTTATCAATAATTTACATCCCTATTATTATTCTAGGATTTGAAATTTGTTAATCCGTAATTTTCTATCAGTAATATTTGTGGCATAGTAAACAATGTTTCTTTCTTCTATCTGTCTCAATTATAAAAATTTATTATGCCTCTCGTTTTTCTTAGTTCTATGTCTGACACCCCATCCTTCCTTCGGGAAGTATGCGTCTATCGTAATAGACTCTCAAAGTGGGAAAATTCATCATTCAGTAAATGCTGATACCAGAAACTATCCAGCTTCTCTAACCAAACTTATGACTTTGTATCTTCTATTCGATGCCATAGATAGAAAAAAAATAAACATGAACACCAAATTCAAAGTTTCTAGGAAAGCTGCTATACAACCAGCCTCAAAAATTGGTTTGCCTATTGGAAGCCGTATTACTGTTAAAAATGCAATTAATGCATTAATAATTAAATCTGCTAATGATGTAGCCACTGTAGTAGCTGAAAACCTTGGGGGAAGTGAAAGACGATTTGCATTAATAATGACCCACAAGGCACGAAAAATAGGGATGAAAAAAACTATTTTTCGAAATGCCTCAGGATTATCTCACCGCGCGCAGATGTCTACAGCAAGGGATATGGCAACTCTAGCTAACCGAATAATAAAAGACTTTCCACAATACTATCATTTTTTTTCTAGAACTCAGTTTTCTTATAATGGAAGAGTTTATCGAACGCAGAATAAAGTATTGAAGACCTACAAGGGAGCAGAGGGAATGAAAACTGGCTACATCCGTGCCTCTGGCTATAACCTGATAACTACTGCTAGAAAAGATGGCACCCGTCTGATAGGAGTTATTTTTGGAGGCGATAGCGCTCGTTCAAGAGATCGCCATATGCGTACATTGCTTAATCGGGCTTACACTAAAATTACCAATTCCAGAGAAAAACCGGCATCTCGGCTGGCCTCTCTCAACTGGAAAAAGGTTACAAATATACAGACAAAACCTAGGACCGGCGCAAATCAATCATTATTTTGGGGAATTCAAGTTGGCGCATTTTATTCTGTCAAACCAGCAAAAAAATTAATTGTTAAAATATTGACTAAATATAAAACATTGCTGTCAGCAGCTGATATAAGGATAATGCCCATCAGAAAACCAGGCTACCAAATATTATATCGAGCGAGAATTGAAAATATAAATATGGGATCTGCTTATTCTGTATGTCGATTGCTAAAAAAGGATTCTCAACCCTGTATACCATTCCGAATGAAAATTATTTCTAGGGTTGCCCAAGGTTAATTGATATCAGGAACTATTAAAACTATTGCTGACATCAATACCTTGCTCCTCTAAATCCTTAATTAATTGATTTACTATAGACTCTAGGCCTTTTAAACTCTTTGCCTCACATCTTGCCACAATAGCAGGCTGAGTGTTTGAAGCACGCAAAACCCACCAGCCTTTATCCGTCTCAAGCCTAATCCCATCAATATCAATAAGGGTTCCTTTCAAATTCTTCATGTATTTATTCTTAATCTTTTCAACTATTGAGTGTTTTTCTCTATCGTCACATTCAAACCTTACCTCTGGTGTGTTAAAGGTTTCCGGAAGGCTATCCAAGAAATCAGCCAAAGGTATTCCAGTGTCCCCTAATACACCGAGTAGTCTTATCGAAGCATAAAGCGCATCATCAAAGCCATAATACTGGTCGGCAAAGAAAATGTGTCCACTCATCTCGCCTCCAAGAGGTGAACATATCTCTGCCATCTTCTTTTTTATAAACGAGTGTCCAGTTTTCCATATTAAAAGCTCTCCACCCGCCGTTTTGACCTCATCGACTAAAACTTGACTAATTTTAACGTCAGCTATTATGGTGCTACCTGGTTTGTTTTTTAATATTTCACGAGCCCAAAGTATCATTAATTGATCACCCCAGAGAGCCCTCCCCAATGAGTCAACCACACCGATTCTATCACCATCTCCGTCAAAGGCTATCCCAAGGTCGAAGTTGCCTTCAACCACTTCCCTAGCAAGCTGTTCCAAATTTTCTCTCACCGTTGGATCTGGATGATGATTTGGAAAACTGCCATCAATCTCGCTATTTATAACCTTATGATTTCCATTCATTCGAGAGACCATTTTAGAAACAATCTGACCAGAGGAGCCATTACCTGGATCCCAAACAACTTTAATGTCGGATGGAATTTTATTTCTATACAAAAGACGGTCGATGTACCAATCTGATATATCCTTCTCAGAAACCGTACCGGGGCTCTCCACAACAGAATTCTCGGCGAGGTTCAACCCAAGATTTTGAATATCTTTGCCAAAAAATGGCTTATTATCCAAAACTAACTTCATTCCATTATAATTTTCTGGATTATGTGATCCTGTAATAACGATACCGGCATTTGCAGATAATTCATAACAACCAAAGTAAATTAAGGGTGTAGGTCCAAGCCCCACATCGATCACATTTACTCCAGTGCTAACTAGTCCATCTATTACGCTCTTTGATATTTCTGTAGAACTTAAACGACCATCCCGCCCTACTACAACTGTGCAGTTATCTCCAAACGCCCTAACAACTTCCATACCAAAAGCTCTAGCTAGGGACATTGCGACGTTAGGTGTGAAATTATGACCAACTATACCACGAATATCATATTCTCTTAGTATAGTTGGGTCCAACTCTACTGTATCCACAATATTAACCAATATACTACAATGACTTTATACCTAAACAATGATACTCAAACCCAGCAGTACTCATTTCATCCATTTCATAGATATTTCTTAAGTCTAATATTAAAGGATTCCTCATCTCGCCTTTTACCCTATTTAGATCAAGGGCTCTAAACTCATTCCACTCAGTTAAAATGATGCCAACGTCGCTCCCACTCAGTGCATCATATGCATTATCACACCATTGTACATCATTTATAATCTTCTTAGCATTTTCCATACCCTCCGGATCATAAACATTTACCATGGCACCTCCTTTGATTAGAGCTGGGATTAGCTCCAGACTCGGCGAATCTCGCATATCATCTGTATTTGGCTTAAAAGTAATGCCCAGTACAGCAACTTGCTTACCTTCGACGCCATCTATTATTGTTCTAACACGTTCAATGAGCCCCTTCTTTCTCTTGTCATTAATATCTACAACGGTTTCTACAATTCGGATAGGAGAACCCGCAGCCTGAGCAGTACTAACAAGTGCCAGAGTATCTTTTGGAAAACACGACCCTCCATATCCAGGACCTGGATGCAAAAATTTTGGCCCAATCCTTCCATCTAACCCAATACCCTTAGCGACATCCTGAATATTTGCTCCAACTTTTTCACACAGATCCGAGATTTCATTAATAAATGTAATTTTAGTAGCTAAAAAGGTATTGCCGGCATACTTAATCAATTCTGCCGTATTTCTATCTGTAAATAGAATTGGTGTCTCGCGTAGGAATAATGGCCTATATATTTGTCGCAGTATTTCTCTTGCTTTTTCGCTACTAGTGCCGATGACGACACGGTCAGGCCTCATAAAATCATCTATAGCTGAGCCTTCCCGAAGAAATTCTGGATTAGAGACAACATCGCACTTTAAAGAAGGGTTTGTTTCTTCAATTATTCTCTCTATTTCATCACCGGTACCTACCGGCACCGTGGATTTAGTAACAATAACTATATAATCTTTAATTTTACTAGATATTTCTCTTGCGACATCGTAGACAAAAGTAAGATCTGCATGCCCATCACCTCTTCGACTTGGCGTGCCCACTGCTATAAAAATAGCATCTGTATCAACCAATGCCTCGGATAAACTTGTTGTAAATGATAACCGTCCAGACCTCGTATTTTTTAAAATAAGACTTTCTAAACCAGGCTCAAATATTGGTATATCACCTTCAGTTAAGCGTTCAATCCTTTCTTTGTCTCTATCTACGCAGGCGACATTGAAACCAAACTCAGAAAAACATGCACCGGACACCAAACCTACATAACCTGCACCTATCATTGCTATCCGCATAGAGTTATTCCCTTATAATCTGATCATCAACTATATTTATTTATGATAGAAAGTATATCATCTTTCATGCTTGGACGCTCTAGCGCGTATGCTAAATTTGCCTCTAAATATCCAAGTCGACTGCCACAGTCAAAACGCTTACCTGCAAATTTAAAACCATGAAAGGGAATATCATTTAGGGTCTCGGCAATAGCATCGGTTAGCTGAACCTCATTTCCAGCTCCTTTTTCCTGGTTATCTAGCTTTCTAAACACATCGGGTTGCAATATGTACCGGCCTATAATGGATAAATTAGACGGTGCCACCTTCGGATTTGGCTTTTCTACTAACCCCTTCGCTTTAACTACAACTCCGTCTTCCGATTCTATATCTAGCACTCCATAACTATTTACCTTTTCTATAGGAACTTCTTCGATAGCAACTACATTCCCTTTAACTTCGGCATATACTTTCATCATCTGTGCCAAACAGCCTGGATTTGATAAAACAAGATCATCAGCTAGAAGAACAGCAAATGGTTCATCTCCTATATTATTTCGAGCGCACCAAACGGCATGACCAAGTCCCAAAGCTTTTTGCTGGCGTACATATGATATTTGACTAGGATCCGGCACCCAACTTTTAATTTCTTCAACGAGTTCACTTTTGTTATTATCTATCAAAATTTTCTCAAGCTCATAACTTCGTCCAAAATGGTCCTGGATCGTACTCTTCGATCGACCAGTAACAAAAATATATTCTTCAATTCCTGCTTCTTTTGCTTCTTCTAGAGCGTATTGTATTAATGGCTTATCAACTACTGGAAACATTTCCTTAGAGAGAGCTTTTGTTGCAGGTAAAAACCGTGTACCTAAGCCGGCCACAGGAAAAATTGCTTTTTTTACTCTTTTGCCCATATCTGGATTACCATTACTAAAAGTAATGTTCTTTGTGCCATAGTGTTTCAACAAAATCAAATAAGAGTGTAATAGCTATCAACCGTCTAGGAGGTAATCCTTAGCTTCATTTATTTTTGTGGCTAGGTAAGTAGACCCACCTTTATCAGGATGCATTTTAGACATCAACCTTCGATGGGCATCTTTAATTTCATCAGAAGTAGCCTCTTGCGTAAGACCTAAAATTTTAAGAGCTTCCTCTCTAGTCATTAATTGGTTTGCGGTATTGCCCGGATCTACTTCGTGAGAATACTCCTTCCAAGATTCTCCATGATATCTCTCTAAATATGCATTTAGTACCAGCACAGACTCGTTATCATCGTTGATTTCTTCCATTAACTCCACTAAATCGCTAAACTCTAAATTCATAAGTGTTTGTCCCGAAAATTTACCTAGTTTCACATCTCCGTTCATCTCGGTTGTATCGTGCATTAAATACATTTTTAGATACTTAGTGTCTATTTCAGAAATTTGCCCTGAGCCAGTTGTTTGACTGCTACCTTGACTCATTCGCCCCCAGTTCTTCGCCATGGTAGATGCTCGTTTAATACGGTAATACCAGGGTATCAAAGCTGGCAACGCTAACAATAACCAACCCAAATGCCGCGTTAAAATAATTCCAACCAACATTATAACAATGATAATAATGGCCGCCCACTTGAGAAACTTCAATATAGATGAGGGATTAGCGCTTGAAAGCCACTTAGACGTCAATATCAAGCCTAATAAAATAGCAACTCCTAGAATAAGATAACCGACCATCGGATTAATCCTTTTGTATCTGGTGTGCAATCTTAAGAGTGCTTCCACCTTTTTCTTTAGCTAATAAATCCAACGCTTTTTTTCCACCCGCAGCAAAAACAGCGACGGCTCGTAATAATTCCGCTAAATTCTTTGAACTAAACTGGTCCAAGCGGCAAAATGCTCCTCCGGTTAATTTTGTTATTTGCTTAAAAGCGAATTCTGCTATTTCATCAAATCCTTCTTGAAAGACAAAAACTGGCACGCCTAATAATCCTAATTGACCAGCAAAACTG
>Ga0111541_10000784_pt1 | contig 10430 bp, 11 predicted proteins | sample Knorr_S7_td_DCM__FD_83039 | JGI IMG/M metagenome (GOLD analysis project Ga0111541, IMG submission 83039) | Marine microbial communities from Southern Atlantic Ocean transect - Knorr_S7_td_DCM_ad_131m_LV_B (version 2) (version 2) | ecosystem: Environmental > Aquatic > Marine > Oceanic | place...
CTATATACTTTATAACCTCTTTGTAAGGCTGCCTTGTCAAAAGTACCTGTAATTCCATTGAATGACCATTTAAGTTTTGGCATTGGCTCCTTATTAGCTTCTGCACCAAAAATGTTAGTAGAAAAAAATGTTATGATAATAATAAAAATAATTTTCATAGATAAATTGATCTTTTTATTTTAGTTTTTGCAAACATTTATTTAGCACTACTTAAATATACATCACTAATGCTAGCAGGTAATGATTTGGGTTTTTCAAACCTAGTGATAAATGGAGTAATTATTAGAAAAAAACCAAAATAATAAACAAGACCTATTCTTGCTATTAATAAATATGTTCCTTCTGCAGGTAACATACCAACATAACCTAAAACAAAAAAATTAACAAAAAAAAGCATCATAAACCATTTATAAAGAGGTCGAAAATTACAGCTTCTAACCTTTGAATTATCTAACCAAGGAAGTACAAATAAAATCGCTATAGCCCCGAACATTAAAACCACTCCACCTAGTTTATCAGGTACAGCTCTTAAAATTGCATAAAACGGAGCCAAATACCAATTAGGTACAATATGTGCGGGAGTTACTAAAGGGTCAGCAGGAATATAATTATCAACTTCTGCCATTAAATTTGGTCCAAAGAAAATTACTGCAGAAATTAAAACTCCAAATACACAAAGTGCAATAGTATCTTTTATTACCATGTAAGGAAAAAATTTTACTGTATCATTTTTAGATTTAATATCGATTCCTGATGGATTGTTTGATCCATGAACATGAACAGCAGCAACATGTAATCCAACTACTCCTAATATCACAAAAGGTAAAACATAATGAAGTGCAAAGAATCTATTAAGTGTTGCATTCCCAACTGTATAATCTCCAAGTAACCAAGTTTTTAAACCTTCTCCAATTATAGGGATAGCGCTAAAAAGATTTGTAATTACTGTTGCTCCCCAATATGACATTTGACCCCAAGGAAGTACATACCCCATAAATGATGTTGCCATCATAAGAAGATAAATAAAAACTCCTAAAATCCAATTTAGTTCTCTAGGGTATTTATAAGAACCATAATACATACCTCTGAGTATATGAATATAGACTACAATAAAAAAGAAAGCGGCTCCATTAGAGTGAATATAACGAAGTAACCAACCATAATTAACATCTCGCATTATTCTTTCAACGCTATCAAAAGCCAAATCAGTATGAGGAGTATAATTCATAGCTAGAAAGATGCCACTTACAATCATCACAATTAATGTGATAGTTGCTAAAGCTCCAAAACTCCAAAAATAGTTGCAATTTTTTGGCATTGGGTAATCTCCATACTCTCTTTCAAAATATGAAATAATAGGTAGACGAAACTCAATCCAGTTTAAAAAAGAATTATTGTATTTTTTTGACTCTTTTTGATCCTTCATTTTATCCTATCTTTATAGTTGAATCATTTAAAAAACTATAAGGCGGTACAGCAAGATTTGTTGGAGCTGGTCCTTTTCTTATTCTTCCCGATGTATCATAGTGTGATCCATGACAAGGGCAATACCAGCCATCATATTCTCCTTTAGAATCAGTTAATTTTTGACCTAAAGGTACACATCCAAGATGAGTGCATACCCCCACTAAAACTAACCATTCTTCTTTTTTTACTCTTTTTGAGTCTGCTTGAGGATCTTTCAATACTTTTAGGTCAACTTTTTTTGCTAGATTAATTTCGTCTTGTGTTCTTTTACGAATAAAAACAGGTTTACCTCTCCATTTTACAGTTATGCTTTGACCTTCCTGAATATCACTAATATCAACTTCTGTTGTACCTAAAGCTAGGGTATCTTCAGCAGGATTCATACTTTTTAAAAAAGGCCAAATAAAAGCAGCAGTACCAACAGCACCAATTGTTATAGAGCTTAATTGAAGAAAATCTCTTCTTTTATTTTTCTTAACTTCCGTCATAAATAGATGATATTTATATAGATGAAATTAAAAAAAATAACACTTTTTTATCCGTGCCAGCGTGACGCAAGCACTAAAATAATGTAAAAAAAATTTAATGAGAATTGCTTTATTTGAACCAGACATTCCTCAAAACACTGGTAACATTTTTAGATTAGGTGCATGTTTAGGTGTGCCTGTAGATATTATAGAGCCTGCTGGATTCATATTAGATGATAATAGATTTAAGAGAGCTTCTATGGATTACATTAAATACCTGAATTTTAAAAAGCATAAAAATTGGGATATTTTTTATAAATGGAGCAAAGAAAAGTTATTTAGAATCATTCTTTTAACAACTAAAACAAATAAAAGTTATACAAAATTTAATTTTTCAAATTCGGATATTCTTTTATTTGGTCGTGAAAGTGCTGGTGTACCAGAATATGTTCATAATTCAGTGAATCATAAATTAACTATTCCTATGCAAAAAGGACCTAGATCAATTAATCTTAGTAGCTCCGTTGCAATTGTTACAGGTGAAGCAATTAGACAAATAAATATGAATTTATAGTAATAATTTTAATTTATTAGTACTTCTATTTTATTTAAACATTTTTTTAATCCAAGGTCATACTTAGTTTTAATAAAATGATTATTCGTATTTTTGAGCCAATTTCTTTTATCTTTCTTTACAATGTTTTTAAAAAAACAATTTACAGCAAAAGGCATCTTAAACATCTTTAGTACTTCCTGCCTAATAATATCATTAGAAAGATATATAAAAGATTCTAAAGAATATTTTTTTAATATATTTTCATATTCATTTTCTAATTTAGGAAAATCAAATAAACCTAAAAAACGATAGTAGCGATAAATTCTTAAATAATCTTCTTTTAGTCTTGCTTCAGTATCTCCAATAAACTTAACTTTTTTTCGAAGTAGATCGTTTTGCCCATTAAAATAATCAAAAATTTTTCCATCGAATGATAAATAAATTGCATTAAAAGTGAAATCTCTCCTTAGTGCATCTTTTTCCCAGTTATTGGTAAAAAAAATATCAGTATGTCTTCCCATTTGTTTTATATCTTCGCGAAGTTTTGTAATTTGAATTTTTTCATCATTAAGATAAACAATTATTGATCCATATCGATAAGCATAATCTTCATATTTTAGATTTTTTTTCTTTAAAATTTTCATAAGTTCTGAAAGCTCTATAGTAGTTCCAGCATCAATATCTTTGATGTCTCTATTAAGAAGTGTATCTCTAACACAGCCACCTACTAATCTAATCTCTCCTTTTTTATCATCAAATAAAGAAAACAATGATTTTACAGATCTTCTATTTAATAAATTATCTATTGAAAAGGTATTCATTTCTTTTTAATTTATATTAATTATATAATAATTATTTATGTTTAACTTTAATAATAATCCTAAATTAATATATGATAACATAAAGGAATTATTATCTGAAGGTGTAATAAATAGAAAACACGCCTTTCATACCCCAGTTTTTTCCAATATTAATAATAATTTTGTTGCCTCACGAATAGTTGTACTTAGAAAATTTGACTCAGATAATATGAGCATAAACTTTCATACAGATTATAGATCTCCTAAAATTAAAAATTTAAATAAAAATACAAACTCTAAATTTATTTTTTATGATACAAAACTAAAATTACAACTTAGGATAAAAACAATTAGTAAAATTAATAATCAAAACAACATAACAAAAGAAGCTTGGGAGAATACTAAATTAATAAGTAGAAAATGTTATTTAACTGAAAAATCTCCTAGCTCAGAATCTGAATTACCTCAAGATGGAATACCATTAAGCTTAGTAGGCATAGAGCCTACAAAAAAAGAAAGTGAAAAAGGATATAAAAATTTTGCAGTTATCCAAAACTCAATTTTAGAGATTGATTGGCTATATTTAAATTTTAAAGGTCATAGAAGGTTGAAGATTAAAATTGAAAATAATAATGCCTCTTTCAAGTGGTTAATCCCATAAATATAAATTCCAAATAAATCTCAATTTTATCTAATTGTTTATAAAAAATTACTATTTTCTTTAAATTATTAAAAAAAACTAAAGAAATCGATATAATTTATAATTTTTTTCTTAGTTTTTATACTAACTATTTGACTTATAGTTGATCAATTCGTATTAGGCTAAAAAGTTTAGTTATGAAAAGAACATATCAGCCAAGCAAGTTAATTAGAAAAAGAAGACATGGATTTCGTGCAAGAATGTCTACAAAAGCTGGGCGTCAAATAATTAACCGAAGACGTTCAAAGGGAAGAGCACAGATAAGCGCTTAATTAGGCCTTATGGCCCATTTATTATTTACAATTAAAAAAAGATCAACTTTTCTTTTCATTCGTGAAAATGGTTTTTTTGTTACTGGAAAAAATATTAATATTCAAATACTTCACAGACAAAATCTTAATAATTTGATTGGAGTAGGATATACTGCAACAAAAAAAATTGGGAATGCAGTAAGTAGAAATAAAGCTAAAAGAATATTAAGAGAACTTGCTAAAAAAATATTGATTAATGGTAAAATTAATTCTTATTATGTGTTAATAGCAAAACCTTCATTAATTTATTCAAAATTTAGTGACCTATTAATTGAATTAGAAAGAAATATAAGTGATAAATAAAATTTTAACATTTCCAATAATTTTGATAATTAAATTTTACCAATTTTTTATTTCTCCCTTTTTAGGTCAAAACTGCAGGTATATTCCATCATGTTCAGAATATGCAATTGAGTCTTTAAAAATTTATGGTCCATTAAAGGGATTCTATCTTGCAATGAAGAGAATATTTAAATGTCATCCATGGGGCGGTAAGGGATTTGATCCAGTGCCTAATAAAATAAAGAAGTAAAGCTTATGAATGAACAAAAAAATTTATTTTTAGCAATTGGAATTTCAATCGCAATAATTGTTTTATTTCAATTAATTTTTCCAGCTCAAACTATTGATAAAAGTAAAACTAGTAATGTAGAAATAATGGAGCCAGCAACTTCAATTGATAATCAAAACACTACAGAAATAAATATCGTTAAGCCAAAAGAAGAAGTTTTAAATCAAAATAAAAGAATTTTAATAGAAAATTCCTTACTAAAGGGATCTATTAATTTGAAAGGTGGCATAATTGATGAACTTAATCTTTCTAAATATAAATTAAGTCTGGAGAAAGATTCAAAAAATATAGAACTTTTTTTACCAGATGGCACATCCAATCCATATTATGTTGAATTTGGCTGGAAAGAGTTAAATAAAAATTCAATTGAATTACCTACTTTAGATACAGTATGGCAATCTAATTCAAATCAATTGACGCCTAATAATCCAATAACTTTAAATTGGACAAATAATCAAGACATAACATTCGAAATTAATTATTCTATTGATGATGATTATATGCTTTCAATTGAACAGCGCATAATAAATAATGGAAAATTAAATATAGAAGTTTATCCATATAGATTAATAAAACGTATTAATACTCCTGAAACTATTAATTTTTTTATACTTCACGAAGGCTTAATTAGTCTACTGGATGATGAGTTGCTTGAAAAAGGATACGACGATTTAGAAGATGATTGTAGTTCCGCTTTACCAACTAAAAATTCATATTGTGATAAAAAGACCCAAGGTGGTTTTTTGGGTTTTACAGACAAATACTGGATGTCAGTTTTAATACCTGATCCTAATGAACCTATTAATGTAAATTATCGACATGGAAATAGTGGAAGAGATACTTATAGAACAGGATATGTAGGGCAAATCTTTAAAATAAACTCAGGTGAAGAAATAACATATTCAGGTAAACTTTTTGCAGGTGCAAAAAACCTTGATATTTTAAATAACTATTCAAAAAACCTACTAATTCCTCGTTTTACAGATGCGATTGATTGGGGCTGGTTTAGTTTTTTAACTAAGCCAATATCTTATTCAATCAATTGGTTTTATGGTTATGTAGGTAACTTTGGATTAGCTATAATTGCATTTACTATTTTAATGAGACTAATTTTGTTTCCTCTTGCACAGGCGTCTTTTAAATCGATGGCAAAAATGAAAAAATTACAGCCAGACATGCAAAGATTAAAAGAAACATACCCTGATGATCGCCAAAAAATGCAACAAGAGCTTATGGCTTTATATAAAAAAGAAGGAGCAAATCCATTAGCTGGATGCTTGCCTATTTTAGTTCAAATACCTATTTTCTTTTCATTATACAAAGTTTTATTTGTAACTATTGAAATGTACCATGCTCCTTTTTATGGGTGGATCCAAGATCTTTCAGCCCCTGACCCTCTTGGAATATTAACTGTTTTTGGATTAATTCAATGGGATGTGCCTCCAATACTTTCAATAATTAATATTGGAATTTTACCAATAATAATGGGATTTACAATGTGGTTACAACAAAAACTAAATCCAGCGCCAACTGATGCAACTCAAGCAAAGATTTTTGCAATGTTACCTTTTGTATTTACTTTTGTTTTAGCGGGTTTTGCTGCTGGCTTAGTATTATATTGGTCTGTAAATAATATTTTATCAATAGCACAGCAATGGATAATTCAGAAAAAAATTCTAGCAAAAAATGGGTAATGGTAATAACTTTTTAAATAATTTTTTTAAAAAAAATAAATTTATTGGCTCTTTTAATTCATATAAAGATATTTCACCAACACATAGCTTTCCAGAATATTGCTTTGTAGGTCGTTCAAATGTTGGTAAATCAAGTATTATCAACGCAATAACCAAAACTAAAAATATTGCTAAAACTAGCAAAACGCCGGGAAGAACCCAATCAATTAATGTTTTTGAAATAAATAACATAATTAATATTGTTGATCTTCCTGGTTATGGATTTGCTAAATTATCAAAAATTGTTAGAAAAAATTTACAAATATTAACTCAAGAGTATATAGAAAGTCGAAAAAACATAATAAATGTTTTTGTTTTAATTGATACTAAAGTTGGTATTAAAAACTTAGATATTGATATGTTTGATTTATTAGCTGACTCAGAAAGACCTTTTTCAATAGTGCTTACGAAAATAGATAAATGTTCTAAATCTAATGTTAGATTACAAGAAAAGTCAATTTTAAGTATAATGAATAATTATCCAACTACTTTTAAAAAAATTTTTCTTACAACTATAAAAAATAATGAAGGTATGATTAATATACAAAAAGAAATATGCAAACTATCAGAAATAAAATGAAATTTGATTTTTTATCTGAAAGTGATCAGGCTTACTATATCCATAAAGCATCAACACTTGTAGAAGCATTACCTTATATTAGGGAGCATAGTGGAGAGATTATTGTAATTAAATATGGTGGTCATGCAATGGGTGACCCAAAATTATCAAAAAGTTTTTCAAAAGACATAGGTTTAATAAAAGAAGTTGGCATTCACCCAATTATAATTCATGGAGGAGGGCCTCAGATTGGAGAAAAGTTAAAGTTAAAAAATATTAAATCTGAATTTGTTGAAGGTTTAAGGGTTACAGACAATGAAGCAATAAAGGTAGTTGAGGAAGTATTATCGAAAGATATTAATAAAGAAATAGTAGATTCAATAAATGAATCAGGCGCTAAAGCTATAGGTTTATCTGGCAACCAAGATAACTTAATAAATGCGAATAAACTAAAAGTTGAAGTAAAAGATACCGATTCAAATATTGAGAAATTAGTTGATATCGGTTTTGTAGGACAACCATCAAAAGTTAACATTGAATTAATTATGAGCCATGTTAGAAAAGGTGAAATTCCTGTTATAGCTCCCTTAGGAAAAGATTCCCAAAATAATACTTATAATATCAATGCTGACACTGCAGCTGGTTTTATTGCAAGTCAAATTAAAGCTAGTAAACTTCTATTGTTAACAGATATAGCTGGAATTTTAGATAAGAATAATAAACTAATCTCAACTCTTAGCCTTAAAGAAGCAAAAGGAATTGCCGAAGAATATTTTATATCAGGTGGAATGAAACCTAAAATCTTAACCTGCATAGAAGCAATGACTAAAGGAGTTGCAAAATCAACTATATTAGATGGTCGAATTCCTCATTCTTTAATTTTGGAATTATTTACAGAACACGGTATAGGTACACAAATTTATTAATAATATGAGTTCTTTAAGCAATAGAATAGATACCTGGATCTTTGATCTAGATAATACTTTGTATTCTGCAGATAGTGGAATATTTCAGCAAGTTCATGAACTTATGGGAAAATTTGTATCCAATCATCTAAAAATTGAAATAAATGAAGCAAAAAAAATTCAAAAAAAATATTATAAACAGCATGGTACAACATTAAGGGGTATGATGGATAATCATGGAGTAGATCCTGATTATTTCCTATCAGAAGTTCATAAACTTGATTATTCTATAGTAACCTCAAATAAAGAGCTTAATGATCAATTAAACAAACTAAATGGCAAAAAAATTATTTATACTAATGCTAACATGCAACATACTCTTGACGTATTAGAACGAATAGAACTTGCAAATTTTTTTGATGAAATTTTTGATATTAAAATGGCTGATTATATACCAAAGCCTGAGATCACACCTTATGAACAAATTATAAAAAAGTATAATTTAAAGCCTAATTCTTGTGCTATGTTTGATGATATTGCTAAAAATTTAGTTCCAGCTAAAAAGGTAGGTTTTACATCAATTTGGATAGATGCAGGCTATGAAAATTTTAGCGATGATATTAAATCATCAAAAAAATTTTTAGATTACACAACTACTGATTTGCATTTGTTTTTAGAAAAAGTTAACAAGGGAATTATATGAAAGAATTAGAAAAAATAATAAATGATGCTTGGGAAAATAAAGAAAATATTAATCAAAATTCTGATACTTCAATATTAAATGCAGTTAATCAAATTATTGAAGATTTAGACCAAGGAAAAATACGTGTAGCTGAAAAAATAAATTCAACATGGATAACTCATCAGCACATAAAAAAAGCAATCATGTTAAGTTTTAGAATATATAATATGGAAGCTTTATCAGGGCCATATAGCTCATGGTATGACAAAGCTCATCTACTTAAAGGCAAGACTGCGGGATGGGGAAAAGATGAATTTGAAAAAGCTGGTTTTAGAATGGTGCCAAACTCACCTGTAAGAAAAGGCTCTTACATTGCTAAAAATGTTGTTTTGATGCCATGCTTTATTAATACTGGAGCTTATGTTGGGTCTGGAACAATGATGGATACATTCTCAAGAGCAGGATCATGTTGCCAAATTGGTTCAAACTGCCACATATCGGCTGGCAGTGGTGTTGGTGGGGTTTTAGAACCAGCACAAGCTTTGCCGACTATTATTGAGGACAATGTTTTTTTAGGAGCAATGTCTGAAGTTGTTGAAGGAGTTATAGTAGGTGAAGGATCTGTAATTAGTATGGGAATGTATATAGGACAATCAACAAAAATTGTTGATAGAAAAACTGGAGAAATAACTTATGGAAAAATACCTCCTTATTCAGTTTTGGTACCTGGATCATTGCCAGATAAAAAAAATCCAAGCTCACCATCACTAAATTGTGCAGTAATAATTAAACAAGTTGATGAAAAAACTAGATCTAAAACATCAATTAATGATTTATTGCGAGATTAATGAGTAAATTAAATTTTGATCCAATTATTTTAACTCAAACTCTAGTTAAATGCCCAAGTATTACTCCCAAAGACGAGGGCGCTCTTAATGTTGTTCATAATCATTTAAGCCATCTTGGTTTTAAGTGTACGCGCCTAACTTTTTCTGATCAAAATTCTCCTGATGTTGATAATCTTTTTGCTACTATTGGTTCTGATGGAAAACATCTAGCATTTGCCGGTCATACAGATGTAGTACCTCCTGGTAATGAAGAATCATGGAAATATCCTCCTTTTTCAGCAACAATTGCAGAAGGTAAATTATTTGGGAGAGGAGCAGAGGATATGAAAAGTAATATAGCTTGTTTTATTTCTGCTACTAATAAATTTTTAAGTAAATATAGTTCTAATTTTGGAGGAAAATTATCTTTTATTATTACAGGAGATGAAGAAGGTGATGCTATAAATGGAACACCAAAAATCATGGAATGGGCAAAAAAAAATAATATTATTTTTGATCAATGTATTGTTGGTGAACCAACTTCTAATAAAACTGTTGGAGATAAAATCAAAATTGGCAGGCGTGGTTCAATAAATATTTTTTTAAATGTTAAAGGTATTCAGGGACATACTGCAAATGGGCATAGAGCTGAAAACCCTACTCATTATTTAATCAAACTACTAAATAGCTTGCTAGCAAAACCTATAGACAATGGTAATGAATATTTTTTACCTACTTCAATACAAGTTCCAACTATAGATGTTGGAAATCCTGCTCATAATGTTATTCCTGAATATGCAAAAGCTACAATAAATATTCGTTTCAATGATATGCATTCAAGTGAAGATATAA
>Ga0111541_10000788_pt1 | contig 10412 bp, 6 predicted proteins | sample Knorr_S7_td_DCM__FD_83039 | JGI IMG/M metagenome (GOLD analysis project Ga0111541, IMG submission 83039) | Marine microbial communities from Southern Atlantic Ocean transect - Knorr_S7_td_DCM_ad_131m_LV_B (version 2) (version 2) | ecosystem: Environmental > Aquatic > Marine > Oceanic | place...
AAAGAAAATCCAAATCAAACTGAAGCTATTTTTTTTTCAGGAATACTTTATGTTCAAATAAAAAATTTTAAAGAAGCTAAAAATTATTTTTTAAAACTAATAAAAATTAAACCAGATAGCATTGAGGGTTTTTTTAATTTAGCGATGGTCAATTATAAATTAGATCTTTTGGATGAAGCAATTGGTAATTTTAATGAAGTTATAAAATATAAATTATCTATTTTAGAAGAAGTAAGTAAGAATTTTGGTAGTAAGGCTTCAAAAAAAATACAAAATTCTTTTAACAAATTTTGTATTGAAAATTCTTTTTGGTTAGATGATTATTCGCAGTACTGGGCATTAAAAAAAGAAAATGATCTTACTTCTTGGATTCAATGGAGACAAAAAAGTGTTAGTTGTTCTCATTATATATATGAAGCTAAGATAATGCAGTTTTTATTTCACTATCAGTGGGAACGTTTACAAAAATATTGTCATAGCAAAGGTGTTCAAATTATTGGAGATATGCCTATTTATGTAGGATATGATAGTGCAGATGTGTTTTATAATAAGGAACTATTTCAATTAGATGAGGCGGGGAAAATGCTATGGCAAAGTGGTTGTCCCCCTTGTGAATTTCAAGAAGATGGTCAGTTATGGGGTGCACCTTTATATAACTGGAAAAATCATGAAGAACAGAATTTTGACTGGTGGAAAAAGCGATTTAAAAAATTATTTGGAATGGTGGATATCATTAGACTGGATCATTTTATAGGCTATGCACATTATTATAGAATCCCTATGAATGAAGAGACCGCAAAAAATGGTCAATGGATAAATGCGCCAGGTGAAAAACTTTTTAAAGAGCTAATAGCTGAGAATCAAAACTTTAGAGTTATAGCGGAAGATTTAGGTTCAGTAACAAAAGAAGTTATTAATCTTCGTAATAGATTTAAATTTCCTGGGATGCGTGTTCTGCAATTTGAATTAGACCCTGTACCTCACAAGGGATCTTTTGATCAGAATTCAATTGTTTGTACGGGAACACATGATAATGATACGATTATGGGTTGGTATAGTATGCTACCTTATGAGAGTAAAAATAGAACGATTTTAACTAAAAAAAAATTATTAGAAATTTTTAATTGTAAAGAAAATAATATACATTGGGAAATAATAAAATTTGCTTTTAGTACAGGTAGCAATATGATAGTTATTCCTATACAGGATCTATTAGGTGAGGGGACTTGTGCGAGGCTCAATGAACCAGGCGTAATATCTTCAAAGAATTGGTCTTGGAGAATGAAGGACGAAAAATTAACTAACGAAATAAAAAACAATTTATTTCAAATAACAAAAAATTACATGTATTTAAATAACTAATATTTTATAATAATTATGAACGATGTAAATAGTATAAAAATTGCATATTTTTCTGCTGAAATTGGAATATCTCCCAGTTTACCAACATATAGTGGAGGGCTTGGTGTGTTAGCTGGAGATCATATTAAAGCAGCAACGGATAATAGTATTCCAATAGTAGGTATTACGCTACTTTATAAAGAAGGATATTTTAAACAAAGGGTCGATGAAGAAGGTTGCCAGTCAGAAGTATATCCTCGATTTGATCCTGAACCTAGATTAAAACAAATCCCTGAAAAGTTTACCCTTCGGCTTAGAGAAAGAGATGTATGGGTAGAGGCATACGAGTATATTCATATAGGGGTAAATGGAAAAACAGTTTCGATCTATTTTTTAGATACAGACCTCGAAGAAAACTTTGAAGATGATCGTACTATCTCATTAAGACTTTATTCTGGTAATAAAGATCATCGGATTCTTCAAGAAGCAATTCTTGGTTTCGGAGGAATAAAATTACTAGATATATTAGGATATAAGAACCTGAAGACCTATCATATGAATGAAGGGCATTGTTCATTTTTAACATTAGCTCTTTTAGAAAAATTCAATGGTGATGAGGATAAAGTGAGGAAGCTATGTCATTTTACAACTCATACACCTGTTGCAGCAGGACATGATCATTTTTCTTTAGATAGATGTAGAAAACTTTTACATGGATTGCTACCTGAAAACCTCAATCTCCCATCGTGGGTACAAGATAGTAGATTGCACATGACAGAGCTAGGTCTTTATTTTAGTGAATCGGCAAATGGTGTCTCAGAACTACATGGGAAAGTAGCACAAGATCAATTCCCGGATTTCGAAATAAACTATATAACAAACGGAGTATATCATCCATATTGGCTTGGTAAATCATTTAAAGATCTTTTTGATGAAAAATTATCGGGCTGGGAAACAACGCCAGAAATGCTCCTAGATTTACAAGGAATTTCAGATGATGAGTTACTTTTAGCACATCAGTTACAAAAAAAAGCGTTATTAGAATATGCTAATTCTCAGACACAAAAAGCTCTTTCTGAAAATGTGCTTACCATTGGATTCGCTAGGCGAGCAGCAGAGTATAAAAGAGCTCGATTAATTTTTTCAGATACTGAAAGATTAATAAAATTAGGAGAGAACAAAATACAAATTGTATTTGCTGGGAAAGCGCACCCTAAAGATGAAGTTGGTAAAGAAATTATTAAAGGGATTGTCACAAATGCTAATCAATTAATGGGGAAAATTAAAATAATTTTTCTTGAAAATTATAACATGTGGTTGGGTCATTTAATAACATCTGGTGTTGATATTTGGCTAAATACTCCTTTAAGACCAAATGAGGCATCGGGAACTTCTGGAATGAAAGCAGCTCTGAATGGAATCCCAAATTTATCCATTTTAGATGGTTGGTGGGTTGAAGGTTGTAAACATGGAGAAAATGGCTGGGCAATTGGTGACCCTTCTATAAGCAAAGATAAATCAGATGCTGAATCTTTATATCAATTATTAGAAAAAGAAGTAATTCCAACTTTTTATGAGAATAGGTTAAAATGGGCTAATATTGTACGAACCTCAATTACATCCTCAGTGCAATTTACTGCAGATAGAATGATTAAAGAATATAAGAAAAAATATTATTCAAAATGAACTTACTAGTTTGGATATAATCTAAATGAATTTAAACAGATTTAAACTGTTAATATTTTTCATACTCTTATCTTGTGTTTGGCCTAAATCAATAACAGTCCTAAATATCTGGCATCAAATGCTTTATGAAAACAGAAAAATACTAAGTGAAGTCTGCGATGAATATGAAAAACAAAATCCTAATATTAAAATAAACCTTACTTATAGAGAGACCGAAGAGCTTCGTTCTAGCTACCAGGCGGCAGCTATGGGAGGTAGTGGTCCAGAGCTTATATATGGCCCATCTGATCAAGTTGGTCCTTTCTCTGCTATGGGAATTATTACCCCTCTAAATGAATTATTTTCTGATTCATATTTTGATAAATTCGTTGAAAATGCTATAGTAAAAACTAATAATAAAATTTGGATGATTGGTGATGTGGTCGGTAATCATCTAATGCTTATTTACAATAAAAAATTATTAAGAAAACCTCCAAAAAATACAGATGAATTGATTGAAATAGGAAAACAGTTGACAATAGATAAAAATGAAGATGGAAAAATAGATCAATATGGCTTGGTATGGAATTTTACAGAACCATTTTTTTATGTCCCATGGCTTGGAGGCTTTGGAGAATGGTTGTTAAATGAAGATAACAGCCCAAACTTAAACACTGAAGCTAATATAAAGGGTTTTCAATTTATTAAAAGTCTTAGAGATATTCATGGAATAATTCCAAAGGAATGTGATTATGAGATCGCAAATGCCATGTTTAAAACAGGTAGAGCTGCAATGATAATAAATGGTGACTGGAGTTGGGGAGATTATATAAATGTAGTAGATTTTGGAATAGCTAGACTGCCTAGAGTCAGTGAAACAGGAAAGTGGCCTTCCCCTTTAATTAGTACCAAAGGTTATTCAATTAATATAAATACAGAAGGAAAGAAATTAATAGAAACAAAAAAATTAATGGAATACCTCACAAGTACTAAAACTCAATTATATTTTACCGAGAATTTAAATACTCAGCCATCTTCTAAGATTGCACTTGCAGATAAACGTGTGACTGATAATATAATACTCAACAAGTCTTCTGAAATAATTGCCGTTGGCCGCCCAATGCCAATTATTCCTGAAATGCGTGCTATTTGGGATGCTCTTAGAGAACAATACCAGGCTGTCTTAGGAGGAACGATTAGTCCCGAGATAGCTGCAAGAAAATCACAGGAAAATTCTGAAAGTCAGATTGCAATTATGAATGAAATTATTGACCCGGGGATTCAATCAAAAATAATAAATATATTAACCATTCTATTATTTATATATCTATTAGTATATATTTACAAAAAATTCCCTGAGGTTGCAAGAGATTATCAAAGGAATAACATTGCATATATATTCTTTTTGCCAGCATTTGTAGCTATAATGGGTGTTGTTATCTTCCCCTTTTTCTATAATATTTTTATTTCATTATCAAATTATTCTCTCCGAACTTTTAATGATTGGCAAATCATTGGATTCCACCATTATATAAAAGTTTTAACAGATCCACAATTTTATTCAGTTTTGATTAAAACTGTTTTATGGACAATAATCAATATATCTTTTCATGTTTCATTAGGTGTTTTTCTGGCAGTTCTAATTAATCAAACTTTACCCTTAAAGCCTATATTGCGAATCCTATTAATTATTCCTTGGGCATTACCTCAATATATTGCGGCTTTAAGTTGGCGAGGTATGTTTAATCAGGAATATGGTGCTATTAACTTAGTCTTGACAAAATACTTTAGTTTTCCTCCTATTCAGTGGTTAAGTCAGCCAACAGAGGCTTTTTTGGCATGTATTTTAACAAATATTTGGCTTGGTTTTCCATTTATGATGGTTATTGCTTTGGGTGGTTTACAATCTATTCCAAATGAACTATACGAAGCAGCTAAGGTTGATGGGGCAAATAGATGGCAACAGTTTAAAAATATAACTATTCCAATGTTAAAGCCAGTAATGATCCCTGCAATTGTATTAGGTTCTGTTTGGACATTTAATAATATTAATGTAGTATGGCTTGTAAGTAATGGAGGTGAACCTTCTAACCAAACACATATTTTAGTTAGCTTTGTTTATAAAGCCGCCTTCAATTTATATAGATATGGATATGCTGCTGCATTATCGATGATAATTTTCCTTATTCTTTTTTTCTTTGTTTTATATCTTATAAGACAAACAAAAGCAACTTCTGGAATATATTCATGAAAAAGAAAATTGAAACTATATTAACTTTTATGTTCCTCGTATTTTTTTCTATAGGAACACTTTACCCTGTTTTAAATATCTTGAGTGTTTCTTTAAAAACAGATAATGCTTTTCATAGTCAATCCTTAGCATTAATACAAATAAGAGAAAAGTTTGAAGATATTAATAATAATAACAAATGGGATGAGGGCGAAATATTTTTTGATAAAAATGATAATGGTATATGGGACGCTGGCTCTGGGCTTAGATCTTATTTCAATTTATTTAAAGATACAGATTTTTTACTTTGGTCAAGGAATTCAATAATTATTTCTTTATTAGTTACGATGACTGGAGTAGTCTTTGCTTCTATAGGAGGATATGCACTTTCAAGATTTAAATTTAAAGGCAGAGAGTTTGGTATGATTGCACTTTTAACAACACAAATGTTCCCTGCTACGATGCTTTTATTACCTTTTTTTATATTACTATCCTATTTAGGTTTAATTAATTCATATCTTGGGCTTATCATAATTTATTCATCGACCGCATTACCATTTTGTATATGGCAAATGAAAGGTTATTATGATACTATACCCCCAGCTCTAGAAGAGTCTGCAAGGCTTGATGGATGTACACAGCTACAAGCTTTTTATAAAATAATTTTACCTCTTTCTAGTCCAGCTCTTGTGATTACAGCACTATTTAGTTTCATGGCAAGTTGGAGTGAATATGTTGTTGCTGCAATAATTTTACAAGATCCGAAGTTATATACCTTGCCACTTGGCCTAAAATCTTTTCAAGCAAGTCTATCTACTCAATGGGGACTTTATGCCGCAGGAGCTGTAGTTGTAAGTATACCGGTAACAATTTTATTTATTTCTTTATCAAAGTATCTAGTTTCTGGTCTTACTATGGGAAGTGTAAAGGAATAAATTATTAATAATAAATTGATTGAGAATGTACAATGAGTAAAGTTATTTTAAAAAATATAAGTAAATCTTATGGTAGTAATGAAATTTTAAAAAATATCAATTTAGATATTTATGATTCTGAATTTTTAGTCTTAGTTGGTCCATCAGGATGTGGTAAATCGACTACCTTACGATTAATTGCGGGTTTAGAATCTCCAGATGATGGAGAAATCATAATAAATAATTCTATAGTAAATAATATGGATCCATCAAAACGTGATATTGCAATGGTATTTCAAAACTATGCTCTATATCCACAAATGACTGTAAAAGAGAATATGGGTTTTGGATTAAAAATAAGAAAGTATAAAAAAGAAGAAATAGATACTAGAGTAATAGAGACAGCAAAAACATTAAAGATTGATAATTTGTTAGATAGAAAGCCAAAAGCACTTTCAGGAGGACAACGACAAAGAGTTGCTTTAGGAAGGGCTATTGTCAGAAAACCCAAAGTATTTTTATTTGATGAGCCATTATCAAATTTAGATGCAAAATTAAGACAAGAAATGAGAGTTGAAATAAAGAGACTATATAAGTTATTAAATACTACGATGATTTATGTCACGCATGATCAGACAGAGGCTATGACGATGGGTAGTCGAATAGTGGTTATGAATAATGGAAAAATAGAACAAGTTGATTCACCTGAAAATACATATTTAAAACCTAAGAGTATTTTTTCGTCATCATTTATTGGTGCTCCTAAAATTAATTTAATTAATGGCGAATTATATAAAGAAGAATCTGAATGGTATTTCCATTCGAATGAAATTAAATTGCAAATTAAAAGTACCCATTATCAATATTCAAACTTTAAAGCAGGAAAAGTAACTTTTGGTATTAGAGCTGAAGATATTAATGCAAATCTAAAGATAAACGAAGACAAGGATCAGATTAATTTAATTAAAGGTAGTGTGGATTTTATTGAAAACCTAGGGTCAGAAATGAATCTACATATAAAAATGCTGGATAATAATTTTATAATCAAGTGTGAAAGAAAGTTACAAGTTAGAGAAAATCAAGAAGTTCAAATGTGTTTTGATGTTGATCAAGGACATTTTTTTAATTTTAAAACTGGAAAAATTTTATGTTAACTATTTTCAAAAGGAAGTATGCTTTTTTGTTATTCTTTGGGTCAAATTTTTATGCTGAAACAGGAATAGATTTATCTGAAAGAATTATTATAGATGGGATTAATGATTTTACAATAGACGAATATGTCTTATATGATTCTGGAGTCCTATTGGAGTCTCCATATGATTCCTACTGGGGTGAATATAATGATATAAAACAAATGAAAATTACATGGGATGAATCATACATATATATAGCTGTTGATGCGTGTAGCCATAATAATAATTTGTTATTATTTATTGATATATTTGATGATTATGGTATTGAAGATATGAATCAATTAAACGCATGGCAGAGAGCATTTAAATTTTATAATATAAATCCTGATTTTTTCATTGGGAATTGGGATACAAATGATACGCCACAGTTTTGGAAAATTGAAGAGGGAGGTTCAATACAAGCCAATTTAGTCCCTAATGTTGAGACATTCTCTACAATTAATACCGGTAATTTATTAGGTTCCATGGAGATTAAGGTGCCATGGGAAATACTATTTTATAATGATGCCCGTTCATTACAACAATTCCCTAGTATTAAACTTTTATCAGTTATAACATCTAGCGATGATTTTCAAAGTGGCCCAGACTCTGCGCCAGATAATATAGGTGGTATGGCAAATGATACTGGAAAGATGGTTATATTAGATAACTATGCTAAAATTTTAATTGATGAAAATGGTGACGGGGCCCCTGATATGAATGTTTCACCCCAAAAACGAACATCATTCTATAAAAAGCCACCACTTACACCTCAAGCTTTATTAGTGCATGAGGTAAAATTCCCTAATGGTAAAACATTTATCCCAAGTGAGAAAAAGCTCGAATTTGAGCTATTTACGAATAGGAATGTCAATTATAATGTGGAAGTTTTTAATCTGAATGGAGATTATATAAATATGGCTGATAAGAAATCTAATATTGAATATATAGAAGAAAATAAATATAAGATAAGTTTTGAATGGAATGGAAAGAATCAATCAGATAGTATAGTTCCCTTTGGGGTCTATATTTTATGTTTTATAGCAGATTCTGGTGAACTCAGGCATAATGAGGCAATAGTTCTTATAAAATGAAAATATTTTTTTTAACATTCATTTTTTTCCCAATTTATTTACATGCGAATTTTATAGCTTTAAATAGTGGAGTTAGATCTCTTGCAATGGGAAATGCTTTTGTAGCACTTGCAAATGATCCTATTACTATATTTTATAACTCAGCGGGTCTAAGTAAAATTAATGAAATTTATTTTTTAGGCTCACGACAGAATTTATATGGAATTCCTAATTTGTATAATGATATGTTTGTCATGACCTTCCCAACACCAATTTTTAGAACTGGATTTGGAATTCAAAAAATGGAATTAGCAGAAGTATATTCTGAACAAATAGTATATTTTTCAATCTCTAGTATTATTAGGATAAAAAAGATTCCTATCCGATTTGGTAGCTCTTTAAAGTATGAGTCTGCAAAAGTACAAAATCTTTCCGATTCACAAAATCCATCAAACTTTGATTTTGATTTAGGTCTATTAATTGATCTTTCGGAAAATATTTATTTTGGTTTTTCTATATATAACTTTTTAGAGCCTGAATTTAAATTCATTTCAGAATCCGACCAAATTCACAGATCAATAGCTACAGGTATTTATTACAATTGGCGTAATTCAGTTAATTTTTTAGCAGATTACTTTGTGAATGAGGATGATGCTTATTGGAATTTGGGAAGTGAAATGTGGTTTTATGATGTATTTGCAGCACGATTAGGAGTTTCTAATGAAAAATTAACTAGTGGATTTGGTTTGAAAACAAAAAATTGGATCTTAAATGGTGCTGTGATGGCGCATGAGCAGCTTGGGAGTACATATCGTATATCAATTGGATATATATTAAATAGAAAAGTATGAGAAATTTAATAATCATTATGCTTATTCATGTAGTCTTTGCTATCAATATGGAAGGAATATATGAGAGTCAATTAGGAAAGGCGTATGAATCGGATGCATTCAAATGGAATATGTGGGATCCCAATTTCTATTTAGAAACCAGATTTTATGGTAACCCAATCAATAATTCATCATTTTACTTTAAGTTAAATGCAGATCAAGACTATTCTGAGAGTAATCAATCCTTATTAGTTTTTTCAGAAGGACATGTGAGTTATAAAATAGAAGAGAATAATAAAGGGTTAAACACTACTTTTTTTATGCGTGAAAGTAACCCTTACTGGCTCGATGGCTCGATGCTTGGAATTGTAAACACTGGAGCTATTAATAATGATGGGAATGGACAGGGTGTTCGCTTTGATTTATGGCATACAAGTTTGGGTGGTATGACATATGTATTCTCAGATTTTTCTCAAGGGAATGGAGATGATATTCATTTACTTAGATACAGAAGATCTCTATTTAATAATAAAATAAATGCAGGTTTATCCTACTTAAAAAAACATGATAACAGTGTAGAAAGTTCTTATGATAATCATGTTATAGCTTGTGATTTGAAAGCCCAAAAAGGGAAATATTATTTTTCTACAGAGTTTGCAGTAAGTGAAGTACCAAATTATTTAGAAATTACTGAGCTCAATAAAGAGATGAGAAATAAAAATATTTTTAAATCAAATATCGCTATGAAAACTGAGCTTTTTGGGTTTCAAATAGGTAAGCCTAAATTAGGGTATTATTTTTTGAATCCAGGTATTTTTTCATACGGATATACATATAGAAACTTTATGGGTAATAACGAGTCAAATAGATATGGTTACTGGGTTAATTCTTATTATTTACTACCTCAAAGAGCGATAACGCTTACTCTTAACTATTCTTTTTCTCAAAAAATAATAGCAGATTCTATACTCTCTGCAGGGATTTATGACCCTATACAGAATATTTATTCTGAGATTTATATAGAGTTTATTAATGGTTTTAAAGGGAAGATATCATTTAATAAAAAAGATGAAAAATGGCAAGGAAAATCTTATAAACATTATGATCTCTTAACCGAGATTTCAGTTGAAAATAATTTGGCAAAATTGCTTGGTCAATTTAAAATAAAAGATTTAAATGAAGTTTGG
>Ga0111541_10000790_pt1 | contig 10406 bp, 9 predicted proteins | sample Knorr_S7_td_DCM__FD_83039 | JGI IMG/M metagenome (GOLD analysis project Ga0111541, IMG submission 83039) | Marine microbial communities from Southern Atlantic Ocean transect - Knorr_S7_td_DCM_ad_131m_LV_B (version 2) (version 2) | ecosystem: Environmental > Aquatic > Marine > Oceanic | place...
AGTGTTGAGAGTGATAAAGTTAAACCAAACACAATTGTTGATGTTATTCAATCTGGATATCTTTTGGAAGGTGAGTTGCTTCGCCCTGCAAAAGTAGTAGTATCAAAAGAAGCTGAAAAAGAAAACAAAGAAGAGAAAGGTGAGTAAAATGGGTAAAGAAGTAATAATTGGGATAGATCTGGGTACAACAAATTCTGAAGCTGCGCATTTAGAAGGTGGAAGGCCAGTAATTATACCTTCAGCAGAAGGTTCTACTTTTGGTGGAAAAATGTTTCCATCAGTAGTGGCATTTACTAAGGATGGAGACCGTATAGTTGGTGATCCAGCTAAGAGGCAAGCGGTTCTTAACCCTCAAAATACAGTAATGAGAATTAAGAGGCACATGGGTACTAAACATCGTGTCACTATAAAGAAAAAGAAGTATTCACCAGAAGAGATTTCAGCAATGATTTTGCAGAAAATTAAGGCCGATGCTGAGGCTCATTTAGGGGTAGATATTGAGAAAGCAGTCATAACTGTTCCAGCTTATTTCAATGATGGTCAAAGGCAATCAACAATAGATGCTGGAAAGATTGCAGGTCTAAAAGTTGAGCGTATTATTAATGAACCAACAGCAGCAGCTTTAGCTTATGGTCTTGATAAAGAGGGCGAATATACTGTAGCAGTTCTTGACCTAGGTGGCGGTACTTTTGATGTCACTATAATGGAGATGGATGACGGAGTTTTTGATGTAATCTCAACCTCTGGCGATAATAAACTAGGTGGCACAGATATGGATGATGCAATAGTAGATTATTTAGCAGATATTTTCAAAGAAGATAATGGCATTGATTTACGTGATGACCAAGCTGCAACACAAAGACTTAGAGATGCAGCTGAAAAAGCTAAAATTGAATTGAGTAATACCTTGAAATCTACTATTAATTTACCTTACATATGGTCAGATTCTAGTGGACCTAAGCATCTTGAGCACGATCTTACAAGAGCCAAGTTAGAAGAAATAGTCGGTAAAGTAGTATCACGCTGTGAAAAACCAATCAAACAAGCATTCAAAGATGCTAAAATGAAACCTGGTGAAGTCGATAAAGTAATTCTTGTTGGTGGTCCAACTAGAATGCCAGTAGTCCAAGAGGCTTTCGAGAAATTTGTAGGACGTAAGGCAGAGCGAGGTGTTGATCCAATGCAATGTGTAGCAATGGGTGCAGCTATCCAAGCAGGCGTTCTTGCAGGTGATGTCAAAGATATTGTCTTATTGGACGTTACTCCTTTGACATTAGGTATTGAGACAGAGGGTGCAGTCTTGACACCATTAATTGATAGAAACACGACTATCCCTACTAACAAATCTAAGATTTTCTCTACAGCGGCAGACAATCAACCAGCCGTTGAGATTCATGTTCTTCAAGGTGAGAGGACTATGGCTGCAGACAATGATACTCTAGGTAGGTTCCAGTTGGTTGGTATCCCTCCTTCTCCTCGTGGAGTTCCTCAGATTGAGGTAACATTTGACATTGATCGTAATGGAGTTATGAATGTTCGAGCCAAGGATTTAGGTACAGATAATGAACAAAAAATAGAGATTACTTCTAAATCTAATTTGAGTGATGATGAAATTGATCAAAAAGTCAAGGAAGCAGAAAAGCATGCTGAAGAGGATAAAGCAGCAAGAGAATTAGTGGAGACTCGTAATGAGGCTGAATCCTTCATTTATGCAACAGAAAAAGCTATCAAGGAATTAGGAGACAAGGTTAATGATGATACTAAATCTAAAGTTGAAGAAGCTAAAGAAGAACTATTACAGGCTATGAAAGGTGATGATTTGGATGCTATGAAGAAAGCCTTAGGTGATTTCCAACAAGCTTCACAGACTATTGGTGAAATGGCGTATCAACAGGTTGCTGAGGAACAGGCCAAAAATCAAGCAGACAATGAATCTTCAGAATCTAGCGATGATGATGATAATGTTGTTGACGTAGATTATGAAGAAGTTGAAGACGATAAAAAAGACTAGCGAGCGAGTTATTTACCCCCTGCATATTGGTCTTTGAATGCCAGACAAGATTTCCTTCACAGATTTTGGTGGAAAGAAAAAAGTCCGCCGTATTAAGAAGAGGAGGAAAAAAGAATCAGGCATAAATAAAGAAAAAATTCTCGATGATTTGCTCCTTTCAAAAAAAGATTCAGCATCTAGTCAAAGTAATTCTAAAAGTTCAAGTGATTTTCAATTTCCGTTTCTTGAGTTAGCTTCATCGCAGTCTTCGCCTTCAGCTATGAACGAGTGGACACCTCTTGAAGTGTCAATAATTAATTCAGGAAATGGTATTGCACGTTCAGTTACAATTTCTTTTGACAATTTGGAGACTCGTGGAAAAACAATACTGGATAAACTTGATCCGGCAGAAGAAATTACTTTAAATTTTGAAGTCAGGACATCTTCGAAGGATAGAAAAATTAGTCGTATGGACTTGTATTACCACACAGTAGAAGGAGATACATTTTCAGTAGTTAGAAGAGATTGGTTTCCTAATGACTATGAGCAAGCAGATATATTTTTCAGTGAGATTCCTCCGGGTGAGGAAGATAAAGCTGATTTATACTCACACAGAGAAATAGTGACTGAGGATTTTCACGTTGTTTGTGGTAAATGTGGGGCTAGAGCGCCTGCAAATTTCAGAATATGTGGTAAATGTGGTTCTCGTCTTCAGAAACGATCAGATCGTAGGGATGACTGGGGTAGCAATCTGAAAGATACCACTGCAGTCAAAGACAAGAGAGAAGTTTTGATTGAAAAGCTTCGAAAGCTAGGTGAATTGAAGGATCGTGGTATGCTGAGTCCGGACGAGTTCAGTGCAGCGAAAGCTCAGCTCTTGAAATAATCGTTATACACTTTCAGCCCATTCAATATCATCATCAAAGTTACCATCTGAAACAGGACCTTTCTTTATTCTATCAGCAACTTTATTGTTAAGGACAAAGATGAAAAGTATTAAGATCATGAGCCATTGAACTACCATAGTAATTATTGTGAACAATCCAAGACCCATACCATCAATTGGAGAATCACTCTGATCCTGCAATTTTTCATATATGAAGAATCCAAATACAGCTACAAATTCAATTGGGAAAACATATTTGATAATATATTCCCACCACTTACCAATCTGAACATCTGCATATTCAGTGTTGATTAGAGTCTTTCTGAATTCACTGACTCCAAATCTCATTACTACTACGGCAACCATTAATCCTGAAACAATTAGCCCAGTTCCCCAGACAAAATCTTGATTATCGAGGAATTCTAAACTTATTGCAGAAGGAATACCTGCCAAGGCTACAGCAACTGCGATGTACCTTACAGCTTCTTTTCTTTCCCAGCCCATATCAACAAAATTAACAACACAAGCTTGAAGTGTTGAAACCATTGAAGTTAGAGCTGCAAATGCCATTGCTAAGAAGAAAATACTTCCTATTATGTATCCAGCAGTACCCATTGAGGCGAATAAAGCAGTCAAATGGATAAAAGTCAAACCAGAAGAACCAGATTCTACGGCTTCTAATCCTTCAGCTGTAGAGCCAGATAATGCGAATACAGTACCCAATACTGCTACACCAGCAATAAGTGAGACAGAATTATTACCAAGGCCAGTTAAGAACGCATTTAGTCCAATATCTTCCTTCTTTCTCATTGCTACAGCATAAGTAATTGCCATTCCAAATCCTGCCGAAGTGGACCACGCTGATTGAGTAAGTGCTCGAATCCAAGTTTCTCCTTTGAAAAGATATTCACCTTGTGGTATGAACATGAATTTCAATCCAATGATTGCACCTGAGGGATTCAACACAAATGGATAAATCATTGCGACTACAAGGAAAGCTACCAAACAGGGAATCAAAACTTTGTTTGCCTTTTCAATACCACTAATACCATTATATACGATAAATGCGGAAAATCCAACAGCTACTAACTGGAAGAAAATAACTTCTCCAGGAGAGCTAATGAAATTGTCCCATAAGGCCTGAGTTTCAGCGGTGTCACTCGCGGCACTCATTTCTCCTGAGATTGCAATCCAAAAGTATCGAATTGTCCATCCCATAACGACTGCATAGTAGAACCCTACAGCAGTTCCAACCCACATCATCCAAATTCCAAGCCAAGTAAAATTACGGCCAGCCATGTCTCTCATAGCACCTACTGTTCCGAGTCTTGTTTTCTTTCCTATAGCAAATTCAGCCATAAGTAAAGGAATAGACCAAGCAAAAAGGAAGATTAACCATCCTATCATGAATGCTCCACCACCGTTTGCTGCAGCTTCACGTGGGAATCTCCATATGTTTCCGGTACCTACAGCAGCACCAATAGTTGTCAGGATTAATCCTAATCTTGACGAAAATTGCTCAGGTTGGTTTTCCTCAGCCATTGTCTTATTCACCTTTCGGTATTGCAGCTATTCTTCTTTCACTAGGTTTTTTTGGTGGTTTAGTAGGGGGCTTTGCCTTTTTTCTAGGAATTTTGTTTACAGCCTCGCCTTCATTTTTTCTTTTTTCAGCTTCGGTTGCAATTCCCACAGTTTTGTATAATCCTCCCCAAACAACACCATACATTAGTCCCATCATCATTGCGACACCAATAAAGTCTAAAATTGGATTTCCAAAACCTACTATGTCATCCACAAAAACTTCTACAGGTTCAGCGCTTCCGTATCCAGTGTAAACAAAGCCACCTCCAAAGGCATATGCGAGTCTTGAATCTTGTCCAACAGCATAAAATTGTACATCCATTGAATTTACAGTTTCAGCCATTTTTGCTTCGTAAATAGCCTCTCTAACAACGACTCCTCCTACGTTACTGTAATTCGCATAGTTCTTAGTATCACAATTTTCGATACACGTCATCGCAACTTCTTCCCAGATTCCTTCAGGCATTCTTTCGTTCCTGTATTTTAGATGTAGCGAATCTTTGAGTAAGTATTGATCGTTTTCAACTTTTACTTTTACTGGAATTCTATCGTTTGAATAAAGTTTATTTTCATCAAATTCTATCTGCGAGTCTGAACCAAATCCTACTTCTTTAGCATCTTCATTAGATAGTATGGTAAGTTTTGGCATCATAGTTTCTTCTGGGGAATTAATGGTAGCTATTCCTAAATTACCAGTATCAGAGGTAATCATTTGTCCAATTCTTGCTTTAGGAGATTCATCCATGAAGTAAATATTAGTCAGTAGATGCATCCTCACAGTGGGCCTAATTAGCAGAGGATCTGCGTGAAATCCACCTTGTAGCCCTCCTTGATTAGCGTAGTTTAGCTCAACAGTATAGGAGAAGGAACCTTGCATACCATATAGATAATCATTGATGTCACCAGAGACCTTGTATCCTCCTTGATCTTTCCAATTGCCATATCCAGTTACATTCATAAGTGGCTTAACTTGATTTTCCATGTACAATTCATGAGGTGGATCTTGGTCTTTGTATCCCCATGGCCAAATGTAAAGTGCTGAATAAGAGTGATATGAAACAGAATTCATGATATTGTGTTTCATATCATGTGCTTCAGTTCTGTAGTTTCGTACGTAATCTCCATCAGGCGCAGTTACAAACATTTCAGGCCAATTATCTCTGACAATACCATTTTGAAAGTCTTCCAAATATTTGTCTTGAGGATAGTCTTCGTAGATGTCTAATCTCCAAGTTAAGTATTCTATGACTTGAGTTTCAGGTTCAGTGAAACCACCTTCTCGATCTTCATCTACCATTCCATCTCCATCATCATCTATATGCAAAGCATCAGGAGGGTCTTCATCGATACCATTCTGTGTATTCTGATCCCCTATACTTATCGGAGTATCGCAAAGGTCGCTGTCGCAGTCTCCGTCATCATCGAAAAAATCTCTAGGGCCATGATACACATCTGAGCACGGATTATCATCATCAACTGTAAACTCAGGTTCCAAATCATCTCCAATTAGTGCTTGACCTTGTGTATTATGAGACCATTCCAAAGGATAATTTCTATTGATATCGACTCCATCACATTCATCTCCGTATCTATCGTTACCATCATTATCACGCATATTTTTACGCCAGAATCTGCTAGGATCTTCCCGGTCAAAGTTGTATCCATCTGGATTTAAGAGAGGAATAATCCATGTTTCTCGATTATTTACCAGGTGTGTAACTCGAGCTTCACTTGGGTCTTCATCAATACCTTCATCGATAATTCCATCCCCGTCATTGTCAATTCCATCAAACAAGGCGCGACCAAATTCATCTACTCTACCACCTTGTTCACCATCACCGTCATTGTCAACTCCATCAATCATATCCTCATTCACTAGCCCGTCACCGTCATTATCGGTTGGCTCCATCCCATAGAAATGAGTAAGATAGTAGATGAAATACATTGCAGTAGGCACAGTCATCCACTCTCTTGAATGGTGATTGCTTACTATGAAGTAAGTTTCTTCATCTGGATCATCATAATAGTCAGGTTCATTAGCAACATTGTCTGATATTTTTATCCCATAAATCTCATTTCCTTGCCACGTTTGGCCAGCAGGAATAATATCAGTTAATACATAAAGTTCGACTATATCAGGATATTCATTTTGAAATGCAAGCAAATCTGCGTAAACTTCTGCAGAGGTATCATAGTAATCATCGAACAATACATCAAAAGGAAATGTGTTTGTTCTATTTAGTGTATCATTTTCACCGGAGTTAAAGCCATTAGAATTGTTATTCGTTCTCTCAAAATCTGGATTTTCCAATGAGCCAGTACCCATTGTAGTCATAGTCAGCATAATTGCTATGGCAACCGATGAGATTCGATTCATAATACCATATGAAAACCTAGCGTTATAAGATTTTATCATACCATATCTTCATTAATATTGCTCAATGATAACATATGATGCTTAAGTGTAAAGACTGCCCACATTGGTATGGTGGTGAGGATTTTGGATATGGTAGTTGTCGTCTTAAGCTTCAAAGAAATGAGGATAAATTTTTGACGTTTGGTCAGCAAGACTGTGATGAGGGTCTAAAAGATGACTAAGGTAAGAAATCTCGAAGAAGATGACCTTGACTTTGCTAAATCTCTGACAGATGTTGAAGAATGGGGTAATTCGATAGAGGATTGGAAGAGACTTTTACGCATTAGTATACCATTAGTAGCATACAAGGGCGACGAGCTTCTTGGAGTAACTACAGCCTTTGACTATGGTATTCTTGGAATGATTGGTAACGTGGTGGTCTCGGAAAATAGTAGAGGTAAAGGCGTTGGGCAAGCTTTGGTTAAAGAGGCAATGAATAGGCTTGAATCATGTAAAACGGTTAGATTACATTCCAAAATGGATGTAGTTTCTTTTTACAAAGATTTAGGTTTCTTTCCAGAGGGCATGTCTACATTTTTTAGATTAGATGGAGATATGAAATCTTTCCAACCATTTGTTATAGGCTCAGATGTTAATATTGTTCCTGCAGAAGGATACTTAGATGAAATTCTTGAAATGGATAAACGGCAATTCGTAGGAGATAGATCCACATTTATCAAAGATTTGAATTCCCATCTTCCTGAATGCTCATTTGTGGCGTTAGGAGAGGACGGTTCCGTTAAGGGTTTTATTCTTGCTAAGGGAGAGGACAATTGGTATGAGGTTGGCCCATGGATTGTTGAACCTGGGTGTAAGAATTGGCAAGGATTATTGCAGGCATCAGTTCAGGCAATGCCAAACAACAGTACCGTAGAATTAGTCGTTCCAGCTCCAAATCATAGAGTTACAAGTTTGTTAGATTCTATGGGTTATTCAGCATACGAGTACAGTGTCTCAATGTTTTATGGTGAAGATTGGCCTGATGAAGGAAATATTTGTGCAAGAGGAGGAGGTGACAAAGGTTGAACTTTTTCAATACAGTTTCAGGAAAAAAAGAATTGTTTACACCTAACGGAAAGAATGTAGGACTTTACATTTGTGGACCTACAGTTTACTCAGATACACATCTTGGTCATGCAAAATCCTATGTATCTTTCGATGTTATGAAAAGATGGTTAGAATATCGAGGATATGAGGTTACTCATATACAGAATTTTACAGATGTATCGGATGAAACTGCACTTGGAGCTTCCAAAGAGGGTATTGGTGAGTTGGAATTCACGCGAAAGTATGAGAACGAGTTTTTGGATAAAATGAAATCACTTTCAAATACTCCAGCAACAAAATACACAAGAGCATCTGATTTTGTTAAACAAATAGCAGAAGAGACCAAGAAATTATTAGACGCGGATGAAGCTTATCAGACTGAAGAAGGTGTCTTCCTTAGAATTAAACAAGAAGAACATGGTAAGTTGCTAGGTGTTGATTTAGAGGAATCATTGGTTGAAGGCACATCAGAAGTAGATCCAGGTCCTAAAGAAAGTCCTCACGACACTTTGCTTTGGGGTCCGCCCTTGGAAGGCGGTAAAATTTGGGAATTTGAAGGTTTACCTGCAGGAAGGCCAGGTTGGCACCTCGAATGTACACTAATGTCTTCATCAGAATTAGAATTACCAATTGATATTCATTGGGGTGGTATCGATTTGATTTATCCACATCACGAAACTGAGATTATACTTGCTGAAAGAATAGGTTTAGGAAATTATTGTGATTTTTGGATGCATAATGGACTAATGGAAGATGCTGAAGGCAAATTATCTAAGTCAAGAGGTGAGAGAATAACTTTGGAAGAAGTCTTTGAGGATTGTCCGCCTGCAGCACTTAGGTTTTACTTGTTGAGCCATCACTATCGAGATTTCACACCCTATTCACCAGAGAATTTACTCGCAGCATGTCAAGAGGGTGAGCGTCTTGGGGCTAATGCAGTAGATTGTATGATCATTGACCCAACTGATCCGCGTGAGGATGAGGAAATAGCTTCTTTGGTAACTCGCTTTGAGAAAGCGATGGATGATGATCTTGATACACCTAAGGCATTGGATGTCTTGAGAGATTTGGATGTAATTGCAGGTAAAAGGTTAAAGAATGGCGGTGAGCTTGGTCCAGTTTCAGGAATGTACAGTATCCTTCAGTCAGTTTTAGGTGTATTTTCTTAAGTTTTAAATTCTTCTAAGATTGCATCCGTCACTTCGCAATCAGGTAACTCTTTTTCCATCAACCAGCCATACCATTCAATCGATATTTTCCCGCCAGTATCTGTTTTTTTAGCTTTCAATATTCGTTCTTTGACTATGGTTTTCCCATCTAATAGGATTCCATTTTCTCCAAAGGCAAAAGGTCTAGGATAGCCCAAATAAAGTATGCTGAGAATAAGAAGCGCTAAAGATAGATAAATCTCGACTCCTTGAATGTAATCAAGAGTAATAATGAATATCATTGTGGAAGGAATAAGAACTGCATTGATTCCCTTTCTTTCCATTTCTTTCAAAATATCTAGAGTAACAATTTTACTCTCCTTTTCAGGTTTTCTAAAAAGTATACCCACATCGTACACTAACACAACAAAGAGTATCACTTTTGCATAGAAAAGTAATTCATTCATCAATTATCTCCAAAATACTATTCCAGACGTTTTCAAAAATATTGTTAGGACTTTTTGTAGCATCGAATATAGTTACAATTGGATCATCCTTCAGATTGAGATAAGCGTCTCGAACTTTTTCTAGGTGCTCTTCTTTTTCGAATTCATCAGCCTCACTATGTCCTCTTACTCTCTCTAGTGCTGTAGAAACTGGCAAATCAAAGATAAGAACGATATCGGGTGTTGGTGCAAAGTCATGTTTGTTTCTAATGTAATCAACATCTAAACCACCTGCAACTTGGTAAGCCATTGATGAGTAGTAATATCTATCCATAATTACCACAGTTCCTTGATCTAAAGCCGGTTGAATCTTTTCTTCTACATGCTGTTTTCTATCTAATATAAAAAATTCTAATATTTCTTCGTTGGTTGCCTTTCTTTTCCCATGCAATACATCCCATAGTTTTTGGCCATGAGGTTCATTCGTAGGTTCCTTGAGAATTATGACATTTTTTCCAATACGCTCTAGTTTTTCCTTTAGTAATTTGCATTGGGTGGACTTTCCGCAACCATCGATTCCTTCTAGATCAATAAGCACTCAAATCATAGAGGAAGGGTCTTAATTAGAGGATTTGTTGGAATTTTGTGTCTATCTGGTTTGAAGGTTATGGTTGTACGGCCAATCAAGGCGAAACAATTGAGATGAGAGATCATGCTAATGAGTTAGGTCATGAATTAGCACTAAACTCAGACTCTGCAGAGACAGTAGTTCTTGGCACGTGCACAGTCATTGAGTCTACTCAGAACAAAATGGAAAGGCGTATTTCTGAGCTAATGGATCAAGGTAAGAATGTGATAGTCAGTGGCTGTATGGCAACAGCTGATTCAAAAG
>Ga0111541_10000791_pt1 | contig 10405 bp, 14 predicted proteins | sample Knorr_S7_td_DCM__FD_83039 | JGI IMG/M metagenome (GOLD analysis project Ga0111541, IMG submission 83039) | Marine microbial communities from Southern Atlantic Ocean transect - Knorr_S7_td_DCM_ad_131m_LV_B (version 2) (version 2) | ecosystem: Environmental > Aquatic > Marine > Oceanic | place...
CCGAAGACGAAGGATTTGACATTTAACAGTTTTCTTTTAAAAGGTTGTTTGTTTATTTTCACTTACTTCAGGCTAGGCTGACTAAACCATTAAGGGCTAACCTATCCTAGAGATATTTTAAGCATCAATTATAGTGTTAGATGCTTACTTGTTTTCAATATGTTTAAGCATTGCGTTAGGGACATAATTTGTGCGACCCGCCATTCTAGTAATTTCATCATCGCTTTCCATCATTATTTTTCGGATTTCTATAAATAGTAAACCGGCTGTCGTTTGCCCATAAAACCAATCGCCCATCTCCAAATCAGACCTAATTCCCGGCTTTCCCATAGCCGCCTGATAATAAAAATGTCTGAGGTCATCTGCAGCTAGTTTTAATGCTCTTATAATACTTTCTCCCTCAATCCGACTTTTAATATTTTGATCGTTTGTCCAGTCTACCAAGAATTTAACAATTTGGTCTTTATTTAGTGAAGTCAGCCCATCCAATTTACGGCCCTTCATTTCCTTCAGTGAGTGATCATACCATGGTTGCAATAGAGAAATCTCGTTCATTATACCTGACGTAAAATTGTCTGTACTAACTGGATTGGGCAGGTTAACAGGGCAACTCCAGCCCTCCTGAGCATCTATTTCATCGGGTGATATTGGCACATTTTCATTAAAATTTTCTAGAATAGGTCCATCAGTACGCTCCAGCAATTTTAGCGCTGTAAGCAGTACTTTTCTCTGAAATTCAGGTTTGTTAGCGCCTCCAAATGGTCTGCCTAATTCGAATGGCACATGAAGGGCTCGAGGAGGTTTCATGACCTCTGTGTGTTTTTTTACTAAGCTAATAATTACAGTAGGTATTCCTCCATCTTCTATGTAATGAGCAAGCCCGCACACGGCGCGCGTACATTGCGGTCACACAGGGGAGAATATCACACCAGTAACATTATCATCCTTTAGTACACCTACGAGTTCGTTAGCTGCAGGCTCCAGAGCGCGTGGTGGAGTGGCTCCCATGAATGAATAGTGAAAATCTGCTTCTTGGCCTACTTCTCCGCGTTTTACCAGCTCGACCAACCTATCGTGTGGTAATACTACATTAACGTCCCTATAGAACCCCGTGCGATCAAAATTAGTGGAAATGTGACTCATTATAAGGTCTTCCATGTCTGTGTTGGAGGGAATGATTCTATATTCGGCCTTACCAGGAGAAAAATGCTTATCTTTACGGCGATGGAGGCCTGCCGTAGTTACAATAGCAATTCTCCTATCCTCTAATTTAGGACCACTTTTACATTTTGTTTCAGGATACTTAGGCAGATCTTGATCAACAATCAAGTTACGTGGGCCCTCTGGCATTTCATGTAAGTGCACCATTTTACTAGAATCTCCTAGAAAAGTTTTAACTAATAAAAACTAAACATTTACTGAAACTTCTCAAACACATTCATTATTTCTTGTTATTCCACCAACAGTCCTTCATATACGCAACATAGTCATTTGGATCTATTGCAGTGGATTTTGTAAAAAGTGACATCACGGGATTATCCTCAATATCAATCTCAAGGCTATCAGTGAACCGATTCCAAAAATTAAAAAAACCACATACAAAAGAAATCTCTACAATTTGTTCTTCAGTAAAGTATTTTTTAAGTTCAGTCATAGCTAGTTGATGAGTGGGTGGCCTACCAGCAGAACCTTGATAATGTTTTTCTGTCATAACTTCAGCCCATTTCATTGCAGCCTTTTCAGCTTGAGAAAAATGAGTAGATTGCAAATAATTCCCGGAAATATCCGAAATTAAGTCTTCTGAAAATCCTAACGCTCGACCGAGCGTGACATTGTGACTTGTTCAATACGCACACTGGTTGAGTGTCGAAGTTTTCAGTATAACCAAGCATTTTATTCTTTTATCCAAAATTTCAGAAATTTCCTCCCTCAAACCAGAAACAATAAAGCTAAACAAAGATTGAGCTATTTTGGGCGAGTGGCTGGCAACCCTTACAGCGTTTGCAACTCTTCCAAACATTTGCTTTGAGTGGCGAAAAATTACACTTGCTTCCTTCGATGCTTCTTCATCAGTTATTATGTTAATTAAAGACATAGTTATTGGTCCTTGTAGCAATGGTTAAATACAGTATTTTTGACTAACACCAACTTACTTGAAATATTAATAACTATAAGAATTATTTTTGTAATGGTAAATTTGCATTACTGGTTTTTCGATAGGAGTAAAAAATGGATAGAATTGAAATGATAACTGACGACGGAAATTGTTCTGCTGAAGTTAAAATGCTTTTCGAGGGTGTTGCCTCCATGTTGGGGAGAGTTCCTAACTCCTACAGGGTACTTGGTCGCGTACCATTGGTTGCAAAACTACTCCTTCCTTTTAATGCAGCTATTCAGCGGGAGGGGGCGGGAAGTATACTCTCTTGCAAGATTAAAGAAATGGTGGTGATTAAGACCAGTCACATAAATTCCTGTAATTATTGATTTGCTCATAATACGTCGCTTGGTCAAGCGGCTGGAATTAGCGAGGAACAGGTTATAGAAATAGGGACTGATGAGTACCTTGAGTCTAACCATTTTAGCGATAGAGAGAAAATGGCTATTTTATGGGCTGAACATGTTACAAAAAATACGGCCAAGGAAGAGAACGGAGTGTTTCAAAGGGTTAGAGAATACTTTTCCGAGGAAGAAATTATAGAGTTAACTTTGATATGTGGCTTTTTTAATTTATTTAACCGCTTTATGGACTCTTTATGTATTCCCCTGGAAGTTCAGGGTGAAGTGGATAAGATTAAGAAATCAGTATCACTTGATCCAGAAAAGGTAGAACAATATCTTCATAGAATGTCGGATGCTTGGCCAGATGAAATACCACCCCCGAATAGTGATTAGGTGATTAGATTATTATCAGATTCTTTTACACCATATAAAATGTAGATACCTGTTGATAAAAAGCAACTCGATGCCATAAAAATAGATAATGGGATAGATGTTCCATCAAATAATAAGGCTAGAAACCCTGAGGTGACAGCGCCCATCAAAGATTGAATAAATCCGAGGAAAGAAGATATTGTTCCAGCCATTTCTGGGAACGGATTAAGCGCTTTTGCTGTTGTAAGGGGAAAAACAAAAGAAAAGCCTATCATAGAAATTCCAATACAACCAAAAAATAGCATTGGTTTGATGGGCGCGATTATTGTAACTAATATAATTCCTAGGGCCCCCAATATTTGGACGATTCCACCTAGTATTATTAACGAGTGCAGGCTGAAGCTTTTAGAGAGGTAATTAGAGGTTTGTGCTCCTAATAGAATTAATAGCGCTACAAAACCAAAGTAGTAGCTATATTCTTGAGGGCTTAAACCCATTACGGATTTTGCGACTCCTGGGGAGGCGCTAAGATATGCTACAATGGCACATATGGAAAATCCGCCCGAAAAAAGGCATGTTTTAAAATTTCTACTTTTTAAGGTGAGATTTATTTTAGACTTTACCTGATTAAAATTTATTGCCTTTGGATCTTTCTTTCGAATTGTTTCTCTTAAGCCCCAGAGAACAAAAAAGAATGAAATTATTCCGTATAAAGCCATAAAATAAAATACTCCTCTCCACCCAATGTTAGATTCGATAAAGCTTCCCAGTATTGGTGTTACTATACTGGCCGCAATACTTATAAAATAAATGGTAGAAATAAGACGTGCTAATTGCTTTCCCTCAAACAAGTCTCTGGCAGCTGCATTTGCAATTATCCTGCCGGATGCCATAAGAAGCCCTTGTATAAATCGCAAAATAAAAACCAAAATAAATGAGGCTGATAGAGATAGGATAAGTACAGTTAAAATATATAAAAAAAGACTTGATAAAATTACTGTTTTACGCCCTAACCGGTCAGAAATGGGGCCATATAAAATTTGTCCGAAGGCACTCCCAGCAAAAATCGCGGTCATTGTAAATTCTATATGGCTAATAGTTACTGTTAAACCACTCGCCATAGCTGGAAGTATGGGAAGCAAAATATCAATGGAAATAGGTCCCATCATGGCGAGAAGACCTAAAATAAAACAAATTAGGAGGTAAGAAGAGCTCTCAGTTTGCGGTTTCTTTACTGCCATTTGGGGTTGCATGATTTGTTAGTTAGAATTGTGAAAAGGTAAATAGCAGAGGCTATCCTATGCTTTGTTTTATTTTAATTAAGCTTTCGATATAATTTAGTGGGAAATTCCAATATATCGCACCATTAATCATTTGGCTTAAATAGGCTTTACTGGGTGGTGGAGGTGATTTTTCGAGTAAACCTATATATATAAATGCAGATACCTCTCTCCCAGTCGGTTTTATAATTTTTACCATTGTAACTGATCTAGTATATCTATTGCCCCGTTTTCGGCCTTTTTTAAATCCTTCAGCAGCATCTAGCACCTCCCAGTCTCTAGTGCTATTTATACGGTATAAAGCTCCAATTACTGAATCAAACTGGCTAGGGAGAACATTTGCTACTCCACATCTTCTTTGGGTAGACCTCAAAGTAAAGTCAAGTCGGTAATCTGGCAATACTGCTATAGCTTGAAAGCGAGATGAAGGGCACCGCTTCCTTATTTGAAGTGGATCCATATTTGAGCCATAGGCGAAGTATAACAAAGTATTTTAGCCCCACACTTTTTCTGCGACTTCAACAACCATGGCCAATTTAGCTTTTTGGTCCTCTAAACTGATGGGATTGCCAGCAACTGTGCTTGCAAAGCCACATTGTGGACTCAGGGCTAATTGTTCTATATCAATAAATTTAGTAGCCTCTTCAATTTTTTGGATAATATCCTGTTGGGTTTGAGTTTCTGGTGTTTTGCTTGATACTAAACCCAGAACAATTATTTTGCCTTTAGGTACATAGGATAAGGGGCTAAAATCCCCCGAGCGAGGAGTGTCATATTCAAGAAAATAAGCGTCAGCAGTTAATTCGTTAAAGAAGGTCTCTGCAAATTCCTCATACCCACCAGTTGACAAAAATTTACCTTTATAATTCCCCCTACACATATGTATCGCTACTGTCACATCGCTTGAGGTTCCCCTGATGCATTCATTAAAAAGAGAAATATAGGAAGACATTAAGCTGCTTGGCTTGATCCCATCTTCAGACACTTTTTGCTGTATGTTGGGATCACTTAACATCGGGATAGGTACATCATCTAATTGAATGTATTTGCAACCCGCAGTTTCTAAATCTGTAATTTCTTCTCTATAAACCTTCGATAAGTCAGAAAAATATTCCTCTCTGGTAGCATAAATATCCTTAGGCATTGTTTCATCCAGTCGAAACATGTGCATGGTAGGTGGAGACACAATGGTTATTTTTGCTGTTTGTTGGGTGTTTTTGTTTAAAAAAGAAAACTCATCCCCCGCAATAGAAGAAACGCGTGACAGTTTGCCTTTCACAATGGGAGCCGTAAATGAATTCTTCTCACCCTTTTGATCTTGAAAGGTAAATCTAGAATTTCCAACATCTAAACCTTCAACACGTTCAACAAAAGAAGACCAGTAGGACGCTCTCCTAAATTCACCATCCGTAACTGATTGAAGGCCCAAATCCTCCTGAAGTTTAATTGCTTCTTTTATTGACTCATCTTGAATGCCAATAAATTCTTCTTTATCTATTTTACCGGAATGAAATTCCTTAAAGGCTTCTCTAATTTTTTTTGGTCTAAGTAGGCTACCAACGTGATCAGCTCGAAAAGGCGGTTTTTTTTTCTCAGTCATAAATCAAGCCTTTACCTGTTAATTATTTAGTTACTATGATTAATCTGAGAAGTATATACAATAAAATTTAGTTCAAGCTTAAAACTAAGAGTTTTTTTGGGAGATATAAAGTATGGTTGATAACAGAGGGGAAAAAACTCGAATTGCCTGGCTCGATAAGTTGCAGCAATACAAACATGATAAAAATAAGCCTGCAGACGACCAAATTTGGTCTCCTAGTTTAGAGACAATTAGTCGTGATGAAATTGTTTCGATTCAGAATGATAAACTGAAAACTGTTACCCCATTCCTTTATGAAAATAGTAAATTTTATCGTGGACGCTTTGATAAGTTAAACTTGCTACCCACTGATATACAAACAATTGAAGATCTCATTAAGTGGCCTGTTGTCGATAAAAAGGAAATGATGGAAGACGTAGAAGCCAATCCACCTTATGGGACTTATTCAACAATGGATGAAGACCTATGGAACGAACGAGGCTGGATGCTTTTTTCTTCCTCTGGTTCAAGCGGTGTGCCGAGAGTCTTTAGGTATTCGCATGTAGATAGAGATTTATGGGAATGGGCAAATGCTCGGGCGATCTATTCATTTGGGGTCCGACCTAGTGACACTGTATTTATTGCGTCTGGCTATGGTCCACATGTTTTTGCTTGGGGGGTGCAATTTGCATTACAAAGGATGAAGGTTGCTTCAATACCGGGGGGCGGAATGACCTCGGAGATGCGAGTAAATATTATTGAACGCTTCGAGCCGACAGTATTGTGCTGTACAATCTCGTATGCATTGCATTTAGGTAGAGTTATGCAAGAGCGCGGCCTCGATCCCGCTAAAAGTTCAATTCGTATGCTATTTGTCGGAGGGGAGCCAGGTACTGGTATTATTAATACAAGGAATAGGCTAAAAAATCTGTGGGGTGCTGATATTAAGGAATTTTATGGTTGCACAGAGGTGTCGCCGCACGCAGGTGGATACTCATGTTCCCACGCAGAGGTTTCTGAGGAGGTTGTAGCGACACACTTAATGGAAGATATTCAAATTTGGGAGCTGGTAGACCCTGACTCATTGGAGCCAGTGGAAGAGGGGAAACAAGGGTTAACAGTATGTACGAGTTTAAACTCTGAGAGTTCCCCGCAGTTGAGGTTTAATGTGGGTGATTATACAACTTTTTCAACTAAGCCATGCGATTGTGGAAGAACACATGTGCGTGCCATGGGCTCATTTGCTGGACGTGCTGATGACCTAATAAATCTCAGAGGGATCAAAATGTATCCTACACAACTAGAACAAGCTATCCGGACGATCCCAGACATTGGTGACGAATATGAAGTGGTCATTGATACGGATAAGGCGGGTATGGATACTATGACGGTTAGAGTCGAGCATAGGGATAAGGTAGCAGAAAAAGTCATTAATGAGGTTAAAACTCACTGCGAGGTTACAGTTGGTGTTGAAGTGTTGGAGCCTGGCACTTTGCCTAAAACGGAGTTCAAGGCTAAACGTATTGTAGATAGGAGAAATTAAGTTTCAGAGAAAAAAGACTCCCATACGAAAATCTACAATTATGCAGATTTTCGTATGGCTATAATTTTTTAAGAAGAGTAATACATCTGAAATTCAATGGGATGGGTCGTATGCTCTAGAGCGTGTACCTCCTCCATTTTTAAGTCGATGTAACCATCAATTAAATCGTCAGAGAATACGTTTCCAGCCTTCAAAAAATCCCGATCGCTATCAAGCGCAGCGAGTGCTTCTCGTAGGGAACCACAAACGGTTGGAACATCCGCTACTTCTTCTTCCGATAGCTCGTAGAGGTCCATATCCATTGGTGCCCCAGGATCTAATTTATTCATGATTCCATCTATACCAGCCATTAGCATAGATGAAAATGCTAGGTAGGCATTAGCCGTCGCATCTGGGAACCTGACTTCAACCCGCTTTCCATTTTTACTTGGGGAAAATGGTATACGACAAGAGGCGGACCGGTTTCTTGCAGAATAGGCCAATAAGACTGGAGCCTCGAACCCGGGTATTAATCTTTTATAACTATTTGTCGATGGATTGGAAAAGGCATTAATAGTTTTTGCGTGTTTTATTATTCCACCAATATAATGGAGGGCAGTATCCGACAGGTCAGCATAACCTGATCCAGCAAATAGAGGTTTGCTACCTTTCCAAATTGACTGATGTGTGTGCATGCCAGTTCCATTGTCATCTATGACTGGCTTAGGCATGAATGTTGCTGTTTTGCCATAAATATGAGCAACCATAGCTACAACATATTTATATGCCTGGACATTATCTGCACATCTTACCAATGAATCAAATTTAATACCAAGTTCATGTTGAGAGGGTGCAACCTCGTGATGGTGTTTTTCCATTGAAACACCCATCTCCATTAAAGTTGTAACCATTTCCGACCTGAGGTCATGTCCAGAGTCAACGGGTGGAACAGGAAAATATCCACCTTTAACCCCCGGTCTATGTCCAATATTGCCATCAGAAAAATCTGAACCAGAGTTATAGGGTCCTTCTTCATGATCAATTTGATAGAATGTGTGATTCATGGAAACATCCGAACGAACGTCATCAAATACAAAAAATTCTGGCTCAGGTCCAAAAAAAGCTTTATCACCAATTTTGGTACTCTTTAAAAAAGCTTCAGCTCGTTTTGCTGTCGAGCGGGGGTCTCTAGAATAAGGCTTCCCATTAAGAGGGTCATAAACATCGCAGTAAACGATTAGGGTTGGTTGCGCAGTAAACGGGTCAATAACAGCCGTAGAAGGGTCGGGTATCAATGCCATGTCAGATTCGTTGATAGCTTTCCAGCCTGCTATTGATGACCCATCGAAGTATATACCATTTGAGTAGGCATTTTTATCCAGTGTATCAGGTTGTTGAGTGAGATGTTGCCATTTGCCTCTGGGATCGGTGAAGCGCAAATCTATATGGCGAATATCATTATCTTTAACCACTTTATCTATATCTGCGGGTGTTTTACAATTTAGCGACATAATTTTTTTCCTTTCTTTAAAAATAACCAGTAACAACTATTCTGGTTAAATAGCCTCCGAGCCTCTCTCCCCAGTGCGTATTCTAATTGCGTCATCAATGGAGGAAACAAAAATCTTGCCATCACCAATTTTTCCCGTAAGCGCAGATTTTTGAATCGCATCAATTACCGCTTCAAGTTGAGAGTCCTCAATAATCAGTTCTATTTTTACTTTGGGCAGAAAATCAACAACGTATTCTGCTCCTCTGTAGAGTTCAGTATGTCCCTTTTGTCTGCCAAATCCCTTAGCCTCAAAGACAGTAAGGCCCTGAAGACCCAATTCCTGCAATGCCTCTTTAACCTCATCCAATTTAAAGGGTTTAACTATAGCTTCTACTTTTTTCATAACGGTTATCTTATGTTTTTAATCGGTCTACCTTTTACCTGATTGCATTTCTCGTGCCAATTGTGAGGAAAAAAAAGTATAATAAATACATATAGTTATATATAAATCATAAAAATTTAATCGAAGACATTACCCGGATTGCGTAATAATTAGTCAATCGACTAAAATTTAAGCATCTACACACTATATTAATTATCTAAATTATCTAGATTAATAAATTGCTCCGAGAGGAGTAAAGCGCTATCAATAATTTGATGATGGCGGGTGTAGCTCAGTTGGTTAGAGCGCGGCCTTGTGGTGGCCGATGTCGAGGGTTCGAATCCCTTCACTCGCCCCATCATCAAAAAAAGTTATATCAAAACTTGAAAAATAAGTCTTTCAAACTAAATCAATAAGGTAGCTTCGCCACATTGGGTTGCTACATTTTTTAGGGGATCGACCATGGTGGTGGTCTCCGCAAATATCGCTTTTAGGAGGATATTAAAATGCGAACTTATGATTTTTCACCATTATTTAGATACAGTGTTGGTTTTGACCATGTCGAGGATTTGCTCCGTTCTGCTGTTAATCGAGGGGACCAAGCGTCTACCTACCCACCCTACAATATAGAGAGTGTGGGAGAAACGAGTTATCGAATTACAATGGCTTTGGCTGGGTTTGCGGAAGAGGACCTAGATATCATTCAAAGAGAGAACTCCTTGGTGATTGAAGGCAAGGCAAAAAGTCGTGATGACGATGTAGATTTTTTACACCAAGGCATAGCGAATAGAGCTTTCAAGAGAAGTTTTGAGTTGGCCGATCATGTGAAAGTCACCGGAGCAAATCTAGAAAATGGTTTGCTGACCGTTGATCTAGAAAGAGAATTACCCGAAGCTTTAAAACCTCGTAAAATAGAAATAGCAAAGGGAAGTCCGTCTAGTTTAGTCAATAAGGCAAAAAAACTACTTAGCAACGAAGATCAGTTTGCTGCCTAATTTGGAAATCGGATCATGGGAATAGCAAAATCGCTTTCCCATGGTCGGTGCTATTTCCTGGACATTGTACCTGCAATTAGCTGCGGATCTAAGCGCTTCTTTAACAGGTTTATCCGCCAGTCTAGATGAGAGCCGGTTGATCTTCCAGTAGATCCCACATTACCTATTATTTGGTTTTTTTGGACTCTTTGTCCCACCTTCGTTTTTGTGCCAGATAAATGAAGAAATGTTGAGGATAGGCCATGGCCATGGTCCAATATTATTGTCCAACCAGTAACATATAG
>Ga0111541_10000792_pt1 | contig 10395 bp, 7 predicted proteins | sample Knorr_S7_td_DCM__FD_83039 | JGI IMG/M metagenome (GOLD analysis project Ga0111541, IMG submission 83039) | Marine microbial communities from Southern Atlantic Ocean transect - Knorr_S7_td_DCM_ad_131m_LV_B (version 2) (version 2) | ecosystem: Environmental > Aquatic > Marine > Oceanic | place...
GTGGCCCAGGGGCCTCCGTACCAGCCACCATCGTAGTAGCTGTCATACTGAATTCGCACAAAAGCGAATTCGCCAGCAATATCATAGAGATCTGGATTATCTTCCTGTGCGACGGCATTATAGTCTATGCCTATTAAGGTTAAAGCAATGAGAGTGTTGAGTTTATTCATAGTTTTGCTTTCAAAAAGCTCGGCTTGGAGGCTACATTTAACTTTAGAGTTTGTATCGACAATCCAGAAAGATCAAGTTATTGTGATCCTCACCATAAAGAGAAAGTGTATTTTACAGTTATCGCTATGAGTTTCCGATTTCAAGCAATCTTTTTATTAGCCATCCTAATAACTCCTAATTTGGGGCTTCCCCAAGACGATCTTATTTCAACACGTAATTCGAGGTTGAGTGATATCGAAAGTTATGAGACTCAGATAATAGATCTTGAGTCGGCTTATGGTCCAATGGACAATAGTTTACTAGAACCTCTGCAGGGGCTTATAAATAAGTTAGTAGAGTTGGGACAAATTGACCGAGTGGCAGAAATTCAAATAAGGCAGTTGGCCATCATGCGAGCTAATTTAGGATTTGAGAGTCTTGATTTATTGCCAGTCCTGCGAAGTATGATCCAAGTTCAGCAGGCGTTGGGTAACTGGGAAGAAACTTCCGATACCCTTGATCACATACGATTTTTGATAGGCGCTAATTACGGCCAGAATTCTGAGGAAACGCTTCTGGCAATGGAGAATCAGGCACAATGGAAACTCGCCGGTTTTCACCTTGATTCTGAAAGGAATCAATCTAGAAATTTTCTTGATGCGAGGGACTTGTACACCGAAATAGAACGCCTCGCAGAAGATGTTTATGGGGAGAATAGTCCAAAACTTTATCCCTGGTATTACAAGCGGGCTTATAATTTAGGATTGATGGTACAACTTCTCAATACAGAAGATGGTTTTTCGAGGGTATTCATTACTGATGTGATCAGATCAGATGGAACGATGCGATTGCAAACGGATGGTCGCCTGACAGGGACTCGACTAAGCCCTATTGGTGCATGGAATATTCAGGATCGAAATTTTGTTCTTGGCGAAGGTTACCTGCGTCAAGCTCGCGATCTAATCAATCAAATTCGCAAAATAGCGGAGATAGAGAGTGATTTAGAAGTCCAAGCAATCGCGGAAATTTATAGGGGAGATTACAATCTGCTGATGGGTCGTGGATCGGGAAAGAGGCAGTACAATTCTGCGCAGGATATGCTCTTGTCAGCCGGTATAACGCAATCTGATATTGATGAGTATTTCAGAGTTCCTATGCCAATACCCTTACCCCAATTTTTTGAAAGTTTCAGTGAGCTTCTAAGTTACCAGAGAAGCATTTTAACGTCAGTCGATGCAAACTCGCGCGACGAATTGCATCTCGGTATATTTAGCGCGTGGCACGAGAATGCACGAGCGGTTCTAAAACCAGTTAGTGACGATCCTTTGCTGCAAGTTGGTCTCCCACAAAGCCTAGTGGATTTGAAATTTAACATTAGTACGAGAGGTAGGGTTTCCTCTGTTGATGTCATGCGATCTTTGCCAGAAGATGAGAGAGTGTCGAGGGAAGGGTCTCGGGCTATTCGAGAAGTTCGATTCAGACCTGCCTACTTAGAGGGAAAAGCTACGCGCGTTCGAGATGCGCAAATACGGTACCTTTTCGCACAAGAGATGAGATAAAAAAGCCGGAGCATTTCAATGCTGATTTTATGCAAGATCCTGATTATTCTCCTGTGAACTCAAAGCAAGATATTTGGCAAAACTCTGAATTAAAGTTGTATTTAGGATCGACAGCTTTTTCAGGAATTGCTTTTGCCATGCAGCAACTTCTTCTCAGTTGGACTTTAATTGGCATACTGGAGATTCCGGCGGGTCAGGTTGGCGTAATCCAGGCTGCGGCAGGAATACCTGGGATTTTTGTCATGCTTTTGGGTGGAGTACGCGCGGACGATACGGACCCAAGAACATTATTAATTCGAGTCTATCTTTTCGCACCTGTGTTACCGTTATTTTTAATCCTAATCGTGCAATTACAACAACTTAATATACTGTCAGTATTGTTGTGGGCGCTGGGCATGAGTGTTTGTGTATCTTATTCAAGTCCGGCCCAGCAGACGATTTTAAATCGTATAGCCGGCACTTCGGTGCAAAAAGCGGTTTCTGCTACAACAGCTGTAGGATTTTTGGTTCAGATTCTCGGTTTGGGTATGGCTGGGACTATTGACAAGTTCGGTCTCTCGCCTGCGCTAGCCTTTCAAGCGATTTGTCTGATTTTTGGGGTTTTTGCAGTCCGGCAATTGAACCCGCAACCGCCAGTCGTTAAAAAATTAGAATCTTCGTTCAAAAACATCGTTGACGGTTTTAGAGCAATTCAAAAACAACCGGATATAATGCAGACGCTGATTATTAATTTCACATCTAGTGTCTTTAATGCGGGGGCCTTTATGACAGTATTTCCCTTTATTGTGAAGGAAATATATGATGGAGATGCTCTCTTGTTATCCTTTCTCATGGTTATATTTTATGCTGGGGCAGCTGTATCAAATTTCTTAATGATCCGACTGATGCCGCTGGTTAGACCCGGGAGGATATTTTTGCTTATGCAGCTTTCGCGAATGCTTATTTTAGGGCTAATGTGGTTGGAGCCAGCGTTCTGGATTTTCGCACTGGCGTGTGTCGGTTGGGGTCTGAACATGGGTGTAACCATGACGCTTGCAAGGACCATTGTTCAAGAGTCGGCGAATGCCGAATTCAGAGCGAGAGTAATGTCGGTCTATAGTCTTGGTCTTCTCGGGAGTGCACCCATCGGCGCTTTGATACTCGGTCGAGTTATTGATTCTTTAGGGATTTTGAATGCGCTTATCCCAGCGATGTCTATCTCTATTTTGTTATTTCTTTACGGGATCATTTTTACGAATGTTTATAAGTATCGGTCGCCGACTTGAATTATTATCCGAGAAGAAGCGTGAAAGCACTTTTAGAGTTTGCAATAAGTAACAATTTAAGACTGGAACAAACTATTGAAATCGTCATAAGCTATCGAGGCTTTTTAAACAATAAGGAATAAAGATGAAAACTCTGAATCGAATCCTGTTTTTAAGCGTGGTTTTAACGTCTGCAGCTAACGCAGCCGAATCCGCGCTTAATATTCAAGCTATAAGCGCAGCTGAGATAAACAACTTTAGGGCACCGGAGTCAGATGTGTTGTCGGCAGGTCAACCGACAGAGGAGCAGTTTAAGATCATGGCTGACTTGGGAGTTAAACATGTGATCAATCTGAGAACTCCTGGGGAGGACGCTGGTTTTGATGAAAAGATGACTGTAGAAGCATTAGGGATGAGTTATAACAACATTCCGGTCTCGGTTGGAGAGGGTGGAATTAATTATGACAACTCTCAGTCTCTCCAGAAACTGCTTGACGAATTTGGTGATGAAGGTGTTGTTGTCCACTGCGCAACAGGGAATCGTGTTGGCGCACTCATATCCCTAACGGTTTTCGAGGATGGAGGCAGTTTGGATAATTCCATTCAGGAAGGATCTCGTTGGGGTATGACATCAGAGCGTCTTCAGCAGATTGTTCGAGAAACACTTTCGGAGAACTAGAATTCGAGTCGATTATTCTAGGCCAAAGGTGTTATTCGATTTCTAGCGTAATTCGCAGCTCTGGGCTCAATAAGCTTCGCGGGCAAATTTTGGCGAGCCTCTTTATTTTGCTTCAAGGATGCGTCGCTACCGATGAGTCTTTGTGGCCAGACGGTATCCCACAGCGCGAATATTTTGAATTGATTTATGCCAGCGATAAGGATAATCAACTAGTTCAATCTAAGACAGGCTATTTAGCTTGGGTGGTGAGCTTCTATGAGGGCACTTTAATAGCTCCTGTTGGATGGCTGGATTTACAGTCGATTGTATTGGAAAAGGCTGGCCCAGAAGATAGGAGTGAGTTGAGAAAGCGCCTTACCACTCTCGGTCGCTTAATCAGCGGGGAATGGGCAAAAGAGAACGACAAGCGAGTGATCGATTCTCGTATGCTGAGTCTCTGGGGGTCAATAATGCAGTTGGTCGATGATCCGCGAATACAGTATCAAGCCGTTTCCTTGATTGAGAAAGATGTTAAGGCGCTTCTAAACAGCCAGCTGACTCCCGAGGCTATTGTGGATGAACGCTATGAGAAAGGCTTGGGAATCGATCTCTTCGACGTATTTTAGTGTCGTTTCAGCTAGAATTTCACTCAATCTATCGAACAGCTTGTTGACTATCGAAAATACCCAAATATAGTGGTCTCCAGCGATGTTTTTGGTCGAAATTTTCTTCAATCTGCAGTGAACTATTCGGCGATCGCGGACGTATCATGAATTGTTAAACTCTGTCTAATTTTCTACGTTATCAATTAGAACAGTGGCAGGGTTAAAAAAAATTAAAAATTCAAATGGGGCATAGTAAAGGTATGAAGCGGATTTTCTTACCAATCATAATCCTTGGGGCATGTGTTTCAGTAGCATATTCCCTTATCAGAAATCCAAAGCAGATCGCAGAAGTAGCACTTGATATAATACCGGTCACCGTTCGCGTCATAGAAGTGCAACAAAGTTCCGCGAGTTTAATAGTCGGGTCCCAAGGTAAAGTCCAGCCTTCCATGACAGCAAACCTTTCTGCAGCAGTTGCGGGTCCCGTTTCTTGGATTAATCCTCAGATGGAGGCGGGTGGCTATGTTAAAGAAGGAGAGCCTTTGGTTCGTTTGGATACAAGCGACTTCGAGACCATGCAAGCGCGGAGTAGCGCGTCGATGAGGCAGGCGAAGGCCGAAGCCGACCATGCTGGGCGGGAATATGGACGAATGAGAGAGTTGGCAGTGGATAGGCTCGCAAGCGAGTCCCAGCTCCAAGACTCGCAGCGCCTTGCCGAAGTAACCGCCGCGCGGTTAGCTGACGCTGTCGCAAACCTCGAGCAAGCTGAACTCGATCTCGCGAGGGCAGAGATCAAAGCGCCTTTCAATGCCATTATTAATTCACGAGAGGTTGAATTGGGACAGTATGTTAACAGGGCGCAGAGCATCGCAGTTCTTTATGGTGCTGGGGAAGTAGAAGTTCGCGTACCGCTAGCCATCCGTCAATTAGGCTTCCTCGATATCCCTTTGGGTTTGCGTGGCGAGTTGCCCGAGTCTGAAGCTCCCCCTGTCAAAATAAATGGCATGTATGGCGGGGTCCAGCATCAGTGGGAGGGCAAATTAGTCCGAATCGAAGCGTCAATAGATCCTAACAGTAATACGGTGCAGACGATAATTCGGGTCCGTCAACCCGGCTTAGATTCCTTAGCAGTATCTAAAGAGAGTTCAATCCCGCTTCCCATAGGTCTCTATGTCAATGCAGATATTCAAGGCAAGGTCGTCGATGACATTATAGCGCTACCTCGTTCTGTGATTAGAAATAATAATCAGGTACTGGTAGTCGATGCGGAGAATAAGATGTTTTTCCGTGAAGTCGAGATATTTCGCCTGGAGGAAGAGAAGGTTCTCATTAGTGGTGGCCTTCTGCCTGGGGAGCGCATCTGTATCTCCCCCATCCAAGCAGTTGTGGACGGGATGGCCGTGCAACCTGTAATTGAAGTCATTTAATATCTCAATCTAACAACTTTAACAAGAGGACAGATTGTGAGAACACCTATCACTTGGTTCGTACACAATCCTGTAGCAAGCAATCTATTAATGTGGATCTTTCTTGTTGGCGGGTTCGTCGCATACTTGAGTCTAAATCAAGAAGAATTCCCGGACATCGAAGTAGGTGTCATTCAAATCAGCGTACCCTATCTTGGTGCGACTCCAGAGGAATCCGAAAGCGCAGTTTGTCTGAGATTAGAAGAAGCGCTTGAGACTACCGAAAACATAGATAGATTAACGACTACCGCAAGGGAGGGCGGTTGTGATGCAACGGTTCAGTTAGCACAGGGAGCAGATTTAAATCGATTACTTAATGATGTCAAAGGGAACGTGGATGCAATATCTACCTTTCCGGTTGAGACCGAGAAGCCGATAATAAGAGCATTCAGTAGTATAGGTAACGTCATGACCATGGCGCTTTCATCTCAGACTAATGATATTAATCTAAAGGTAGTTGCTGAAGAGATACGAGACGATTTGCTGGATCTTCCAGAGGTTTCGCAGGTCAACATTGAATTTATAAGACCATTGGAGATCTCTATAGAGGTCTCAGAGTTCACTCTCAGACAATATGGGCTGACACTCGACCAGATTTCCCGTGCAATTTCTCGTGCCTCGCTTGACTTGCCTGGAGGGACCATTCGCACAACGTCTGGTGAAATTTTACTTCGAACAAAAGGACAGGTTTATCAAGGGTCTGAGTATTCAGATGTGGTTGTCGCTTCTTACCCTGATGGAACGCAACTGCGTCTGGGGGATATTGCAACGGTCAAAGATGATTTTGAAGAAGGTTATCTCGATGCGCGACTCAATGGGGTGAACTCAGCCGTCATCGACGTGATGCGCGTGGGAGACGAGGACATTGTTACATCAGCTTCTCAAGTTAGAGAATTCATGGCCTCCGCGAACTTTAATCTTCCGGCGGGGATGCAGCTTGAAATCGTATCTGATTCGTCGGAGAGCACAAAGACTCGCATTGAAACAGTATCGAAAAATGCGTACACAGGGTTACTCCTAGTCCTCGTGATTCTAGCGCTCTTTTTGCGCTTTAAAATCGCTATTTGGGTCGCAGCTGGTATTCCAATCGCCATACTGGGTGCGTTGATTGCGTTCCCTCCAATGGGTCTCACAATTAGCTCGTTGACAGTAATGGGTTTCATATTAGTCCTAGGAATAGTTGTCGACGATGCGATCGTGGTAGGGGAGAGAGTGCATGCCTATGAGCAAAAAGGGCTTAGCAAGAACGCAGCTGCTATAGAGGGGACTGTCGAGGTGTCTGTGCCAGTTATTTTCGGTGTCCTGACGACAATCGCCGCGTTTCTTCCCCTCCTTATAGACAATTCACAATTTGGATCTTTCTCTAAACTTATTGGGGGTACTGTTGTTTTCTGTCTTATTGCCAGTCTAATCGAGTCTCAGTTGATCCTGCCGGGTCATATCGCTCACCGAAAGACTAAAGGGTATTTCATGGATGGCTCTCGCTCGGTTAAGGCGTGGCAGAACTTTCAGGGTCGAATTGCGAGCGCTCTAGAGAACTTTGCTGAGTTAGGTTACAAAAGAGTCTTAAAAGTGGTGCTCAACTATAGATACGCAGCGTGGGCCGCTGCCACCGGAGTCATATGCGTGGTTCTCGCCTTGCTACTCAGCGGTCGAGTGGTTTTCCAATTTATGCCCTCAATCGAGGGAGATCGAATTTGGAGTACTTTAACAATGCCAGCCGGAGTGCCCGCGTCCTTGACTCAGGAAGCTGTCGGGGTTATTGAGGCAAAGGCTATTGAGTTGGCGGCTGAGCTTGATAGGGAGCTCGAGGACCTGAAGGCTGCCGGAGACTCCTCAATTGTTGCGGAGAACGTTATCGAGAATGTGCTTACAATCGTGGGCGGAAGTGCTCCTAAAGGAGGGCCAGGGGGCGGACAGCGCAGCGCAGGTAGAAGTGAGGCCGCAGAGGTAATGTTGTATCTGGCTCCATTTTTTGATCGAGGTGGAATCAGTGCTGCCGAAATTCGTGATAGGTGGCGTGAAAAGGTTGGGAGCATACCAGACGCTCTCGAGTTAACTTTTGTTTCTGATGCGTTTTCCGCTGGAGATGCGATTAACTTCAGGCTTGAGGGAAGAGATGAAGAAACACTTAAAGTTGCGGCTACTCAGCTTCGAGAAGAACTAATGCTCTATCCTGGAGTCTTTGACGTGTCTGATAGTTTCAGGGCCGGAAAGCAGGAGGTAGAGATACAGATTCTTGAGAGGGGTAAGACTCTCGGTTTGACTCTGAATGACGTTGCGACGCAGGTTCGGCAAGCGTTCTATGGGGCGGAGGCTCAGAGGATCCAGCGGGGTAGCGACGACATAAGGGTTATGGTTCGTTACCCAGAACCAGAGAGACAGTCCTTGGGAAATCTTGAGGAGTTGCTGATTAGAACTCCAAGCGGTGCGGAAGTCCCTTTTCTGAGCATAGCTGATTACTCCCTGGGGAATACCTATTCTAGTATCAATCGCCAGAATGGCCGGCGAATAATTTCTGTTCGCGGAGACGTAGATAGATCGATAGTCAAACCAGAGGAAATTAGAAGAGAAATCATCACTAAATACCGTCAGAAGTGGGACAGGGAACTTGATGTAGTCCTGGCCGTGGGTGGCGAGGGTGAAAGGCAATCTGAGTCCTTGGAAGGCTTATACACCACCTACCCGATAGCCATGCTAATAATGTTTGCATTATTAGCTATCCCGTTGAGGTCTTATATACAACCATTGGTAATAATGAGTGTTATTCCTTTTGGAGCCATTGGCGCAATCTTTGGTCATTTTATAATGAACACCCCATTAGTTTTTTTCTCTATTCTTGGGATAATCGCGTTGAGCGGCGTGGTCGTGAATGCCAGCTTAGTTCTCGTCATAACGATCAACCGACTGAGAGAAGAAGGACAGGATATGCTAGAGGCCGTATCAAACGCTGGAGCTGTGAGATTTAGACCGATTATTCTCACTTCGGTGACCACATTCATAGGACTGGTGCCCCTTATGGTGACGGCGAGCCCCGCGACATTCTTTATAATTCCAATGGCTATCTCTTTGGCTTATGGGGTGCTTTTCGCTACCGCTATTACTCTCTTCCTTGTGCCGTGCTTGTACTTGATCCTAAATGATTTGGTTGGATTCGGAGATCCGAAAGAAGATCCAGAATCGACATATCAGGCGGAGCTAAGTGTCAGTAAAAACACCGCTTAGGTTTTCATGCCTGGGTCTCCAATCATCCATTATTAGGAAGGGGCGAGTCATATGTGGAATCTCTGGATATTTACTACGGCAATATTAACGGCAGTGGTGACTCACGCTCAGCAAAATCGGATCGATCTCATTACATCTTCAGCGCCTGAATTTGCACAATTTGGTGAGTTTGATATTGGAGTACGCACAGTTGAAGTGAGCTCTCCAAATGCGGTGGACGTGCTAAATACCCCGCGTGGAGGCGAAACCGCATTTTACGAGCGAAAGTTGACAGTTGAAGTTTGGTACCCATCTAACCTTGCCGGGGCAGAGCCCGGGGGAACCTACAGAGCTATTACTCGGAATCCGGAAATTACGGCGACGCTTTATGGTCGTGCCGTACGAGATGCCGAACCTCTAAGAGAGCACGGCCCATATCCCTTAGTAATCATTTCACACGGATATCCCGGTAATCGATATCTACTTAGTCATGCTGGGGAAAACCTTGCGAGTAAGGGCTACGTCGTAGCTTCTATAGACCATAAGGAAAGCACCTATGACGATCAGCAATCAATTGCATCAACACTCTACAATCGACCTATAGATCAGAGGGTTGTTCTAAACTCGTTGGCTTTATTCTCAGAAGAGTCAGGTAATCCTTTTTATTCAATTGTGGATTCGGAAAACACTGGAATTATAGGATACTCAATGGGCGGATATGGTTTGGTAAACAACCTCGGTGGAGGGTTCAGTGAGCGGAGTGTCAACGGGTTCATCTCGCCTCCTAACGGGTTATTAGGATTTCATTCGACAAGCAATCCAGGCTTTCGGGACAGACTTGATGCCCGAATTAAAGCGGGATTTATTATTGCGCCTTGGGGGATGAATACCGGATTTTGGACTGAAGCCGACCTTGCGGGGATAACTGTCCCAAGTTTTTATGTCGCGGGGGATCAAGATAATGTTGCTGGATATGAAAATGGAACAAAAGCTATTTTTGAAGGAGCGATTAACAGTGAGCGTTATCTCTTGACTTACTTAGGAGCGGGTCATAATGCTGGTGCTCCGATTCAGGTTCCTTTAGAGCTCGATAACGAAGAGAATGTCGAACCTGCGATGCATTATAGAGATCGCAGTTGGGATAACGTGGAGATGAATAATATCATGGATCACTTCGCCACCATCTGGTTTGACCATCACTTGAAGGGTATCGATCGAAGTAATGCACTCGCCAGAATTCCAGCCAATTACCAGGAAAGACTTCTATTCGAGCACTTATCCATTGGTGAGTAATCTTTCGCCAAAGGCATCTAAAATTTCATAGACTCGAGTAAGTTTAATTCTTAGTTAAAATTAGGCGACGTTCGCTAAAAAACCGAGTAACAACCGAGAGGTCTCCTCAGCCTGTTCCTGTTGGACCCAATGACCTGCACCCTGGACTAGATGCACCTCGCGCATATCCGTGCAGGCGCTCTCCTGCATGCGTTCGAAATTGCCGGGACTCTGATA
>Ga0111541_10000797_pt1 | contig 10365 bp, 1 predicted proteins | sample Knorr_S7_td_DCM__FD_83039 | JGI IMG/M metagenome (GOLD analysis project Ga0111541, IMG submission 83039) | Marine microbial communities from Southern Atlantic Ocean transect - Knorr_S7_td_DCM_ad_131m_LV_B (version 2) (version 2) | ecosystem: Environmental > Aquatic > Marine > Oceanic | place...
TAATATTTTTGAATTCAATAGTAAAGTAGAAGTAATTGATACTGGAACTGATGGAAGGGTTATAATCACACTTGATGGTGAAGAAAAGTTTAAATTTGATGAGGCTGCTGATGGAAAAGGTGGTTGGCTTACAGTCAATGGTGGTGGTGTATCTGGAGAAGGTGCAAAATTAACTTTAGAGAGTGGGACTAGTACTGGTGGTATAAGTTTCTTTAATTCAAAAACTACTTCAGGCAGTGAAAGTTATAATTTACCATTAGCATATCCAACTGTTAGTGGATATGTTTTATCAGCAACTACTACTGGTGATATGTCATGGGTTGCTAATTCAGGTGGTAGTGGTCTTCAAAATATTGTAGAAGATCTTACACCACAGTTGGGTGCAAAGTTAGATACTAATACTCATAATATTGATTTTACTGATGATTCTGCTGCTTATTTTGGTGGATTCAGTTCATCTTATGGTTATGGATTATCTCTACATCATGACCCTAATAATGTTAATGGAAATATTTCTTTTATAGACGATAGGAGTTATAATGGTCTCCATATCATGTATGGAACTTCAACTGATTCTTTCGGTAATTATGTAAGTAAGGTATTATTTAAACAAAGAACGGGAAATGGTATTCCAGCATATGACTTAAAGATATGGAATAGTGGTGTTCAACCACGTAATATCCTTGATAAGGATACTGAAGCAGGAACAGCAGGTCAAATATTAAGTGCTACTGGTCTTGGGGGTCTTGATGGGTTAGATTGGATTAATAATAATTTCTTAACTCTTAGTGATACACCAAGTACATTTACTGCTAATAAGTGGTTAAAGGTTAATGCTGCTGGAAATGCTCTTGAATGGGCTAATGAACCTACTGGTAGTGATACTAATACAACTTATAGTATATCTTGTGCTGATGGTGACAATGCAGATGAAGAAAAGATTAGATTAACTGCTGGTGGTGATGGTAGTGGAACTGATGATATAGTTTTAGAAGCTGGTACTGGATTATCAATAGCAAGGTCTGGAGATAAAATTACACTTACAAATACTGTAAGTAATACAAATACACAATTATCAACTGAACAAGTTCAGGACATTGTTGGTGCAATGGTTGATGGTGGAACTGAAACCAGAATAGGTGTAACATATGATGATACAACAGGAAAACTTGGTTTTGTTGTTGATGATATGACTGGAGGAAGTGTTCAAGATAAGATACAAGAAGGTACTACAGTTGCAGAGGTATATCAAGCTGGTGGTGGAACAGGAAAATTCACTGTTGATATAGAAGGTACAGAAGCAATTGCAATTGATGCAAATCGTCAAATATTAATTAGTGGTAATCAGACTGGAGATAATATAGCAAAAATTTATAATTCTGATGATGGAACAGGTGGTGGTGTACTTGGAATATATGCTTCATCAAATAATGCTACTCCAAGAGATGTAAGATTCTATAGTGGTGGTGGTACAGCAAATGAGACATTCCGTATAGGAAAAGATGGTGAAATACATTCATTTGGAAGAATGACCTTTAAGCATCTTGATTCAAGTTTAGAGGGTGGACAAATATCCTTTGAGAATATTGTTGGTGATAGAGTATATTCAATTGATGCTTATGGAAATAGCAATGCTAATTCTATTATTAGAATTATTGATGAACAAACAATAACTGGAGGTGTAGGTACTCAAAGATTCTGTGTTAATAGATCTGGTGCTTTCGGAATTGGTAATGTAGGAGCTGAAGATTATGGAGCTTCAGGTAAGGTATTATTGAGTCAAGGAGCGACTCAACCACCTAAATGGGAAACTGTTTCTGGTGTTCCTGCTGCTGCTGGTGGATCTAATAATCAGTTCCAATATAATAGCAGTTCATCACTTGCTGGAAGTGATTTACTTCTAATGACTAATGACACAGCATATACTGGTAGTGGTCCAAGTTTAACTATTGATGGATCTGGATCTGGTGGTGGTGGTTTTGGTAATATTACTTGGGAACCTGGTTTTAATGGATTATCTTTCACAAGAGATGCATTCGCACTTTGGGGAGCACCTGATAATGGCACAATAAATATGAAAGCTAGTATTGGTTATTCTAGCTCTGTTAATAGATGGATTCTGAATAACCCTGATACTGGGGGTATGAGTATTGAGAGTAGAGGTGATGTAATATTTCAAAAACAGAACAGTCCTAACACTGTTCATATGGTTATTAACCAGACTACTGGTGTTGAGATTAAGAATAGTTTAGATTTATCAACTGCTACTATTAAAGATAAAGATGGTGACGTAGGAACTCCAGGACAAGTATTAAGTTCAACTTCAACTGGAGTTGATTGGATTACTGTTTCTGGTGGGGGTGGATCACCATCTACTCCAGGTGGTAGTGATACCCATGTACAATTTAATAATGATTCTTCATTTGGTGGTGATTCTACGTTTACCTTTGATACTTCTTTATCTACAAATACATTAACACTTGAAGGTGCATTCAATTTAGCAGCAGATAGTAGTGCTACTGGTACTGGTGCTAGGATAACTGTTGGTGCTGGTGGAGAATTAGAAATATTCCATACTTCTAATAACACCTCTGGTATAAGAAGTTCTGGTACTGGTGTATTTGCTATCCAGAATAATAATCAAACTGGTAATAACAATTGGAATAAAGCAATACAAATCCAAGCATATGGTGATATTCAATTACGTCATATGACTGGTCCTGATGCCGTCTATTGTACTGCTGGAGGATCTGTTGGTTTATATTATAGTGGACAAGGTCCTAAATTAGAGACCACTGCAACGGGAATAAAAGTTAATGGTACTATTGAGACTGGTGGTAATATACCTGTTGTTAATGTAACAAATTGGTCAAGTACTGCTGATGATAATGCAGGTACATCAAAATCAGGAACTATTAATAGAGCTGCTTTTGAGAAAGCAATACAGTCTTTATCTAGTACTGGTGGTATTCTATACGTTCCTCATGGAGATTATCCAATAACTGGCACAATAAATTTACATAATGGAACTTACTATTCAACAGTTAATAGTATGAAGTATAGTTTTGATGGTGAGGAACAACCTACTATTACTTTACAGAAGGGTGGTACTTATAAATTTGATATGTCAGATAGTACTAATAATAATCATCCATTAAGATTTTCAACAACTGCTGATGGTACTCATGGTGGTGGTACTGAATATACTACTGGAGTAACTCAGGTTGGTACTCCAGGTCAGGCAGGTGCATATACACAAATAACAGTAGATGCTAGTGCTCCAGTAACTTTATATTATTATTGTCAACAACATAGTAATATGGGAGGAACTAGTAATATTTCTGATTCATCTGGAGGACCTTTAGGTGATGGTGGTGGCATAGTTATAATGGGACCAAATTATAGAATTGGTTCTGCTGATTTAGAAGGAGCAAGATTAATATCACAAAACGCTACTGATGATATATTTAAAATAACCAATGTAAGAAATGTAGAAATTAAACAGTTAACATTTGATTCTGCAGTTACAAGAACTGCTGGTGCTGCTATTCATTGTCATTCTACTACAAATACTCAACAGATTAAACTTGAGAGACTTTATATTAGACAACACTTTAGTGGAATTAAAATGGATGGACATTCTATTTCAATTCTTAGAGATATTGAAATTAGACATATTCCTGATGTAGCAAATTCGTTTGGTCTTCAGTTTAGTGCATCTGCAGGTGGTTCAGAAAAAATAGATCAAATAAGATGTCAAAATGTTCTTATTGATGGTGATGTACTTGGCGGTAATTCAAATAATGGTAATGCAAGTAATAATACGGTGGGAATTCAAATAAAAGATAGGGTAAATTCAATATGGTTTGATCATTGTATATCTAATCGTTGTAAAATTGGATTCTTAATGGATTCATCTGTTCCTAGTGGATCAACATCTAATCCTGGATCATTCTTCAGATTGAATGATTGTGATTTTGATACTAATAGTTTATGTGGTATTTCTATTGAGGGTGGTAGTTTTATTTGGATTAATTCTCCATACATGAGTAGTAATAAGAAAAATGGACTTAGAACCACCTCTGGTTTTACTGGTGTATTAAGAATAAATGATGCTGATTGTAGAGGTAATGGTGATCATGGAATTAATATTCAAAGTACAAGTCATAAGAAGATATTCATTAATAACCCACAATGTTGTGAGAATGGTTCAACAGTGTGGGGTGAAACTAATGTTTCTGATGGTATTCGTGCTGCTTCTCCATCAAATGATATTCAGATAATAGGTGGACAATGTGGTGGTGATAATATGGGAGGAACTGGAGGTAATCAAACCAATGCAAGTAGAATGCAATCTCGTGGTATTGCGTTAGGTGCTCTTTGTAATAGATGTACTGTAGCATTCGTTGATTGTAGTGATAATAAAGATGATGCACTTGATTTTCCAACTAGTAATGGTACTAATAATTGGATTCTTGGTGTTGCTGGTCATCACAGTGGAGCTGATGTTAGGGGTACATGGCCAGGATAGAGTTAATAAATATAAAAAAGATAGTATAAAAGTATAATGGCTATTAATTTTCCTAACAGTCCAACTACAAACGAAACACATACTGCTAGTGGTAAAACTTGGAAGTGGGATGGTACATCTTGGAATTTAGAATCAAATGCAAGCAATTATACTTTACCTATTGCTACTGCTTCTGCTCTCGGTGGTATTAAGATAGGTGATAGATTAACAATAGATTCTTCCACTGGTGTTTTAGACGCAGATGTTCAGTCAGGTGGTGGAGGTGGTAGTGGTCTTCAAAATATTGTTGAAGACACGACTCCCCAGTTAGGTGGAACTTTAGATACAAACAATCACGGTATTAATTTTGCTGATAACGTAGAGATGCGTCTTGGTACAGGCAATGGTGCTGGTGGTGATGGAAGAATAAAACATGATGGTAGTAAATTTTTAATTGATAATCCTGTTGAAGGTACTATTCAATTAGGTCCAGCTGCTGGTGGTCACGTTGAGATATGGAATAATACTTTTAGACTAAAGAATGGTGATGGAACTAAGACATACATGATGACCAATCATCAGGCAGCAAAAGAAGTTTCTTTGTATTTTGATGGTAATAAAACTTTTGAAACTACATCATATGGAATAGCAGTTTTCGGAGGTGTAAGTCCTGCTGGTGGTATGGTAAGTTGCCACAAGTTAAATATTAGTTCTGATGATGATGCTGGTAATGATGCTTGGATTCAGATAGGATCTAGTGCAGACCTCAAACTGTACCACGATTCTACAGACAGTTACATTAATAATATTACTGGTGCTCTTAAATTAGTTAGTCCTAATGGTATAAACATTGGAGGACTTACATACCCTCAAGTTAATGGTTCGCCTGGAGAAGTTCTTACTTCTGATGGATCAGGTGGTATCTCATGGCAATCTTCATCTAGTAGTGGTAGCACGGTTAAGAATATTACAGTTACAGTAAGCACAGCTGCTAATGGTCAGGCATCAGGTGTTTTTTACATGGATGGTGTACAGAATCCTCCAATGGATCATATTGAGAGGGGAGTCACTTATGTCTTTGATCAGGCAGATTCATCTAACGAAACTTTTAATAGTTCAAATCATCCTTTGATGTTTAGTGCAGGTGATGATGGTGACCATAATGGTAATGGACACTATATGACAGGCATTCAATATAAATTGGATGGTGTAAACAAGACTATGGCAGAGTATGTTTCTGGATTCAATGCTGCCACTGATCGTACAGTAACATGGGTAGTTCCTACTGATGCACCTGATACAATTTACTATTGGTGTCATCACCATACAAATCAAGGTAATAGTATTAGTATCAATAATGCTTGGACTGCTTTACCTACATTTACTGAACTTACTGATACTCCAAGTTCTCTTACTGCTGATAAGTGGCTAAAGGTTAATGCTGGTGGTACTGCTTTAGAATATACCAATGAACCTACAGATACTACTTATAGTAATGTTACTACGTCTGCTGCTGGATTAGTCCCTATATTACCATCTTCATCTACTGGTAAGTTCTTTAAAGATGATGGTACTTGGACTGACACAACTGATACAACATATTCTCAATCATCAGTTGCTGATAGTAGTAATGTAAAATTAAGATTGAGTGATGGTAGTACTGATGATGATATTCTTCTTTCAGCAGGTACTAATGTTACTTTCAGTAATATAACTGCTGCAGGATTTACTATTAATTCTGCTGGAGGTGCAAGTGGAAGTGGAGGTGGAAGTGGACCTGTATGTCCAACAATAGACACAACTGCTTCTTCTAGTGGTTGGACATATTCAAATATGGTTGATGGTCATAATCGTACTGTAAGTGTTGGTGCTGCAGGTCATATGGACCTTAAGTGTATAAAATTAGATAATGATACAATTTATGAATTTAGAGCTGCTGCTAATAGTGGTCAGTATTGGGGATGGTATATGAGTGATGATGCAAGTATTAAAACTGAGGGTCAATCTCAAGATCTAACAAATAATTTATATAAAGTATTCCAAGGTGGTTTTCCAAGTGGTAATTGGATAGCAAATGGTGATCAGGCTGGTAATATTGTAATGAATTCTGGATTTGATTGGACTACTCATGGTGCTACAGAAAAATTAACCAGTATAAATTGGGGCAATGAACTTCATTTTGTAATTGATATGCCACATCGTAAGGTGTGGATAAAGGGTATTGATCATTATGGTAATCAAGAAGCAACTTGGTGGGTTTATACTACTAATCAAACTCCTGGTACTCCTGTTCGTGCAGATAGTAATCCAACTTTCTTCTTAAGAGAAGATGGTGACATGGCATCTCTTTCTGGAGATTATTACTTTAATATGGCAGTGTTTGCTGGTCATTTTGGAACTATTACCATAGAACCAATACCACGAACAGAATCCGTATTCCGTTCTATTGGTGGTGGTATATCTGATGGAGATAAAGGTGATATTACTGTATCAAACTCAGGTGCAACTTGGAATATTGATTCTGGTACTGTTGGTACTACTGAATTATCTGCTACAGGAACAAAAGATGCGACAACATATTTAAGAGGTGATAATACTTGGGCAACTGTTAGTGGTGCAACTGATACAACATATGACTTAGTATATACAGAGCATAGTTTAGGATCTGGTAGTGGACTTGGTAATGATTTAATCATTAAGTTAAGAGATAGTAATAATAATGATGATGAGATTAGTATAGTTTCTGGTCCTAATGTATCATTTAGTCATGATACTACTAATAAGAAACTTACTATTTCTTCTTTTAATAATGGAATTAGTGATGGTGACAAAGGAGATATTTCAGTAACAAATACTGGTGCTGTTTGGAGTATTGATAATGATGTAATAGAAGAGAAACATATTAATGCTGGTGGTACTGTTGGTGCTAATAAAGTTTTAGTATATGATGCTGCTGAAGCTACTAACTGGAAATGGGCAGATCAATCTGGTTCTGGGGGCGGTGCTACAGATAAGATAGAAGAAGATAATAGTTCAGTAGAAGTAGTAGATAGTGGATCTAACGGAAAGATTGCACTTACACTTGATGGCAATGAAAGGTATCGCTTTACGGACGGTGTTTTGAGTTTTGCTAGTGGAAGTTCTATAAGGATGACTGGCATAGCAGGTGGAATTACTGCTGGTTTGCATATGGATGGTGCTGGTAGTGTTAGTTCTGATGGACATGGTAGGATAGGTATTTTTGGTAATACTGGAGATTTCAAGATATTAGATAGTACTGGTTCTGGTGACACCAATATGGCTGTCTTCACCAAAAATGATTCAGTTGATTTGTACTTTAATGGAACAAAACGTCTTGAAACAGCAAGTTCGGGAATTAATGTTGTTGGAACTACCACTACAGGACAATTAAATGTAACTGGAGTTTCTACATTTGTTGGTGGTATAAAGGATAAAGATGATAGTACAGGAACACCAGGTCAGGTATTAACTTCTACTGCTGGAGGTCTTAAATGGGATACTGTTAGTGGTGGAAGTGGTGGTGCTAATGTAACTACTGATGATACTGCACCATCAACTCCTTCAGATGGTGATTTATGGTGGGATTCTGTTGCAGGAGAATTAAAGATATATTATCAAGATGCTGATAGTTCACAATGGGTTGATGCTGCTGGTAGTATTCCATCATCCACACATCCTACATTTACTAATGTTGCGACTTCATCTATTAATGTATCTGGTATGGCTACATTAGGTGATACTGGGATTGGTCATACTGTTGGTATAGGATCTACTGCTTATTTTGGTGATGGTGGAATACACCTTCAAGGAGTATTGAAGGGTAGGGAAGCTGGTAATAAAATTAGAATTTCCAGTCATATAATTCCTGAATCAAATGCACAATATGATTTGGGTAATGCTGAGTATAAGATTCGACATTTATTCTTATCGGATAATAGTATAAAGTTTGTATCTGATACCAATGTAGAGAAATCGTTAGGTGTTGATTCTAATAACTTAATGTTTGATGGTAAACAAGTTCTATCAAATGTTGTACTTACTGGACTTGATAATAATGATACTTTAAAATATAATGGTACTAATTGGGTTAATACACCAATAGCAGCAGGTTCATTTACTGGATTAACTGGTACACCTTCAACATATACTGCTGATAAGTGGTTAAAGGTTAATTCTGGTGGTACTGCTTTAGAATATACTGATGCTCCATCAGGTTCATTTACTGGATTAACTGGTACACCTTCAACATATACTGCTGATAAGTGGTTAAAGGTTAATTCTGGTGGTACTGCTTTAGAATATACTGATGCTCCAAGTGGTGGTGGTGGAAGTCCAGGTGGGTCTGCTAATCAACTCCAAATTAATGATGGAAGTGGTTTTGCTGGTTGTAATTTACAGTATGATAGTTTTTTAAATGGTTCACTTGCATTTCATGATGATGCTGGTGTATTTGGTTCAAGAATAACTTGCTACCATAGTAGTATTAGTGGAGGAGATAGTTCTATGCTCTTCTATGTTGGTGGTACTACTTTCACCTTCCCTTTACAGTTAAAGAATACTGGTGGCACATCTGGTGGTAATGAAGTTTATGTTAATGGTACTCTTAGTAAAGCTGGTGGTTCGTTTAGAATACCTCATCCTGTTGCTGGTCTTACAACTACAAAGGACTTAGTTCATTCATTTATTGAAGGTCCACAAATGGATCTTATCTATCGTGGTACTGTTGCTTTAGTTGCTGGTATTGCTACAGTTAATCTTGATACTAAGGCTGGTATGACTGAAGGTACTTTTGAAGCATTGAATAGAGATGTACAATGTTTTACATCAAATGAAACGGGATGGACTGTTGTTAAAGGATCTGTTACTGGTAATAAATTAACTATACAATCAAAAGCTACTACTTCTACAGATACTGTTTCGTGGATGGTGGTTGGTGAAAGACAAGATGATACTATTAAAGGATTAAATATGACAGATGCTGATGGTAATCTTATTGTAGAACCAAATCAAACTTCAACACCTACCAGCTAGCTAAATACAATTATAGGTAAATTTCAGTAATTAAATAATGGCTATAAATTTTCCAAACAGTCCGAGTAATGGTCAAGTACATAGTGCTTGGACAGGTGTTATTAATAAGTCTTGGAAATGGGACGGAACCAAGTGGAATATAATTGGTGGTGATGGTGGTAGTGGTTTCCAATCCAGTTTTCTTTCACTTACTGATACTCCAAGTTCATTTACTGCTGATAAATGGATTAAGGTAAATGCTGCAGGAAATGCCCTTGAATTAACTAATGCTCCTTCAGGTGGTGGAGGATCTACTACATTAGATAAGATAGAAGAACTTGATAGTAAGGTAGAAATAACTGATAGTGGAAGTAATGGTACAGTTATAACCACCATAGATGGTACAGTTGCTGCTACATTATCAGCTAATAGTGGTGTTGCAAAGTTTACTCTTGAAGGTGATATTAATACATCAGGTTCTGGTGCAATACTTGATATTTCTGGTGGTGGATCTGGTGTAGGAAATATAACATTCCAGAATAAAAGGACAACAAGTGGAACTAATGCTTATGAATTACCATTAGCGTATCCAACTTCTAGTGGATATGTTTTATCATCAACTACTGGTGGAGAGATGTCATGGGTTGCCAATTCAGGTGGTGGAATTACTATGGATTCATCCATAGGATCTATATTTTCAATAAGTGGTAGTGGAGTATTTTCTGCTGGTGATCCAGAAGCAGATAAGATTCTGTTTTGGGATGATTCTGCACAAGAATTAAGATATTTAATGATGGGTACTAACATTGCTATCAATGGAACTA
>Ga0111541_10000801_pt1 | contig 10359 bp, 7 predicted proteins | sample Knorr_S7_td_DCM__FD_83039 | JGI IMG/M metagenome (GOLD analysis project Ga0111541, IMG submission 83039) | Marine microbial communities from Southern Atlantic Ocean transect - Knorr_S7_td_DCM_ad_131m_LV_B (version 2) (version 2) | ecosystem: Environmental > Aquatic > Marine > Oceanic | place...
AATTGTGCCTGATATCGAGGGCACTCGAGTTTTGGATCTTGCTTGCGGATCAGGACCATTATTAAAAATTTTGCATGATCGAAATAAAAATCTCAAATTAAAAGGGGTAGACATGTGTCCTGAAGAATTAGCACTTGCTAAAGCGCGTATGTCAGACGATGCGGTCGATCTATTTAAATTAGAGGCACAGAATTTGACTTCAATTAAAGATAATTCAATTGACATTGTGCTATGCCATTGGGCTTTGACACTCATGGACCCAATTGCCCCAGTGTTAAATGAAGTGCGTCGTGTACTATCCTCAAATGGAAGATTTGCAGCATTGATTAATGGGCCTATGAGTGGAGCACCAAGTTATAGCGATGTACATAATTTAATCTATGGATATGTGAAATCTAAGCTACCTAGTTATGGTGAGATTGATTTAGGAGATCCAAGAATACGTAGCGAAAATAGTTTAAATAATCTTGTTAGTGAAGCTTTTCCAGAAGCTAACGTAAGTGTCGAAAACAATATAGTATCTATGGAAGGACCTGTTTCTGAGGTTGCCGAAACTGCTGCAGGATTTTTTTATGCTTCGTTTATCTTGTCACCAGATATCCGTAGAAAAATGCTTTCAGAGTTATCCAACCTTCTTGACATATCAAAACAAAGCGGAAGCCTGGAAAGGTGGGGAAGATTTGCAATGCCAGTTAGTAGATTGGTAGTTAAGAAGTAGTTTGCAATGGCGGAGAGAGTGGGATTCGAACCCACGAAACGGTTTCCCGTTTACACACTTTCCAAGCGTGCGCCTTCAACCACTCGGCCACCTCTCCTTAAGTTTCTTTATTGATTTTAAGCACGCCAATAAAAGCTTCTTGTGGTATTTCAACTCTACCAAATTGTTTCGCGCGAGCTTTTCCTTTTTTTTGTTTTTCCAATAGTTTCCTTTTACGATCCCTTGCCCCTCCTCCATGAATTTTTGTTAGTACGTCTTTTTTAAAACCTTTTATACTTTCCCTAGCAACAATCTTACCTCCAATGGCTGCTTGGATTGGTATCATGAAGTTATGTCTTGGAATTAAATCTTTTAATTTTTCACAGACAAGTCTTCCTTGGTTTTGAGCAAATGCTTTATGAATTATCATAGATAAAGCATCAACTGACTCGTTGTTTACCAATATTCCTAATTTTACTAAATCGCCCTCTCTATAACCAGTGATCTCGTAATCAAAACTTGCATAACCACTTGTTATAGATTTTAGTCTATCATAAAAATCAAAAACAACCTCATTAAGTGGAAGCTCATAAACTAAAACGGCTCTATTGCCCGAATAAGATAAATCTTTCTGAATACCTCTTTTGTCTTGGCATATTTTAATTATTGATCCTAGATATTCATCTGGAGTAATAATAGTTGCTTTTATCCATGGTTCTTCAATAAATTTAATTTGAGATGGATCGGGCATAGTTGTAGGATTTTGAAGATCTACAATCTCATTATTAATTTTATTAACTTTATATACAACCCCTGGAGTTGTGGTTATTAAATTAATATCAAACTCTCTCTCCAATCTTTGTGTAATTATTTCTAAATGAAGCAAACCTAAAAACCCACATCTAAATCCCAATCCAAGAGCGCTAGAAGATTCAGGTTCAAAAGAGAAACTAGAATCGTTTAATTTTAGTTTTGCCAAACCATCTTTGAGTTTTTGGTACTCTGAGCTATCTACTGGAAATAAGCCGCAAAATACAACTGGTTTGCTTGGTTTAAATCCAGATAAAGGTTTTTCTATTGGGTCGTTTGGATCACATATGGTATCTCCAACTTTTGTTTCTGATAAGCTTTTTATTCCAGTAATTATAAATCCAATTTCGCCCGCACTTAATTCTTCAACATCTTTGGCTTTGGGTGTAAATACACCAACTTTTTCTATTTCGTAATCCTGATTTGTTGACATCAATTTAACTTTCATTCCTTTTTTAATTTTGCCATCGAGAACACGAACTAATATTACTACACCTAAATAACTGTCGTACCAACTATCAACCAACAAAGATTTAAGCTTGGATGATTGATTTCCTTTCGGAGTTGGAAGGTCTTTTACTATCGACTCTAAAATTTCCTCAACTCCTTCTCCTGTTTTTCCTGAACAAGAAATAGCTTTGGAAGTATCGATGCCAATTACATCTTCGATCTGCTTTTTTACTTTTTCTACATCTGATGCAGGAAGATCTATCTTATTAAGTACAGGAATAATATGATGATTTGAGTCTAGAGCCTGGTATACATTTGCTAAAGTTTGTGCTTCAACTCCTTGAGAACTATCTACAATTAATACAGAGCCCTCACATGCAAGAAGAGAGCGGCTGACTTCGTAACTAAAATCTACATGTCCGGGGGTGTCAATAATATTTAAAATGTACTCTGAACCATTTTTTGATTTATAATTTAATTTTACTGTTTGTGCTTTAATGGTGATTCCTCTTTCTCTTTCTATATCCATGGAGTCCAAAACTTGCTCTTTCATCTCTCTTTCTGAGAGGCCTCCACAGATTTGAATCATTCTGTCAGCAATTGTTGACTTTCCATGATCAATATGTGCGATAATCGCAAAATTTCTTACGTTTTTTATATGAGACATTAGGATCTTATTGTTCCACCAGTCTTAGCTTTAACAATATTTATAATTTTTTGACTTACATCATTTATATCTTTTTCAGAAAGAGTTTTTTCCATTGATTGAATTGTTACATTAATAGCTATAGATTTTTTTCCTTCAGGCATATTGCCGCCTTCAAAAACATCAAATATCAAAACTTTTTGAATTAGGCTATTATCAACCTCGCTAATTATTTTTTCAACATCTCCTGCTTTATAATTTTTGTCAATTATAAAAGCAAAATCTCTTTCGGATTTTTGAAACTCTGATACTGAGTAGTTTCTTTTGATTAGCCTATATTTTTTTTTCGGTTCGGGAATATTTTTTAAAAAAATTTCAAATCCACAAACATTTTGTTCTTTAAAATCTAAATTTGAAACTATAGCTGGATGTATTTCTCCAAAAAAAGCTAATTGGGAACCATTTGCAGATTTATATTTTACCGAACCAGACCTTACAGGATTGTAATAATCTTCAGTTTGGTTGCTAATATGTAGATCATTTTCTTCGATACCAAGCTCAATCAATGTTTTTATAGCATCTGCTTTAACATCAAAAACATCTATATTTCGAGCTTTAGAATCCCAGCTTTTTCTATTTGCAACGCCAGATTTTAAACCTCCAAGCACTACCTGTTGTTCTCCTGGTTTGTTGCCAGAAAAAATCGGGCCAATTTCAAATAATGAAATGTCAGGATAACCTCTGTCTTGGTTTTTTTTTAAATAAATTATTAAATTTGAAAATATCGATCTTCTTAAAACATTTAGATCGCTAGAAATTGGATTTGTGATTTCTATTTCTTTTTTTCCTTTTGAAAACTGTTTGTCTATACGTGAATCAGTGAATGACCAAGTTACTGCTTCCAAATACCCTTTGTTAGCCACAGCTCTTTGAGAAAGGTGAAATAATTTTTGTTTAAAGTTAAGAGTATCTTTTGATCTTTTTCTTTCAGGATCTACTAAAGATATTTTGTCAAAACCTTTTATTCTAATTAACTCCTCAATAATATCTATGTCTTGATTTACATCTGGTCTCCAAGTTGGGATTTCAACTTTCAAACTCTTTTTTGAAACTTTTACTTTAAATCCTAGTGAAGTAAGAATTTTTTTTGCCTCAACTGATGAGATTGGAATTCCTATAACTTTTTTGAATTTATTATTATCAATTTCAATTACTCTATTTTTAACTTTTGGCTTACCTGTAATAGAAAATTTACTTGCTTGTCCGCCGCAAATTTTAATAATTAAATCGGTGGCTAACTCAAGGCCTTCTGTTATTGAGTTGGGATCTATTCCCCTTTCAAATCTATATTTTGCATCGGTATCAATATCTAGAATATTTGAGGTTTTCCTTACTGAAGATGGATAAAAATATGCTGCTTCCAATAATATATTCTTTGTATCCAATTCAGTTCCTGAACGAGTCCCTCCAATTATACCTCCAAGCCCCAATGGGCCTGATCTATCAGAAATAACGCACATATTTTTTTTAAGTTTATATTGTTTGCCGTCTAGTGCTTCAAAGCTTTCCTCTGGTTTGGAATTTCTTACTATAATCTCTTTATCTACTTTATCGGCATCATATGCATGTAATGGTCTATTAAGATCTAACATTACATAATTGGTAATATCTACCACCGCGGATATTGGCTTTAAGCCAAGAGAAATTATTTTTTCTTTTAACCATGTTGGACTTTCTTTGTTTTTGATATTTCTTATGTAACAAGCACCAAATGACATACACCCCTGATTTTTTTCTTTTGTAATAGAAATCTTCATAGGTTGAGAAAAATTTTGTTTAATTTTTGTTTTTTTTAAATTAGAAAGCCTTCCTAAACCAGCAGAGGCAAGATCTCTGGCTATTCCTCGAACACCTAAACAATCAGGTCTATTTGGGGTAATTGATACATCTATAGATTTTTCTCCTTTGCTTTTAAAATAATTTTTTCCAATATCCTTTTCTCTATTCTTAAGTTCAATTATTCCGTCACTTTCGTCTGAAAGGTTAAGTTCACTCTCAGAGCAGAGCATGCCGTGGGACTCAACACCTCTTATTTTAGCAATCTTTAACTTCAATTTTGTTTTTGGGATTACTGAACCCGGGGGAGCATATATACTAACTAGCCCGGCTCTTGCATTTGCAGCACCACAGACTACTTTTATAGTTTTACCATTGCCCAGGCTAACATCGCAAAGTTTTAGCTTATCTGCATTAGGGTGCTTTTCAGCTTTTAAAACTTTTGCTACTTTAAAATTGGAAAGTCCGCCTTGACTATCTTTTATTCCCTCCACTTCAAGACCTATTCCCGTAAGTTTATCTATTATTTTTTCTAAATTTGCATTGGTGCTTAAATGATCCTTTAACCAAGATAAAGTTATTATCATCTGCTCAAACCTCTATAGTTTGTTGGAACATCTAGAGGATCAAAGCCAAAATAATTTAACCACCTAAAGTCAGCTTCAAAAAAAGATCTTAGATCATTTATTCCGTATTTTAGCATTGCAAGCCTATCTATTCCCATTCCAAATGCAAAACCTTGAAATTTTTTTGGATCAACTTTTGCATTTTTTAAAACATTTGGATGAACCATTCCACAACCCAGTACCTCAAGCCATTTGTCTCCTTCGCCAACAATGATTCTGCCGTTTTCTAATCTGTAACCAATATCAACTTCTGCTGAAGGTTCTGTAAATGGGAAATGACTTGGTCTAAACCTCATTTGAATTTTTTTGACTTCAAAAAATTCTTTTACAAAGTAATCTAAACAGCCTTTCAAATGTCCCATGGTAATATCTTTGTCTATATGTAATCCCTCGAGCTGGTGAAACATTGGAGCATGAGTTTGGTCGCTATCACATCGGTATGTTCTTCCTGGTACAATAATTTTAAATGGCGCTTTTCCGCTTAACATTGTTCTTATTTGCACTGGAGATGTATGCGTTCTTAATAAAATTTTTTTATTATCATCCAAGTAAAAAGTATCATGCATATCTCTAGCTGGATGATCCTCGGGGGTATTTAAAGCTGTAAAATTATTATACTCACTTTCTACATCGGGTCCTTCAGCAACAGAAAAGCCTATTTCAGAAAATATGGAAGAAATCTCATCGATAACTTGGGATACAGGATGTATTTTCCCATTTGGTCTGTCTCGAGCTGGTAACGTAACGTCAACTTTATTTTTTTGTAGTTTTTGGTTTATTTCTATTTTTTCTAATTCTTTAAACCTACCATTAATAGCTTCGCTAATTTTTTGCTTCTCATTATTAAGAGAAGAAGCTCTTACTTTTTTTTGATCTTCAGGTAAAGATCCAAGTTTTTTGAACTCTTGATTGATCTGACTGTTTTTTCCTAAAAACTCAGATTTTAGACTCTGGAGCTCTTGCTTGTCTTTAGCTTGGGATACTTTTAGAATTAATTCTCTTAAATCAACCATTTATTGGTTTTACTCTAACTTTATAAAAGAAAAAACAATTTTATTTTATTGATAACTGAACTTTTTTAACAAGGGATTTAAAAGCAGTTGGATTATTATACGCTAAATCAGCTAGTACTTTTCGATCTAATTTAATTTTTGACTTATTAAGACCATTAATGAATTTTGAATAAGTCAATCCTTCTGACCTCACTCCAGCATTTATTCTCTGAATCCACAAGGAACGAAATTCTCTTTTTCTGTTTCTTCTATCTCTGTAGGCGTACTGAAGAGCTTTTTCCATTGCTTGTCTTGCAACACGAATGGTGTTTTTACGTCTACCAAATTGTCCTTTGACAAACTTAAAAACTTTTTTATGTCTTGCTCTGCTTTTTACACCTCTTTTTGTTCTTGCCATTTTATCCTCTTAAACTATAGGGCATATAAGATTTAACAATTTTAGAGTCTGGTTTAGACATTATTGTTGAGCCCCTCTGTTTTCTTATTTGTGAATTAGTTCTTTTAATCATGCCGTGTCTTTTGTTGGCTTGTGGCATTTTTACTTTACCAGATTTTGTAATTCTAAATCTTTTTTTTGCAGAACTTTTGGTTTTTAATTTAGGCATAAGTAACGGATTTATATATACTTTGTTTTTAGTTTACAAGATCAAACAAATAAAAATTAGTTAGGTTGGATGATCATAATCATTTGTTTACCCTCAAATTTGGGGCTTACTTCTACTTTTCCTAGTTCCTTAGTGTCTTCAATTATCCTATTCATTAAAGTTTTACCTTGATCAGTGAATTGCATCTCTCTTCCTTTAAACCTAACAGTAAATTTTACTTTATCGCCTTTTGTTAAAAATTTTTTGGCATTTTTAATTTTAAAATTATAATCATGTATCTCTGTAGCCGGTCTCAGTTTAAGCTCTTTTAGGGCTGCTGTTTTTTGATTTTTTTTTGCTTTATTTGCCTTTTTCTGCATGTCATATTTATATTTTCCCATGTCCATAATTTTGCAAACTGGTGGGTTTGCATTTGGAGAAATTTCAATTAAATCTAAATTTTCTTCTTTGGCAATTTCGACAGCTTTTTTTATTGGAAGAATTCCTAAATTTTCACCCGAACTATTTATAACCTGGACATCTAAACTTCTTATCCTGTGATTAGTTCTTGGTAAATCAATTTTTGGTTTTCTGTGAAAATAATATGGTTTTTTTTGCACTAATTAAATTGGTAATTTGTTCAGCAATTTTATTTTACTAATTGCTTTGTCTAATTTAATTTTTTCTTGTTTTTCTGATCCAAGTTTCCTTATAGTAATGCTCTTTTCTTTAATTTCTTTATCGCCACATATAAACAAAAGTGGCACCTTGGCTAAAGAGTGCTCTCTAATTTTATAATTTATCTTCTGATTTTTTAAATCCACTTCGCAATTTATACCCTCTTTGAAGATCTCTTCAAATATTTTTTTTGCATATTTGTTGTGTTCTTCTGATATCGGTAACACAACAACTTGTGATGGATTGAGCCAAAATGGAAGTTTGCCAGCGTAATTTTCAATTAGTATCCCTATAAATCTTTCTAGAGAGCCAAATAAAGCTCTATGAAGCATTACAGGAGTCTTCTTTGATCCATCTTTGTCTACAAAGGTTGCGCCTAGTCTTCCTGGTAAATTTAAATCAACTTGGAGTGTTCCGCATTGCCAATCTCGACCAATAGCATCCCTTAAAACAAACTCTATTTTTGGACCGTAGAAAGCCCCTTCGCCTTTATTAATTTCGTAATCTAATTTTGTTTTTTTTATAGCTTCTAATAAAGCTTTTTCAGACTTGTCCCAAATTTTATCATCACCAACTCTTTTTTCGGGTCTATCAGAGTATTTGAGGAATACTTTTTTGAAACCTAAATCATTATAAATATTTAAAATTAAATTTGTAACAGTAATGCACTCCTCTGTGATTTGTTGTTCAGTGCAAAATATATGTGCATCATCCTGTGTAAAAGCACGAACTCTAAGTAGCCCATGTAGTGCTCCTGATGGTTCATATCTATGTACTTTTCCAAATTCAGATAATTTTAACGGTAGGTCACGATAGCTTTTTAATCCCTGATTAAATACTTGAATGCACCCTGGACAATTCATCGGTTTCACTGCAAAAATTTTTTCATCGGGTGTTTCTGATGTGAACATTAAATCCCCGAACTTATCCCAGTGACCAGATTTTTCCCAAAGACTTTTGTCTAGTAATTCAGGTGTATTAATTTCTCTGTAACCTGCATTTCTTTGTTTAAGCCTCATATATTCTATTAGTCTCTGAAATAGATTCCATCCTTTTTGATGCCAAAAAACTGATCCGGGACTTTCTTCACGAAAATGGAATAAATCCATTTCTTTGCCTAGCTTTCTATGATCTCTTTTTTCGGCTTCGTCCAGTCTGTGCAAATAATCATCTAAATCTTTTTTTGAGCTCCAACAGGTTCCATAAATCCTTTGTAACATTTCATTTTTTGAGTCACCTCTCCAGTATGCACCAGAAACTTTTGTGAGTTTAAAAGCTTTGCCAATTTTTCCAGATGAAGCTAAATGCGGCCCTCTACACAAATCATGCCAAGTATCTCCATGATGATAAACAGAAAGTTCCTCATTTTCGGGTATGCTCTCAATGATTTCTGCTTTATATTTTTCTCCAATCTTTTTAAAATGCGTAATTGCTTTATTTCTTTCCCACACTTCTCTCTTTGTTTTTACATCTCGATCAATTATTTCGGACATTTTTTTTTCGATTTTTTTTAAGTCATCACTTGTGAATGGTTCCTTTCTTGCAAAATCATAATAAAAGCCATTTTCAATTACCGGACCAATTGTTACTTGTGTTCCAGGAAATAATTCTTGAACTGCCATTGCCATTATATGAGCAGCATCGTGTCTTATTACCTCTAGGCCCTCTTTGTCTTTATTAGTTATAATTTTTACTTTGGAGTCTCTTTTAATTTCAAAACTAAGATCTTTTAATTCTCCATTTACCTCCATAATCAAAGCAGATTTCTCCAAAGATTTACTAATTTTTTTAGTCAATTCAAAACCGTTAAGTGATTTATTGAATGAAATTTTTTTACCGTCTAAAAGTTGAATCTGGGGCATTTAAACTTTTAACAATTTTTTGTATTCTGTGAAAGTGCTTTGACACATTTTTTCTACATCAAATTTATGTAATACGTTTTTCCTACCTTCATTTCCAATTGATTGCAACTTGTCTTTGTCCATTTCAAGTACGTTGTTTAAATATTCTGCAAGTGACTCGGAATTACGATTTTTAAATAAAAAACCTGTTTTACCATCAACAATTGTCTCCCTAGATCCACCAAAATTGCTAGCTATTATAGGTTTCTGCATAGATTGTGCTTCTACTGCAACTCTACCAAAAGCCTCTGGTTCAATCGATGAAGAAACAATAACGTCAGAAATATAATAAACAACTGGCAGTTCTCTGAAGTGGGAAAGAAAAACAACATTTTTTTTAAGTTGATACTTTTCTACCATAGAGACCAATTTTTTAAAATAAACCTTTCTACCTTGATGACTGCCTAGAACAATAGCCTGAAAATTATCTTTAGCATATTTTGTTTTTAATAAATTCAAAGATTCTAAAAACATTTCTTGCCCTTTCCATTTGGTAAGTCTGCCAGGCAAAAGTATCTTAAAAGTTTCAGTCTTTAGATTTAAATCAATATTTAGTTTATTAATTTTTTCATTAGTCACAGTTGAGTTGCTAAAATATTCCGTATTAATTCCTCTAAAAATAACAAGAACTCTTTTATCCTTTTTGAGAAGTTTGCTGTAATTCTTATTTATGTGATCAAAGATAAAATTAGATCCTGCTATAACAAGATCGGATCTTACCATAACTGAGTTATAAAATTTTTTAACACTGTTGCTAAAGTTGTAAGTTCCATGAAAAGTAGTCACAAACTTTCTTCCAGTTAAAAAACAAGAAAAAAAACAAGACCATGCTGGTGCTCTGCTCCGAGCATGGACTATATTGATCTTTAGAAAAAGTATAATTAAAGATATTAAAATAGTATTTATAAAAATTAAAATTGGATTTTTTGATTGAACAGGTAATCTAATTACCTTTACTTTGTTTCTTTTTATAAATTTCAGAAGAGGACCGCCACTTGTTACAATATATGACTTACAATCCTTTTCGGATAGGAAATGTGCAAGATCATAACAGCCTGTTTCAGCGCCTCCATAACCTAATTTTGGTATAACCTGTAAAACTTTTATTTTAGATGACA
>Ga0111541_10000805_pt1 | contig 10343 bp, 6 predicted proteins | sample Knorr_S7_td_DCM__FD_83039 | JGI IMG/M metagenome (GOLD analysis project Ga0111541, IMG submission 83039) | Marine microbial communities from Southern Atlantic Ocean transect - Knorr_S7_td_DCM_ad_131m_LV_B (version 2) (version 2) | ecosystem: Environmental > Aquatic > Marine > Oceanic | place...
ATATATTTGCTTCTCTATTTCGCCCAAATCTGTGATCATAGCCTACTATTATTTTTGATATTTTAAATTTATTTACCAAGATGTCTCTAACAAAATCAATTGGTTTTAACCTAGAAAAATCATTAGAAAAGGGATGGATGATAAGAAAATCTACTCCAAGATTTTTTAAAAGATTCTGTTTCTCCTCAATAGTATCGATCATTTCAATATTATTGTTTTGAAGAACCATTCTTGGATGAGGGAAAAAAGTTAGTAGTATTGAAACTAGTTTTTCTTTTTTTGAGATAGACACTAAATCAGAAATTATTTTTTGATGACCGATATGTAAACCATCAAATGTTCCAATAGTTATAATTGAAGATTTTTCCGCTATATAATTTTCTAGATTATGAATGATTTTCATTTACCAGATTACAAAGTCTTACAAAATTACATTTTAATTGTTAATGATTTTTCAAGTAATTAATTTTTAACTTTATACATTACGTAAAAAATTATTTGATTTGGGGAATATATGCTTCTAAGAATATTGTTTTTTTTCTTTTTGTTCAATTCTTTTTCTTTTGCTCAATCTAATTGGACCCTTATTTCAGAGGATAAAATTTCAGATATAGTAAAAAACAGACAAAATGATTGGCGTTTTTATAGATTAAATAAAAAGCAAATATCTAATGAACTTAATTTGATAAAGTTTGACAAAAACATTAGAAGATCTATTGAATTAATTTTACCCAATGAGAAAGGTGATTTTGAAAGTTTTGATCTAATGCCAGCAAAGGTTTTGTCTTCTGAGCTTCAAAGTAAATATCCTAATGTAAAAACGTATTTAGGTAAAAGTAACGATAGGAGAAATGTTAAAGTTAGGTTATCTGACTCGCCATTGGGGGTTAATATATGGATCTTAATGCCAAATGGGCTAAACCATTTTGTTCAACCTTTAAAAGATGACTCAAGAATATATTTTTCTTATCTACGCTCTGAAAAACCATTTTCAGAAGTTTTTAAATGCTACACAAAGACTGAAAAAAAAACTACCTCAAGTTATCTCAAGAGTAAAAATATAGCCTCATCGCAATTAGAATTATCTGAAAACATAAAAACATTTCGTATAGCAATTTCTGCAACTGGTGAATTCACATCTTTTTGGGGAGATGACGATGATTCCAATGGCACAAACTCAGAGGACGCCTTTGCAGCTGTTGTTTCTACAATTAATAGGGTGAATGAAGTTTTTGAAAATGATCTTGGAATTCATTTAGAACTTGTTTCTGACTCATCATTATTATATGAAAATCCTGAAACAGATCCCTATACAGATGATTTAAATGAAGAAGTTCAAAAGACACTTGATGATGTTTTTGGCTCGGAAAATTATGATGTAGGTCAGGTTTTTGACTACGGACAGGCAGATGGAAATGCAGGCTATATAGGTAGTGTGTGCATTGATTCTAAGAAAGGGAGCGCATATACCTCTCATCCCTTCATATCAACCTCTGGAGGAGTCTTTATGAATGATTATTTTGATTTGGATTATGTTGCCCATGAATTAGGGCATCAATTTGGAGCATTTCATACTTTTTCACATAATATGGAAGGAGCAGGTGTGAATTCTGAACCTGGAAGTGGTTCTACAATAATGGGCTATGCGGGGATTACTGGTTTAGATAACGTAGCATTACATGGAGATCCTTATTTTCATTACTATAGTATAAAAAATATTACGGATTATGTTGAATCTTCAAGTTGTTTTAGTTCTGAATTAGTTAATAATCAAAGTCCAATAGTTTCTGCAGGTGAAGATATTGTTATTCCAATGGGAACAGCTTATGAGCTCATAGCAGAAGCAAGTGATCCAGATTTAGATATACTATATTATTGTTGGGAACAGTTAGATAATGGCCAAGTGGATGCAACTAATTTTGGCCCAGATAAGGTTAACGGAGCTCAAGCGAGATCACTCCCTCCATCGCTTTTAAATTACAGATATATTCCTAATATGACAGCTATTTTAAATGGTAATCTGACACAAAGAAATCCAAGTACAGGCGATAATTGGGAGACTGTATCTAATGTTGATAGAACATTGACTTGGGGAATAACTATTCGAGATCGATCTGCTGACACAATTGGACAGCAAGGGAGGACTGCCTCAGACAAAAAAATAATTACTGTTGATTCTAACTTAGGCCCCTTTAAAATAATTTCACAAAATCAAACAGGTTTACTATGGGAAGCAGGTTCAAGACAAATTATTAATTGGGATGTTGCCGGGACAAATTTATCTCCTATTGAAACAAAGAATGTAAATATTTACTTTTCAGCCGATGGCTTTAATTCTAGTGAAATCCTTTTAGAAAACACACCTAATGACGGTTCAGCTGAAGTAATTGTTCCTTCAACTGTTAGCTCAACAAATGCTCGGATTATGATAAAACCTGATAATTCAATTTACTTTGCTGTTAACAAGAAAGACATATCCGTTATTCAAAGTCCCTTTGTGATTAAATTTCAAAATTTTATTCAAGAAATATGTGATCAAAATATGGGTCAGTTTAATTTTGATTATTCCACTTATCTAAATTTTAATGAAGATGTAAACCTAACTATAGATAATTTACCCCAAGGACTTACATTTAATATAAGTCCTGACAAATTAAATAATTCTACTAGTTCTGGAGAGGTGAAAATTTTTGGACTTGAAAATTTATCGCCTCAAGATATTCATATAAGTTTAAAAGCTGAAAGCGCTAGTGTTTCAAGAAGTTTTGATTTTGATCTAAATTATAGGACTGATGATGTAAATCCTCCAGAGCTATTAAGTCCTGAAGATAATTTAGAAGAAGTGTCTCTATCTACCACATTAACTTGGAATGATGATGAAAATGTATCAACATACCAAATTCAAATTTCAAAAGATACTGACTTTCAGGAAATAATCTTTTCAGAAAACATTGATCAAAACTTTTATAATATTGATAAACTAGAATTTAATTCAAACTATTTTTGGAGAGTCAAGTCAATCAACAATTGTTCGGAAAGTAATTTTTCAAATCCCTTTAGTTTCAAAACCCAAAAAATCACATGTGGATTATATGAATCTGAAAACTTACCTATTAGTCTTAACGACGCAACTTCATTGGATGAAAGCGGATTAACTGTTACAAACATTGAAATTCCAGATATTGTAAATATTGTAGATATTGATGTTAATTTGACTTTAACTCATACCTGGGTAGAAGATTTGAGAATTTATTTAGTTTCTCCAGATGGCACAAAAGTTACTTTATCTCAGAATTCAGGAGGTGATGGAGATAATTATACAGAAACTGTTTTTGATCAAGATTCACAAGTATCCATTTCCTCAGCTAATGCTCCATTTACAGGATCCTTTCGCCCCGTCGGAAGTCTTGATATATATAACGGTGAGCGAGCGAATGGAACTTGGATATTACAAATTGTTGATCAAGGACCTCAAGATACTGGAGAACTAATTGACTTTTCAATTCAAATTTGTTATACAGGGGATATATTAAAGAATTCAGATGGTGATATATATGCTGATGTTTATGACAATTGTCCGAATGTTTATAATGATGATCAATCAGATATAGATAATAATGGGATTGGAGATCTTTGTGATTTTTACACTCAAGATAATTTTACTCTAACTAAAAAAGATGCTTCTTGCATTGGTAAAAATAATGGTGAGATTGATATTTCCTCAAGAGCAATTTTTAATTATAAGGCTGAAATAATTTCAAATAATGGGTTTTTTGAAACAAAACAATTTAATTCACTCTCTGGGCTTAAATTAACTGAACTCTCACCAGGAGACTACGAAATATGTATTACTACAATTGAAGAAGCTGAATTTCAAACATGTTTCTTAGCTAAAATAAATGAACCTAAGGAATTAGAAGTTAGTTCTGTTTTAAATATAGAAGATAAAATTTTATCACTTTCACTCAATGGAGCTTCTAGGTATTACATTAAATTAAATGACAGAAATATAACGGTTAATTCCTCTGGAATTTATCAATTTAAATTAAATAAAGAATTGAATTCAATTGAAGTTACTACTGATATAAATTGTCAAGGAAAATTTGAGGAGGAAATATATATTTCACAGAGCTCAAAAATATACCCTAATCCAGTTTTAGATCAGATAAATGTTATGGTAGGAGGAACAAATAATAAGGTTAAATTGTTACTCTTCAATATTAATGGAGTCTTACTGGAAGAAAAGGAGATATTATTTGATAAATATCAAAGAGATTTTATTTTTAATATGGATAATTATCCAAGAGGTATGTATTTGATTTCAGTTCAATCAGAAGGAAAAATTGAAAATTTTAAATTTCTCAAACTATGAAATTAAAATTAAAGTTTTTACTGATCCTTCTTTTTCTTTTTTCATGTAAAAAAGAAGTAATTCCTGATCCTGAATCTGTTGTATTGTCATCTCCAAAAAATGCTGATTCCTGCACTTCGGCAATAAATATTAACCAAGAAGAAAGTCAAGTATCTTTTAGTTGGATTCCTTCTTTGCATACAGATTCTTATGAAATTAATATTAATAATTTAGATAATGGAGAAATATTTAAAAAGGAAACTATTTCAAATTCTGAAAGTATTATTCTAAAAAGAGGATTTCCATATTCTTGGTGGGTCTTTTCTAAATCAGAAAACAGTCCAATAATTTCAAAGAGTCAAATATGGGTTTTTTACCTAGAAGGTAATTCCAATTCCAGTTATATACCTTTCCCTGCAAGACTAATAAGTCCTGGTTCTAATGATCAAGTTAATTTGGATAATGGTAGATTTACTTTTCAATGGGAGGGTAGGGATCTAGACAATGATATAATTTCTTTTGATTTTTATTTAGGAGAAGATATAGATGATTTAAAATTGATCAATAGCGGTTTGACAAACTCGACTTTTGAAACTGAATTAGAAGCAGGTAAAAATTACTACTGGAAAATAATTACGAAAGATTCAAAGGAAAATACTTCTTCTTCTTTGGGTTCTTTTTCAACTTCAACATAATTAAATTTAATTGTATATGTTCATCGTATTATCTATCCCATTTCTGACATATGAAAAAATTATCTCATTACAAATTTTCAGAGATTTACATATTTTCTGTTCCTCATCTTTGGAAAAGTTTCCAAGGACAAATTTTACTTTGTCACTTGTGGACTTTTTATCTCCAATTCCAAATCGTAATCTTGGATAGTCTGGAGTTTTTAAGCAGTTTTCAATATCTTTGAGACCATTATGACCTCCGTCACTACCTTTACGCTTTAATTTAATATTCCCAAAATCAAGATTTAAATCATCTGTTAAAATCAAAATATTCGTGATTTCTATATTCTTTTTTTTCATCCAATATCTAACAGATTTTCCACTAAGATTCATTAAAGTGGATGGTTTTAAAAGGAATAATTTTTTACCAGCATAATCTAAAATGCCAAGTTGGCCAAGCTTTGATTCTTCAAGAGTTATATTTTTTTCTGAGGATAATGAGTCAATGATCCTAAATCCAATATTATGCCTAGTTTTTTCATATTTAAATCCAATATTACCTAAGCCAACAATTAAAAATTTATTGTTTTCAATTGCTTTTGAACCTCTTTTAAACCATTTAAAAAATCCAGTCATAAGTCTATAAAAAGATTTCAAAATTTTGCAGGCAAGGATCTATATAATTAAAGCTTTATTAATCTTTAGAATCACCTTCTTTTTTCTCACCTTCTTTTTTCTCACCTTCTTTATTCCCGTCTTCTGCTTTTTTATCTCCCTCTCCTGTTTGAGAAGTTTCAGAAGTTTCAGAAGTTTCAGAAGTTTCTTCAGTTTCCTCAGTTTCTGGTTCTTCTAGTATCATTGATGCTCTAGAAGTTATTACTTGAGTAACCACTGTACTATCAGAGTGTAAAAAAGTATAATGATCATTCTTTAGATTTGAAGTATAAATTTTATCTCCAAGTTCTAAATTAGAGATATCAACTAATATAGAATCTGGTAAATTTTTGGGCAAAGCACGGACTTTCAATTTTCTTTTATTTCTAGTTAGCATCCCTCCGGAATTCAAAACACCAGGAGCTTGCCCCTCTAACCTTACGGGAATATCAATAGAAACTTCTTTATCCTCGGATAACTGATAAAAGTCAATATGAATAATCCTGTCAGTCAAAGGATGAAATTGAATATCCTGCATGATCGCATTAAATTGATTTTTTTCATCCAATTCAATATTAACAGTATGAGCATCTGGAGTATAAACTAGTTTTTTAAAGTCAATTTCATTTGAATAAAAATGAATAGGTTCTCCATCACCATAAAGAATACAAGGGACCTTCCCTTCATTTCTTAATTTTTTTGATGAAGATTTACCTAGTTCTTTTCTTTTAGAGCCCTTAATAGTAATAGATTTCATTTGTTTAACAATTAGATTACATTAAATATTTTGTGCTTATTGATTTGTTGTGATGAACATTGTACATGACTTCAGCAAAGAGTTCGGCACAACTTAAAATATTAATTTTTTTATTTTTTGTTTTTCTTGGGATCGAGTCTGTAACAACAAGTTTTTTCAGACTTGAATCATCTATTTTTTTTTCTGCATCTCCAGATAAAAGTGCGTGGGTGCATATTGCCTGAACAGACAAAGCACCTCTTGACATCATTAAATCAGATGCCTTTGAAAGTGTACCTGCCGTATCAACTATATCATCTACCAAAATTACATTTTTACCTTTAACATCACCAATTAGTTCCATATGAGAAATTTTATTTGCTTTGGTTCTTTGTTTGTAACATATAACAACATCGCATTTTAAAAATTTAGAGTAGGCATAAGCCCTTTTTGAACCACCCATATCAGGTGATGCAATTGTTAAATTTTTCATTTTCAAACTTTTTATATAAGGAACAAAAATTGATGATGCAAATAAATGATCAACAGGTTTTTCGAAAAATCCTTGAATTTGATCAGCATGTAAGTCCATTGTCATTATTCTCGTAGCCCCTGCAGATTCTAATAGTTTTGCTATAAGCTTAGCTCCTATAGGAACTCTTGGTTTATCTTTCCTGTCTTGCCGAGCCCAACCAAAATATGGAATTACAGCTGTTATATGTCTAGCAGATGCCCTTTTAGCAGCATCTAGCATTAAAAGCATTTCCATAAGATTTTCTGAAGAGGGATGAGTTGACCCAATTATAAAAATTCGAGAACCTCTTATGCTTTCTTCAAAAGATGGTTGAAATTCTCCATCACTATAGTGTGAAAAGTTTACTTTACCAAGTTCTTTTCCAAAATATTTAGAAATGGAGCCTGCCAATTCCTCTGACTGGGAGCAAGTAAATAATTTTACCGGAGTTTTCAAAAGAATCTTTTTTGGATTGCAAATTTATGAATAAAATTCACCTGTTAAACTTTATTCATTTATAATTTTGGATTTCACACTAATATATTTTTATTTTGAGACATTTCCAATGCTTCGGTGGCGGAATTGGTAGACGCGCTGGATTCAAAATCCAGTTCTGGCAACAGAGTGTGGGTTCGATCCCCACCCGAAGTACTTTTAAAGAATATATATGAAAATATTGAAATTTATCTTTCTAACCTTATTATTAACGATTAATTATCTCTTTTCTCAAAATTATGAGCAAAAAGTAAAGGAGATACAATCTTTATATGATAATTCAAGTGTAGGACAAACTTTTTTTGTGGAGGACCTGCTTAAAATAGCGGGTTATAAAGCAGAAAAAATACAGATATATCAAACTTTACCTAACAACGCTAGGGTTTTTCGTGTTAAAATTGATAGTGTTTCTGGAGGATTTATTTTTGTTAGATGGGACAAAGATAAAAACGAAAATTATGTTGATAATAAATTAATAGATCCAGGAATATATTTTAATCTCAATGCTGCCAAAGAAATAATGCGAAAACAGACAGAAAAGGCAAATTTTGGAGTTGATGATGTAGCCATTCAAGCCCCAGATCAAGAACAAATTGGATCTGAGGAATTGACTCAATTTAGAGAGGAATTTAAATTAAAGGAAGAAGAAAAAAAAGCTAAAGAATCAGAGTCTAAAAAAGAAAAGTCAGATAAAAAAAAGAATAAAAACAAAGATAAAAAAGTGAAAAAAGAGGAAGAAGAAAAAAAAGATAAACAAGAAAAAAATGGAATTTGAATAAAACAAAATGAACAAGAGAATTATTTTCCTAATATTTTTCCCGTTTTTTATTTATGCCCAGAATATAGGCTCCCTAGATGGGAGAATTTTGGATGATCAAGACCAACAACCACTTGAAGGAGCTACAGTAATTATAGAAGGAACAAGTTTTGGAGTTGTCACAGATGAAGATGGATACTTTGTTTTTGAAAATATTCCAACAAAGTCATATAACTTAACGATAAGTTTTTTGGGATATAGGACAAAGACTATTTATAATGTTATCTTGAAATCTTTTGGAACACCAACCATTCAAGTTTTACTTGAGGAATCTAGCGATGAATTAGAGGAAATAATACTTGTTCAAAGTCCTTTCAGAACTACAAGAGAAACGCCTCTATCTACACAAACATTTTCAGCTGTTGAAATAGAGACTTATCCAGGGGGTAATAATGATATAACTAAAGTAGTTCAAAGTATGCCAGGAATTTCTCCATCAATTGGAGGATTTAGGAACGATATAATAATTAGAGGAGGAGCACCAAACGAATCAGTTTATTACCTTGATGGAATTGAAATTCCAAATATTAATCATTTTAGTACTCAAGGAAGCGCTGGCGGTCCACTAGGCCTTCTTAATGTCTCTTTTATAAGAGAGGTAACCTTATCTAGTTCTGCTTTTGGTGCAGAATATGATAATCCTCTTTCAGGAGTTTTGTCTTTTGAACAGAGAGAAGGAAATTCTAAACGATTGGCTGGAAATTTTAGATTTGGAGCAACTGAAGCTGGAATAACTTTGGAAGGACCTTTATTTAAGAAAAAAGAAAATAAATCAGCAAAAACAACTTTTCTTTTTTCTGTTAGAAGGAGCTATCTTCAATTTCTTTTTGAATTACTGGATTTGCCGATAAGACCTGATTATTGGGATTATCAGTGGAAGATCAATCATAAAATTAATAAATATAACAGCTTAATATTTTTAGGTCTAGGGTCAATAGATGATTTTTCTCTTAGATCTCCAAAAGTATTCGATCCAAATATTCAGGCTTCTATAGAGCAAGCACCAATTATAAAGCAGCGAACTATTACAGCAGGTCTGTCTTGGAAGAAAAAGTATAAAGATGGGAATGGTTTAATGACTACTTCCCTAAGTACTAATCGATTAGGTAATATTTTTTCTAGATTCAGAGATAATATTTCTCAAAGTAATGTTGTTTTTGAAAATGATTCTTATGAATGGGAGACAAAAATCCGTTTAAAATCTGTTCGCTATTTTGATGATTGGAAAACTGTTATAGGTACAAATTTTCAAAACTCGACTTATTCTAATAATACTAAAAACGTTCTATATGGCCTTAATTATAATACAAAAATTAAATTTTTAAAATTTGGTTTATATGCTAGAGGCGAAAGAACTTTTCTTAATGACCGATTAGATTTTTCAATTGGATTCAGGATGGATTCTGATTCATTTTCTGAAGGATCAAGTCTAACTGATAACTTTTCTCCCAGATTATCCTTTTCCTATAAGTTAAAACCAGACAATAGATTTAAATGGAATTTATCTATCGGTAGGTATTACAAAATGCCAACTTATACTATGTTGGGATATAAAGATAATAATGGGAATTATCTTAATAAAGAATCAAAATATACTAGAAGTGATCATTATGTTACGGGTTTTGAATATAATTCAAGTAATTCATCTAGAATAACTATAGAGGGATTTTACAAGAGATATAGTCAATATCCAGTATCTTTAATTGATAATGTTTCACTTGCAAACAAAGGTGGCGGCTTTGAAGTATTAGGGAATGAACCAATAAGTTCTGATGGTAAGGGGAAGACATATGGTATTGAAACATTGTATCAACAGAAATTAAATAAGAATTTTTACGGAGTTTTTGCGTATACTTTTTTTTACAGCAGATTCACTTCAATTGAAGGGGAATATCTTCCTTCAGTATGGGATAGTCGTCATTTGATTTCATTTTCGGGAGGATATAAATTGAAAAAAAATTGGGAAATCAGTGCAAGATGGAGATTTAGTGGAAAAACCCCTTTTGTTCCAGTAAATATGAATGCTACTCTAGTTTCTTATCCTGAAATAATTTTAGATTATCAAAAATTAGGAACAGTTAAACTAAACACATTTAATCAGG
>Ga0111541_10000806_pt1 | contig 10343 bp, 11 predicted proteins | sample Knorr_S7_td_DCM__FD_83039 | JGI IMG/M metagenome (GOLD analysis project Ga0111541, IMG submission 83039) | Marine microbial communities from Southern Atlantic Ocean transect - Knorr_S7_td_DCM_ad_131m_LV_B (version 2) (version 2) | ecosystem: Environmental > Aquatic > Marine > Oceanic | place...
GGAAATTCATCCGGAGCAGAGAAAAAAACAACGAAATCTGCCTCACTACTATGCTCTACAAGCTTCAGTCCAGTATGGAATTTAAGGTATTTTGATACTTCACTGTCTTGCGGTAAATCCAACCAGACTTTTGTTTGAAAGTCCATCAGCGTTAGACATATCGCAGCGGTTGCTCTCATCATTGGAGCGGGAACTGATAGTTTATTTTTGATCTTTTTAATTGTTCCAGGCTCCGACATTACTTTTAAAATATTCCGGAATACAATTTGGTTTTCATAAACTGGGTCATCGAAGCCTGTCTCTAACGGGATATAGTCTATTGACTCTTGAAGGAGTGCCATTCTACTTACCTCGCACCATTGTAAAAAATTCAACTTTGGTATTCGCTGCTTTTTTGCTAGCTGAAACTTTTTGGTTCTTTGTTGCCTTTTTGAGCGGTTTTATGACGGTGTTAAAAGTGGCAGTAGAATATCGATCGTCTTGAAGCATGGCGTCGAGCACAGCACTTTGTTCAGCCTTTGATGCGGATCTACCTTGAACATATGCGACACCTGATATCCCGCTGTCTAACCTTACAGTTGCGCGTGTCAGCGTCATTTCACCGAAATTGAAGGCTGTACCAACACCACCGGCCTTTCCTCTCACCATAATCATACCCGTCTCGGGTGCTCTGACGTTTCTCCAAGAGGGTTTATCCTGTAGATCACACCAAAGCGTATTGAGGAGTTCTGTGTCTGCCTTTGCCAATATCGACATCCATTCCTGTCGCTTTGTTTTCTCAAAGTTTTCAGTCTCTTTCATTGTAAAGATCTCCTGCTGACCTTTTTATAATTTGTCTAGACGTATAGATGATAAAAGCTATAATAGGCTATTCAATATCTAGGTAAAGTAAAAATATTGAGTCATTTATGTTACGTTTGCGCGAAAACGTTTAGTCGTGGATTAGGCAGATGCAGTGGGAAAAGGGTATATCAGCGTGGAAGCAAATATCGGACGATATAGAGACGTCGATTAACAACAAAACTTGGAAGCCAGGCGATAAACTTCCAACAGAAATGGAATTGGCCAAAACGTATCGAGTGAATAGACATACAATTCGTCGGTCTGTTCGTGAATTAGTTGAGAAGGGATTAGTTAGTGTGGAACAAGGACGAGGTATGTTTATACCAGACTATGTCCTAGATTATAAGTTAGCCAAAAGAACTCGATTTTCGGAGGTCGTCTCAAGCCAAAATAAATTTCCTGGGGGAAGAGCTTTAAGCGGTGAGGTAATAAACGCAAACAAAAAAGTGTCAGAGGCATTGACAATGCGGTTGGAGGGAAAAGTTTGTTTACTTCGAACAATTCGGGAGTTAGACGGCGTGCCAATCGTTTTAGCGTCTCACTATTTCTCGGCGTCACGTTTTCCAGATTTTCTTGAAAGATTTGAGGAATTTAAGTCCGTATCTAAAACTCTAGACAGTTACGGTTTGGGTAATTATGAACGGCGATCAACTAATATTAGCGCGCGGATGCCAAATTCCGAGGAAATAGCAAGTCTCAAGCAACCAGCTAACCGGCCGGTATTAATAACAGAGTCAGTTAATGTGGACAGTTTTGGAGAGCCCATCGAGTTTGGCATTTCCGCATTCAGTGCGGAAAGAACGCAATTGATCGTAGAAAGTTGATTGCTAAAAAAACTTTGAAGTTTACCGATCTTTAGATAAGTTTGTGGAAAGTTGATAGAACTTTTCATTTTAAAGCAAGATTTACAAAACATCGAAAATTCAGTGAATTAAAGGGTATAAAACATGTCATCTACTGGGAGCAGCCAGGTTTTGTCTGAAAAACTAGGGGGGCATGTATTAGTTGACTCTCTTCGAACGCACGGTGTCGAAATGGTGTTTGGCGTGCCTGGTGAAAGTTACCTGGCTGTATTAGACGGGTTGCAGGACGCTAATAGTATCCAAACTATAATATGCCGGCAGGAAGGCGGTGCCACGATGATGGCAGAGGCCTATGGTAAAATGACAGGTAAACCAGGCGTATGCCTCGTGACACGAGGACCTGGAGCGACAAACGCAAGCGCCGGCGTTCATATAGCCATGCAGGATTCCACGCCACTTGTTTTGCTCGTAGGGCAGGTGGGAAGATCAATGATGGACCGTGAAGCTTTTCAAGAGATTGACTATAGGCGCATGTTTGGTGAAATTACAAAGTGGGTCGCACAAATTGAGGATCCTAAAAGAATTCCCGAGTATATAAACAGGGCTTTTTATACAGCTACTTCGGGCAGACCGGGGCCAGTTGTTCTGGCTTTGCCGGAGGATATGTTAACAGAATTGGCTGATAGCCCACCCGTAAACTCATATCAAAAAGTACAGCCATATCCTTCCCCCTCGGATCTTGAAACGCTTCAATCATTACTCAACGCCGCGAATGCGCCGCTTATGGTTGTTGGAGGAGGGGGATGGGATACTGCTGCCTGTAGCAAAATCCAAGAATTTGTGGAGCGAAACAATCTACCTGTTGGATGCTCTTTTCGCTGTCAGGATTATTTTGATAATAGACACCCAAATTACGTTGGTCATATTGGAATAGGCTTGTCTCCCTCGCTGGAAAAGCGTGTATTAGAGGCTGACCTGCTGTTGGTGGTTGGGGCTCGTTTGGGTGAGATAACGACGGGTGGTTACAAATTACTCAACATTCCTAAACCAAATCAGAAACTTGTCCATGTTCACGGAGGCGCAGAGGAGTTAGGAAGCGTCTACCAACCAGACTTACCTATTAATGCTGGACCGTGTCAGTTTGCAGATGCCATTCACAATTTGGTGCTGGAAAATTCGTCGAGGTGGGCATCTAGTACTTTGGAAGGAAATAAAGCATATCTTGAAACATTGAAGCCACAACCAATTCCCGGTGATGTGCAAATGGGAGAAATTGCATCGTGGTTAAATCAAAAGCTCCCGGAAGATGCGTTTATTTGTAATGGAGCGGGAAACTACGCGACTTGGATGCATCGATTTTATCAATATAGAAAGTATAGAACCCAACTTGCTCCGACAAGCGGCTCTATGGGGTATGGCTTGCCTTCAGCGGTTGCTGCTAAGCTCGTTCATCCTGAACGGGTGGTGGTTAGTATGAATGGTGATGGGTGTTTTATGATGCATGGACAGGAATTAGCTACCGCCATGCAGTATGGAGCCAACATAATAATTATTATTGTTAACAATGGTATGTTTGGTACAATCCGAATGCATCAGGAACGTGAGTATCCCGGAAGAATAGCAAATACCGGACTGCAAAATCCAGATTTTGCAGCGCTCGCGCGGGCTTATGGAGCTGCGGGCGAGGTTGTCAATAAAACGGAAGAGTTTTATCCGGCATTTGAGAGGGCATTGGAGGCTTCAACTCCAACGATTATAGAAATTAAAATACATCCAGACGCGATATCACCAGCTACAACTTTAAGCGCTATAAGAGAAGCTGCGCTCGCAAAAGAAAATAATCATTAGTGATGTTTCAAAACCGTTAATAAGAAAGTAGAGTAACAGGGAAATATTTAAAAATTTTAATTATGTTATGATCATTTGAGGATGGAGCTTCTAGATGGTTGATACAAATAAAGTTATAATAACGTGCGCGGTGACGGGTTCTATTCATACTCCTACAATGAGCCCTCATTTGCCCATTACACCAGATGAAATCGCTGATGCCTCCATTGGCGCGTGGGAAGCAGGCGCTTCAATAATACATTTACATGCAAGAAATCCAGAGGATGGCAGTCCTACTCCGGACCCAGACGTTTTTATGGAATTTCTCCCTCGCGTAAAACAAGCTACCGACGCTGTTGTAAATATTTCTACTGGTGGCGGGCATGGTATGACTGTACAGCAGCGCCTTGAGGCCGCGGTGAAAGCCAGTCCGGAAATGACGTCTTTAAACATGGGATCAATGAATTTCGGCTTGTTCCCAATTTTAGATAAGGTGTCAGATTTTCAACACGAATGGGAACCGAAATATTTAGAAAATTCCAGGGATTTTATTTTTCGTAATACCTTTAAGGATATAGAGTATATTCTTAAAGAGTTAGGTGAGGGGCACGGAACGCGATTTGAATTTGAATGCTACGATATTGGCCACCTGTATACGTTAGCTCATTTCCTTGATCGAGGATTAGTGAAGCCACCTTTGTTTGTTCAATCGATCTTTGGGATTTTGGGCGGGGTTGGTGCTGATGAGGAAAATTTAATGCATTCGCGCCGGATCGCAAACAAACTGTTTGGTAACGACTATCAATGGTCCGTATTAGCGGCAGGACGTCATCAGATGAATTTTGTAACGATGGCAGCAATGCTTGGAGGTAATGTAAGGGTGGGCTTGGAAGATAGTCTGTATATCGGTAAAGGCAAGTTAGCCGAGTCCAACAAAGATCAAGTTGCCAAAATACGTAGGATTATAGAAGACTTGTCCCTCGAGATTGCTTCTCCGAAGGAAGCCCGTGAAATGTTGGGCTTGAAGGGGGGAGATTTAGTTAAGTTTTAGTTCTAGGTGGACACTTTTTTCAATTACAATAAGGCGATAGCAAGGCGGCCTTCTAAAGACGTTTGCAATGGACTGAGAACCGTTGATTCAGGGAATCCCTCCTATGAAATAGTCAAAGCAGAACATGCTGCCTATGTGGAGGCCCTAATACGCGAAGGCGTGGATGTGGAAGTTCTTGATCCTCTTCTAGGCTTTCCAGATGCTTTGTTTGTTGAAGATCCGGCAATTGTCTTTTCGGATGCAGCAATTGTTCTTAGATCCTCGATGCCGGAAAGACGCGGTGAGAGTGAAACCCTCGCCCGCGCGCTTGATAATAAATTTTGTAATACGCTTTATCTGGAACACGGCTTTGTGGACGGTGGTGATATTCTTCAACTTCCAGATGCAGTGATTATTGGGTTATCACAAAGAACTAATCGCGAGGGAGCGGAAGCTCTTGGTGCTATCCTTAAACGGTTAGACAAGAAGAGTTTTATATGTGATAGCCCAAAAGAAGTGCTTCATTTGAAATCAGACTGCTCTCTGATAGATTTCGAAACCATTTTGGTAACAGAGAGGCTCGCTAATGAAGAAATTTTTAAAGATTTGAATAAAATACTTGTACCCTTAACGGAGCTGAGTGCTGCAAATGCCATCAGGATAAAGTCTAAGATTTTTATTGGGGAACAATTTTCGGAAACCATTCAGATTCTTGAAAAACTTCAATATGTATTAGTACCCCTTCCAACAACTGAAATAAGTAAAATCGATGCGGGCTTGTCCTGTATGAGCCTGCGTTGGCGCGGATAGAGGTTAAGCCAAAATGTTTTATTTGCTAAATTTAATAATAGCGTTTCTGTCTCCTCGAGATTGCCGTTATCTAAAGGAACTATCTTTGAATAATATCAATAGTACAGGCGTTGATTAACAACTTGATTGGGTAATCCTCGAAGAGGTATAATAGTGATCGTTATATTAAAAGTTTTAGCAGAGCTTTGGACTTTACAAGGATTTGAGAGTTAGGATTGAGGATATGTTAGCCAGACAACTAACGGTTGAAGAACTCGCGTCAGAGATAACAGATGGTTCGAAAGTGGCGTTACCGCCTGACTATGCTTATTGCTCTTTGACCACCGTTAGAGAAGTGATTAGACAGCATAAAAGGGGGCTCCATCTTGTCGGAGTTCCTTCGTTGGGATTTCAAGCTGATATGCTGATAGGAGCTGGGTGCGTTTCAACGGTTGAAACTGCTGCAGTGACCTTGTCTGAATATGGCCTTGCCCCAAGGTTTACTGCTGCCGTTAAATCTGGCGCTATTACAATGATGGATGCGACCTGTCCGGCTATACACGCCGCTTTGCAGGCATCTGAAAAAGGCATCCCCTTTATTCCTCTGCGTGGATTGATAGGTTCGGATATTTTAAAAAATAGAAAAGATTGGAAGGTAGGAAACAATCCCTTTGCCAGCGACAAAGATGATCCGATTGTATTTCTACCTGCCTTAAAGCCCGATATAGCGCTCATTCATGCTCCAATTGGAGATAAGTATGGTAATGTGTGGGTGGGCGTGCGACGAGAGCAAATGCTAATGGCGCATGCAGCAAGCAAGACATATGTTACTGTCGAAGAGATCGTAGAAGGTAATATTATGGACGATCTACAATTAAAGGCGGCCACAATACCTGGCATTTATGTGAATGCTATAGCGGAAGCTAAAAACGGCGCATGGCCCATAGGAATTCCAGGGGGGTATGATCCAGATCACCAACACTTAAAGGGTTATCTTGAACTTGCACAAACCGAGGAAGGTTTCGATCAATATCTGAAAGAGCATGTTTACGTTACTAAAGCGGAAGCTGCAGAATAGAAGTCTATGTCGCCTGTATTGCTCGAAGAAATTCTTATTAATGCCATTGCTAAAAATTTAGACGGTTTGGGCCATGTAGCGGTTGGTGCCTCGTCTCCAATACCAGGTGCTGCAGCTTTACTTGCTAGATCACGTAGTAATGGAGGAATGCGAGTTTCTATATTAGGAAGTGAAGATAACAACTTTTTCAGTGACGGTGGAAAAGAAATTTTCGATATTGCCGGCCAAGGGCGAATGGACGCATTCTTTCTTAGCGGAGCCCAAATCGATGGTAAGGCAAATGTTAATTTGGTGGCGGTCGGTGATTATAATCAGCCTAAAGCCAGATTTCCTGGTTCGTTTGGCTCAGGATATCTGTATTTCGTTGTCCCTAGAGTGATTTTATTTAGACTAGAACATACACCAAGGACATTAGTAAAAGAGGTTGATTTTATAAGCGCGCCGGGATTTTCGGATGATAATGTTTATCGTCCTGGGGGACCTTACAAACTAATAACTGACCGATGTTTATTTCACGTGAACAAACAAAAAAAATGCTTTGAATTAGAAAGCATTCACCCAGGCCACGGCGTAGATGAAATCTTTGAGCAAACTGGCTTCGAATTTTTACTACCTGAGGATGAAGTCCCAGAAACAGAAACGCCGGATGAGGCTACATTAAAAGTAATTAGAGGAGAGGTTGCGCGGGAAATATCGGAGATATACCCATCGTTTGCATCGCGCGTTTTCGGTGTCAAGTAAGATGGGGTTAGTCTCGGTGTGATAACCCTAAATCCGCTTTAAAAAATATTACCACTTAAAAGGATTGAATATAATGACGAGTGATAATGGAGGTGCTTTAGCCGGAGTAAAGATAATTGACTGCACCAGAGTTTTAGGTGGACCTTACTGCACTCAGATGTTGGGTGACCATGGTGCCGAAATTATTAAAATCGAGCCCCCCCAAGGGGATGAAGTAAGGGATTGGGGGCCGCCCTTTCATGAGGACGATGCAGCTTATTTTATCGGCGTGAATAGAAACAAGCGGTCACTGGGCCTAGATCTAAGGTCGCCCGAAGGTAAAGATGTTCTACTTAGGCTGCTTGAGGATGCAGACGTAATAATTGAAAATTACAAAACCGGCTCTATGGAAAAGTGGGGGCTTGGTTACGAGGATGTGCTTAGCAAAAAATACCCCAGGCTGGTACATTGTCGTATTTCAGGGTTTGGAGCTGATGGCCCCTATGGTGGATTTCCTGGATATGATGGCATTATACAAGCGATGGTAGGTCATTTCTCAATAAATGGGGCGAAAGAGAGTGGTCCTACGCGATTGGGACTTGCTATGGTCGATATAGGAACGGGTTTATACGCTGGCAACGCTATAATGATGGCGTTGTTCGAAAGAGAGAGGTCTGGTAAGGGACAATATTTGGATATGACATTATATGATTGCGGCCTGTCATTAATGCACCCGCATGTTCCCAATTATTTTGTTAGTGGCGGAAAAGTACCAGGACTTACAGGTAATCCACACCCCAACATAGCACCATACGATCTCTTTAATACTAAGACTTGCCAAATTTTCATAGCAGGTGGCAATGACCGCGCTTGGAGACGTCTTTGTGAAGAAGTAGGCCGACCGGAATTAGGGGAAGATCCGAGGTTCTTGACGAATGCAGATCGTCAGGTCAACAAACAGGAACTTAAAAAAGAACTAGAAGGCGTATTCGCTGATGTAGATGGAGAAGCATTTTGCGAGAAGCTACTGGCAGCCGGACTACCTGTTGGGCCCATTCGAAACACAGAGGATGTTATGTCTCATCCCCATACATTGCATAGAAAGATGCGCGTCGAAAAAGATTCTTATAAAAGCTGGGGTATACCCATCAAGTTCTCCAGAACACCGGGTTCTATACGACATGTGCCGCCCAAATTTGGCGAACATGGCAGAGATATTTTAAAAGAACACGGGTTTTCATCAAGCGAGATTGATGAATTATTCAAAAAAGAGGTAGCATTGGATGAACGTAAAAAGGTTTAAAGGTAATATGTCGATATTAAACCTGTTTGATTTGCCATGGAATTACTGAGTAGATGCCAACACTTTTAGGGGATTAATAAAATGAAAGTTGTGAAGACAGATGCCGAATGGCGGGATCAGTTAGATGATATACAATTCGAGGTAACAAGAAAACACGGGACAGAACGGGCCTGGACAGGAAAATACGCGACCAATAAAGACCCAGGAACTTATAAATGTATTTGCTGCGGTCAACCGCTATTTGACAGCAAAACGAAGTTTGAATCTGGAACTGGCTGGCCAAGCTTTTTTGCGCCAATTTCGGAAGAGGCAGTTGGTACGACTGTCGACCGAAGTTTCTTTATGACGCGGACAGAAGCACACTGTTCTAATTGTGGTGCCCATTTGGGACATGTATTTGATGATGGCCCAGCTCCCACAGGCCTTAGATACTGCATGAATTCTGCCTCGCTAGACCTTGAAAAAGAATAATTAAAATCTCTGCTTAATATTTTAACAACTTCTTAATGAAGGGTTGTCGTGTGCAAAATATTGCAATTCTTGACGATTATACTGGGGCAGCGTTAGGTTCCGCCGACTGGACCCAACTAGAAAGTGACTTCACTATTTCTGTGTTCAATAGTCACTTTAGTGAAACGGAAACTTTAATCGAACGATTGAAAGATTTCGAGATAATTTGCGCAATGCGAGAAAGAACGCCATTCCCTGCTGAAGTTTTTGAAAGGCTGCCCAATTTAAAGTTATTTGTGACAAGTGGGATGCGAAATGCTTCGGTAGATATAGGGGCCGCTGAAAAACAGGGTGTTGTTGTTTGTGGGACAGATGGATCATTTCAAGCAACTCCAGAGCACACTTGGGGTTTATTGCTAGCCTGTGCAAGAAATATCCATCAGGACTCAAACGCACTTTCGGATGGTAAATGGCAAACGCAGCTTGGAATTGAATTGTATGGTAAGACGATAGGATTGTTAGGATTAGGCAGAATAGGCGCCAGAGTTGCTGAATTTGCGCGGGTCTTTGGCATGAAAATAATAGCTTGGAGTCCAAATTTAACCCAAGCGCGTTGCGACGAAGTGGGAGTTGGACTAGTTTCAAAAGACGAACTTTTCAAGAATTCTGATTTTGTTAGTATCCATCTAGTGTTGGGTGACCGAAGCCGTAACTTGGTAAATAATGCTGAGTTTGATGCTATGAAACCCTCCGCCTTTCTAATCAACACATCCAGAGGACCTATAGTGAACGAAGATGCGTTGGTGGAGGCAATTGAAAAAAAGAAAATACGTGGGGCAGGTATAGACGTGTTCGAGATTGAGCCACTTCCTGTTCATCACAGGCTGCGTCAGTTGAGCAATCTCACTCTAACTCCTCACACTGGATATTTTACTGAAGAGGCCTTCAGAACATTTTACACTCAAATGATTGAAAATATCTGCGCATGGAAAAATTCCAAGCCGATAAGAGTATTAAGCTCTAGCTAAACATTATTTTGTGATCACAAAATTGTTAAGACTTTCTCGGGTGGCCGGCCTATTACGGCTTTATTCCCATTTATAACGACCGGCCTTTCCATGAGAATCGGGTTGTTAGCAATAGCCTCTACAAGCTGATGAACCGTCAAATTAGAATTTGATAGCTTGAGTTCTTTATATGGTCCTTCTTTCGTCCGAAGTATTGCGCGTGGCTCGAGCTTTAAAAGTGAGAGAATATTTAAGATGTCAGAGACGCTAGGAGGCTCTTTTAAATACTCTATTATGTTCGGAGTGTGTCCTTGCTCCCTAATTAAAGATAGAGCTTGCCGGGATTTAGAACAACGGGGATTGTGATATATGATAATACTCATTTATTGGCTCCCAGCTGATACCTGTATGCATCCAGTCAATAATAACCCTGTTATAACATCTTGTAATAGGATTACTATGACTATTGATTGGATTGTAAAATGTTAGAAAA
>Ga0111541_10000809_pt1 | contig 10331 bp, 12 predicted proteins | sample Knorr_S7_td_DCM__FD_83039 | JGI IMG/M metagenome (GOLD analysis project Ga0111541, IMG submission 83039) | Marine microbial communities from Southern Atlantic Ocean transect - Knorr_S7_td_DCM_ad_131m_LV_B (version 2) (version 2) | ecosystem: Environmental > Aquatic > Marine > Oceanic | place...
CAGTTTGGGCGCTCGGACAAGTTCTTGTCAAACCTTTAAGTAAAGAAATAAATCCACTTGCGCTCGTAGCTTGGTTAGCGTTGTTCTCTGGTCCAATATTAATTTTTTTATCTGCAGCAATAGATGGAAATACAATAAAATATTTGTCAGAAGCAAGTTTTGATCATTGGATAATTGCATTCTACATCGGATTCATTATGCAGCCAATAACTTATGGTTGTTTTTATTATGTCCTAAAAAATAACCCTTTGTACAAAGTTCTTCCAATTGTTACGATGGGTATTCCTCCTACAGGTTTATTAGCAGCAATATTTCTTTTGGGAGAAGAACCTACATCTGAATTATTTATTGGTGGAATAATAATAATTATAGGAGTGATTATGATAATATTTACAAAAACTACAAAAGAAGAGGTTAAGAAATGAAAATAGGATTTATTGGTTTGGGAAATGTTGGTGGAAAACTTGCTGAAAGTTTAATAAGAAACAAATTTGATTTAACAGTAAGAGATTTAGACAAAGATCTAACTAAATCTTTTTCTGATTTAGGTGCTAAAGTTGTAAATTCGCCAAAAGAATTGGCTGAACAAGTTGATTTGATTATAACATGTTTGCCTTCACCTCAAATTTGTGCTGAAGTAATGGAAGCAGAGAATGGAATTTTAAGTGGACTTACCGAAAAGAAAATTTGGTTAGAAATGAGTACAACGGATGAATCTGAAGTAAGAAGAATTGGTAAAAAAGTTATTGAAAAAAAAGCTATTCCTTTAGACGGACCAGTAAGCGGTGGTTGTCATAGAGCTGCTACAGGAAACATTGCAATATTCGTAGGAGGTGAAAGAAAATCCTTTGAAAAAATTCTACCCGTTCTAACAGCAATGGGAAAAAAAATTTTACACACAGGAGAACTAGGTTCTGCATCAATTTTAAAAATCATTACTAATTATCTTGCTTCAGTTCATTTGGTTGCACTAGGTGAAGCTTGGACAATTGCTAAAAAATCAAATTTAGATCTTTCAAAAGTTTACAAAGGGATAGCAATTTCCTCTGGAAACTCCTTTGTTCATGAAACAGAAAGTCAAGTTATCTTAAATGGATCATATAATATTAACTTTACGATGGATTTGGTATTAAAGGACACTAGTTTATTTGATCAATTGGCAAAAAAATTAAAGGCACCATTGGAAATATCACCAAAAATTGTTGAAATTTTTAAAGATGGAAATAAAAAATATGGTTCAAGAGCTTGGTCTTCAATGATTGTAAAAAGAATGGAGGATTTAAATAAAATTAAATTTAGAGCAGAAGGTTTTCCAGAGGAGTTAATTGACAATGAAGATGAGCAAAAGGGGTATGAATTATAAATATTATAAAAGAATTTATTTTGGTTATGCACATTATTCATAGAGGGATAATAAATAGTAATTTTAAAGAAAATATTCTCGCATCTTTTAAAAAATCGTTTAGTAAAGGATTTGGAATTGAAACAGATATACATTTAACAAAAGATAATAAATTTATATGTTTTCATGATTTTACTCTAAATAGAATTTTTAAAAAAAATTTATGTGTCAAAAATTTAGAGTATTCTTATATAAAAAGAATAAGTGCTTTTAAAAAAAAACCTGTACCTCTTCTTAATGAACTCTTAAAAATTTCAAAAAACAAGTTTCCTTTATTAATAGAGATAAAACCTTATTTTTCAAAAAAAATTCTTAATAAACTAGTCAAAGAAACAGCTAAATATAAAAAGTGCATATTTATATCTTTTAAACATAAAAATATTTACAACTTACTAAAAATTAAATCAGATATTAAAGTTGGGTTATCTTTTTCAAAAATATCGAGTATCAAAAAAATAATTGAAAAATCTAAGTATGATAAAATAAATTTTTTTGTATTAGATAAAGTTTTTTTAGATAATAAAAAAATTCAAGATTTAAAAGTAAAAAAATTTTTTTATACAATTAAAAAAAAAACAGAGTTTAAAAAATACAGTAAAAATAATAGTTTAATATTTGAAAATTGCTAAAATTATTTTTTGAGATAATTTAATCTTCCTATGATTTCATCTCTGTCCATATAATAGCCCTGTAAATGTCTTTGACCTGAACTTGGATCAAATTCTGTTCTACCATGCAATACTCTTCTATTGTTAAATGAATAAATATCACCTGGCTCTAAACGAAAATTAATTTGAAATCTTTCATCATGCAATAAATTTCCAAATCTATGATGAGCTTTATATACAGATTCCATTAGATCGGGATGGCAGTCTAGTACTCCCATTGTTGCAACACTGAATCTTATATCATGAAAATCTCCATCCTTTGTTAAACTAATTGCTGGTGCATGAAAACCTCTATGAGATACTTGTGTATAATCCATATCTCTAAATTTTAATGGAACTTTTACTAATGTGTTAAAAATTTCAATTTCATTGTTTTTTAAATAATCTGCAACAGCAAAACCATCTACAGCAGATGAGTCTCCTCCATTTGCTGAATTGATTAAACAATGAAGAAATTGGTATCCAGGTGGTAATTCAAACCAAGGTAAATCCATGTGGTTTTTAAGTGCATGCGCTGTATAAGCAGAATTATTCGGTTTTGGAATATTTATAACTTCAAAAGGTGTTTTAAAGAAAGTTTCTCTTATGTGACTTATTCTATTTAATAATGGAAAAGCAGATTTTTTTTCAACAGGAGCATTTTTAACAATAGCAATACCCTTGTGGTGTAAAAGCTCTAACCACTTAATTAAACCTTCATCAGTATTTAAAATTTCATCGTGATCTATACAAATTGTATCAAACTTGTTTTTAAGATCTTTGTCCCATAATTTATATGGAGAAACATATTCTGTTTTGTTTTTTATTGTATAACAATTTTCTCTAAGCCAGTTTATATCGTAATAACTTGTATGATCTCCTTCACTCCATTCAATTTGAAGGGCACCAGAATTATTAATCGCAAAATTTTTTATACAAATATTTTTTGAAACATTTAAAATATTAAACATTCTATGATGTGAATCTTTATCATGAGCCGCTGGACAATTATCTCTTAACCATAAATAATTGAACTTGCTTTCCTCGCCATCACTCCATTTAATTTTAAGATCTGATCTACCTTTTTCAATTTTCTCTATTTGAACCATCAACTTATGATTATTTAATGGCCATAAATTGTCAATGCAATTAATGGTTGAAATGAATTTTTTCTTTGCTTTAATGTAATTGTAGCTACTGTTAAAACTACGTAAAAAATGTCAAAAATAGAAATAAATAATGTCTATAAAATATTTGGAAGTAATCCAAAAACTGTTCTTCCTATGGTTAAAGATGGAGCAACAAAAGAAGAGATATTAGAAAAAACAGGACATACAGTTGGATTAGACAATGTTTCATTAAAAATTGAAGAAGGAGAAACTTTTGTCTGCATGGGGTTGTCTGGATCAGGAAAATCTACTTTGATCAGACACTTAAATAGACTAATCGACCCTACAGATGGAGATATTTTAATAGAAGGAACAAATGTTATGTCCTTAAATACAGAAAGCCTTATTGATTTTAGAAGACATAAAATGAGTATGGTTTTTCAAAGATTTGGTTTGTTCCCTCATAAAACTGTAATACAAAATGTAGGTTACGGTTTAGAAATGCAAGGTAAATCGGAGCAAGAAAGAAATAAAACTGCAATGGAAAAAATTGAATCTGTTGGCCTTACTGGTTTTGAGAATCAATATCCAAATCAATTATCTGGTGGAATGCAACAAAGAGTTGGATTAGCAAGAGCTTTGGCTACTGATACCGATATCATGTTAATGGATGAAGCATTTTCTGCCTTAGATCCACTTATAAGAAGTGATATGCAGAAACAACTGCTTGATCTTCAGTCAGAATTAAAAAAAACAATTGTTTTTATTACTCATGATTTAGACGAGTCTTTAAGACTAGGTGATCATATAGGAATATTAAATGCAGGAAAATTAGTACAAGTTGGAACTCCTGTGGACATTGTAATGAACCCTGCTGATGACTATGTGGAAGCATTTGTTAAGGATGTTAATAGAGCAAAAGTATTAAAAGCAAAAATTATTATGAAGCCTATAGAAGAGTCTAATGAAATTGATAAAAATAATTTGGTAAAAATTGAGGAAGATCAGTTTATTGAAGAGTTTCTTCCACAGGTAGTTTGTACAAATGCAAATTGTGAAGTCGTTGACAAAAAAGGAAATATAAAAGGATATATTACAAATAAAGAATTACAAAAGTCTTTATCAAAGTCATAATTATATCCAATAATTATGAAAAATTTAAAAGATATTATAAATTTTGAAAATTATCCTATTAATGATTTAAACTCTCCAAAAATAAAAAGTTTAATTAAAAAATGTAAAGAAGATTTAGATCAATATAGTTGTTCTACTATAGCTAATTTTATTCAACCAAAATCAATAAAAATTATGAATGAAGAATTAGAAAAACAATTAAATGAAGTATATATGTCAAAGGAAAGTATTAACGCGTATCTATATTCAAAAGATGACTCTACTCTACCTAAAAACCATCCAAAAAGAATATTTATGAAACGTGATAATGGTTATTTAAATTCAGATTGTTTTCCGAAAGAATCTGAAATGAAATTCCTTTATGAACAAGAAGAACTATTGCAATTTGTCTCGGCCTGCCTAGGAATTTCGCCTATTTACAGATGGGCTGACCCTTTAGCTTGTCATGCTTATAACGTTATGAAACCAGAGGGAATTCTTCCATGGCACTTTGATAGTTGTGAATTTACTTTAAGTATAATGATTCAAAAACCTGATGAAGGTGGAATATTTGAATATTGTCCTAATATTAGAGGACCGCATAATGAAAATTTTGAAGAGGTTAGAAAAGTAATTAATGGAGACCGTACAAGAGTTAGACAGTTAAAATTAGAACCTGGTGATTTACAAATATTTAAGGGTCGTTTTACCCTTCATAGAGTAACAAAAATAAGAGGGCAAAAATCTAGGTATTTGTGTATACCATCTTATGTTTTGGATCCCTGGAGAGTAAATACGCCTGAGCATTCAAAGGCTATTTACGGAAAAGTATTACCAATTCATCTTGAAAGAAATAAACCTAGATCGGATGGTTTAGCAGATTGAATATGTCTAAAAACCTTAAAAATAAAAAAATTGTTGTGTCAGCTGGAGCATCAGGTATTGGATGGATAATAGTAAAAGAATGTTTGGATAAAGGAGCAATAGTTTTTGTATGTGATATTAATTTAAAATTTGTTAACAAAATAAAAAAACATCCTTTAAATAATAAAAAACTTTTTTCCTATGTTTGTGATGCATCAAATGAAAATGAAGTTTCTAATTTTTTTTCAAAAGTAAAAAAAAAAACAAAAAAAATAGATGCTCTAATTAACAATGTTGGCATCGCAGGACCTACTGGTACTTTGGAAAAATTAAACTCTAAAGATTGGGAAAAAACTTTAAAAATAAATGTAATAAGCCATTTTTATTTTTCAAAATTTGCAATTCCTATGCTTAAAAAAAATAAAAAAGGTGTAATAATAAATTTGTCTTCTACAGCTGGTATATTTGGATTTCCTTTAAGATCTCCATATGCTGCTAGTAAATGGGCGATAGTTGGAATGACAAAAACATTAGCAATGGAATTAGGAAGATTTAAAATTCGAGTTAATGCAATATGTCCAGGTACAATTAAAGGAGACAGAATGGGACGAGTTATAAAAGATAAAGCAAAATTTTTAAAAGTTTCAAGAAAATCAGTCGAAAAAGAATTTATTTCTATGTCCTCTATGAATACTTGGGTTTACGAAGAAGATATTGCAAAAAATTGCTGCTATCTAATTTCTGATGATGCTCAAAGAATATCTGGTCAAATAATAAGTATAGATGGAAATACTTTTAGAATGGATTAAAATTAAATTTTCAGTTTTTCTTCATCTATTTCCATAAATGGAAAATGCGAATCTTTATACCAAATATTTTTTGCTTTTTTTAAAATACTAATATCATCTAGCATGCCAGCATATAGATAAAATTTATTATATTTTTGAACATAAGTTAAAATTGGAGCTGCACACTTTTTACAATAATGTTTTTTAATTATTTTTCCGCTTCCAGCTTTGTGTTCAAAAATCCCTAGTTTAGTTTTATCAATATCAATTGCACCTTCTCTTAGGTCAATAATCGTAATCATTCCTCCAATTTTTTTTCTACAATCAATACAATGACAATTAAAAACTCTAGGTATTTCGTCTAATTTAACCTTAAAAGTTACTTCTCCACAAATACATCCTCCAGTTTTTGTTACAAATTTTTTTTCCATAATTATTATCTTAGTTTATTTTCGTATTTTTTTCTTAGTTTCAGAAGATTTACAAGATATTCGTCTCTTATATTTGATAGTATTGAAATAGACTTTCCTTTAGTTTGATTTCTAGTTCCAGAAATTAATCTATTAGATAATTTTTTTGTAAGTTTTGGAGCTTTTAGTTTTGTCCAAGGCAATTTTAATGCAGGACCAAATTGATTAAGCATATGTTTCATCCCCAGTTTTCCTCCAGCAAGATGGAAAGTTAAGAATGTTCCCATTAAAGAATATCTCAATCCAGGCCCATCTTCTATTGCTCTGTCCAAGTCTTTAGTAGAGGCATATCCCTCATTAATAATGTGTAAAGCTTCTCTCCACAAAGCTTCTTGTAATCTATCTGATAAATAGCCTGGCAACTCTTTTTTAACAGTTATTGGATTCATAGAAATTGATTTATAAAATTTATTTGCTTCTACTAAACTTTTTTTATTAGTTTTTTTTCCTGGAACTATTTCAACAAGTGGTAATAAATAAACTGGATTAAAAGGATGACCAATTATTCCTCTTTGAGGATTAATAGATTTTGAAAAAATCTTTGTTGGTAATAGACCTGAAGAACTTGATGAAACTATTACATTTTTTTTAATATATTTTGATATTGATTTAATTAATTTAGTTTTAACTAAATAATTTTCTGGAGCGCACTCTTGGACAAAATCAACATCATTTAAAGTATCTTTTAGAGATGAAAAATATTTAAAATTTTTTAAATATAATTTTTTTTTATTAAAAAGTTTTTTAACAAACGGCCAAGTTCTTTTTATTTCTGCTAATAAATTTTTTTTTAGTTTTAAATTTTTATCATAAACATGTACAATTTTTCCATGAGCTAAACATCTAATTATCCATCCAGCGCCAATTACACCGGCGCCTACTACAGCCACTTTTTTAATTTTTGACATTACTTGTGTTTTACAAGCTTAAGTTTTTCTCTTGTTTCTTCTGGATTCAAAATAGATGCTCCAAGATCTGTTACTATTCTAATTGCTTTTTCAACTAATTGAGCATTCGTTGCTAGTTTACCTTTTGATAAATATAAATTATCTTCAAGTCCTACTCTTGGATTTCCACCCATTACAACAGTTTGTGCAACAAATGGCATTTCATTTTTAGATATTGCAAAACCAGACCATACGCCTTCTTTTGGCATAATATCCTTCATTGCTTGCATTGCTAATGGAGTTGCTGGTGCTCCCCAAGGAATTCCTAAACACATTTGAAACATGGGCGGATCATCAAGCAATCCTTCTTTATAAAGTTGTGCACCAAACCACATATTACCTAAATCAAATGCTTCTATTTCAGGTTTTACTTTTATATCTTGTAATCTTTTTGCAGCCTTTCTTAAATCATTTGGGGTATTAACTGTAATAACTGAACTATCTCCAAAGTTTAAAGTTCCGCAATCAAGAGTACAGATTTCAGGTAAAAATTGTTCAGCATTTGCAATTCTTTCCATTACATTAGTCATGTCAGTCATAGGACCAAATTCAAGAGGATTTTTTCCTTGTCCAATATCTAAATCTCCTCCCATTCCTGTTGTTAAATTTAATATAACATCCGTATCGCTTGATCTTACTCTATCTACCACTTCTTTATATAGCTCTAAACGTCTGCTAGGAGTTCCGTCTTCTTCCCTAACGTGAATATGTGCGATTGCAGCACCTGCTTTAGCTGCTTCAATTGCGGCTGTTGCAATTTGTTCGGGTGTTTTTGGTAAATCAGGGTGTTTACCAGCCGTATCACCAGATCCGGTAACTGCACATGATATAAAAACTTTATTATTCATTTTTTTTAAAAAAATATAGTATCATAAAGTTTATGGAAAAATTAGAAATTTTAAATGACTTAGCCGCAGTTTTTAGATGGACGGCTAGATTGAATATGCACGAAGGTATAGCCAACCACTTTAGTGTATGTCTTCCAGATTCCAATGGCAGTTTTTATGTTAATGGTACAGGTCAACATTTTAGCAAAATAAAAGCTAGTGATTTAGTTCTAATTGAGGAAAATAAATTTGAAGAAATGAAGAATAAGCCAGAAATTGTAGATCCAACAGCTATTAATATTCATGGAGCTATTCACAAAAAAGTTCCGCATGCTAAGTGCATACTTCATGTACACTCTAAATATGCAACAGCACTATCATGTTTAAAGGACCCTGCTCTTCCACCTATAGATCAAAATACAATGCGATTTTATAATCGTATAGCTCTTTATGCAGACTTTGGTGGGTTAGGGTTTGAAGAAGAATCTAAAAAAATGGCAAATAGCATTGGAAACTACAGTATTCTTTTATTAGCTAATCACGGAATCTTAACAGCTGCACCAACTATTGCTCAAGCATTTGATGATTTGTTTTATTTTGAAAAAGCATGTGAAACTTACTTGACTGCATTATCTACTGGAAAAGAATTAAATATAGCAAGTAAAGAAGTTGCAGAACAAACAGCTCAAGACTGGGAAAATTACTCTACTGATATGGCTGGTTTACATTTGAAAGCGATAAGATCTATTTTAGATTCGGAAGACTCTAGTTATAAAAACTAAAAAAATTCTTAATGAAAATATTAATAATTATATTTTTTTTAATTTTTACACCATTGTATGCTGAAAAAGTAGAACGATTAGGATTTTACAATTTACAAGAAATTCTTGAAGATGATTTTTTAACTTATAAAATAATTAAAGGATGTGTATCATTAAATTCGGCAGTTACAGAAATAATTAGAGAAGAACATCCTGATTTAGCAAATGAGTTTTTTAAATCAGCAAATTATCTGTATCCCTTTGGAATCCTTGTTTTAAAAAAAATAAAAAAAACAACTCGTAAAAATGCTGAAAAAGAATTTTTCTTTGGAGTTGATAGTCTTACAAAAGATTATATGAGTTTTATGAGGCAAAATGGAGTAATTAACCAAAGTTTTTTTAAAGGAACCTTTATTGGTGATGATTTAAATTTTTGTAACGAAATTAGAGCGGCAATAGAAACTACAATTTCAGAAACTAAAAAAAATTAATTAATCTGTTTTTTTCTTAAATTTAGGAATTTTAGATTTCTTTTTTTTCTTTTTTCCAAACTTTGGAATTTTAGATTTTTTTGATTTTTTAGTTCCTGTGGATCCTTTTACTTCCCCAGCTTCGCTTTCTTGCAAAGCTTCTAAAATTTCTGTACACTTTGTTGAATTGCAAAAGTAGGTTGAGCCTGTTTTGATATTGTAAAGATAAGCGCCACAATTATCTTTTTTTTTTATTGTACAATTTACTGGTTCTAGACGATATTCTGCGAATAGATTTGTAGTTAAAAATAAAAACAAAATACAAAGTAAAAAAATTTTTTTCATAAAACTAATATATAAAAATATTTATAAATTATAAAATGATTCAACTATAGTTAGAATATTTTATTAACAAATAATTTATTAAACTTAGTATATTTTTTTCATTAATAACAAACAAAAATTTTACGTATAAATTTTATATATAAAAATCAGAAATTCATAAAGTCTGGTATTATTTCTTTATACATGACAAAATAATATTAATGAAAAGGAGAAACTATGAAAATAAGTAAAATAGTAAGTGTTGTTCTTTTCTCTTGGTTTTTAGGAATATTTTCTTCTGCTTCTGCTCAAGAAGTTTGTACGGAATGCTTAAGCAAAGTTCCACAAGATATGAGAGATTATGTATACAACATGGATTTTATGGACGCAGATCAGCCTTTAGGTGAAGCTGTTATGAGAAACTGGAAAAGTCCTAGAAAACCACCTTGGACAATTGGTTACGCAAGTACTTATGCTGGTAATACGTGGCGTAAAGGTGCAATGGAGCGTTTAATGGAAGTTGTTTATCCTAAGTGGAAAGCTTTAGGAATGGTTGATGAAATTGTTATTACTCAATCAAACTTGGATGATTCACTTCAGATACAACAA
>Ga0111541_10000810_pt1 | contig 10322 bp, 9 predicted proteins | sample Knorr_S7_td_DCM__FD_83039 | JGI IMG/M metagenome (GOLD analysis project Ga0111541, IMG submission 83039) | Marine microbial communities from Southern Atlantic Ocean transect - Knorr_S7_td_DCM_ad_131m_LV_B (version 2) (version 2) | ecosystem: Environmental > Aquatic > Marine > Oceanic | place...
GTTTCTGCGATTGCTTTGTGTCGGGCTAAGATAGGAACAACGGGATCAATTTCAGGATCTCCTTCGTAAGTTACCGGAATGAAATGAGTTGGCATACCCGAGTCGATATTCATTGCACTATGCCCCATGTGGGCGACTAATTCAACACCCATCATACGCATTTTATCATGCACCAAATCACATGCCCCATAGCAAGGATCTGCTGCCAAGACTACCTTCGCTTCTGAGTCCTCTTCAATCGAGTCCATCATTTCAAGAGCTTGCATTTTCAGACCTTCGGGAACTTGCAAAGCAACCAAGCGATGATCATTGTCTTTGATTCGCTCGACTAGGTCGTCGAGCTGAAAATCGTGACGTTCCATGTCCATGGTAACCAACTAGCCGTCCTGAGTTCGGTATTTGAGCGGTTTCGATGAAAATGCTATATTTCTCAGTATCAATCGACAATCTCGACCTTTCCATCAATGATATCGATTCTAGCAAGAGATCGAATAGGCCAATGTGGTTTTTCACGATTCAACCTCTCTCGTCCTTCGCCCTTTTCGATTGCGATGACAATATCCTGTAAGATTACTCCCATATCTTCGAGTTGTTGAATAAGAGGTTCTAGAGTTCCACCTGTAGAGATTACGTCATCAACGATTACAATTCTTTCTCCAGCCTTGATATCGTTGATGTATACGGTAGATTGCGAATATCCGGTTGCTACGTCAACACGAGTTTCTCCTTCCATACCATATGAGCGCTTTCGCACAACAACCGTTGGCTTTCCAGTAGCATCTCCGACCGCTGCAAGGAGTGGCAACCCCATCGCTTCTACACTTACTATCAGGTCAACCTGTGACCAATCTACGCTAGATACGATTAGGTCGCGTGTTGCCCGAAGTACATCGGGGTCCATTCTTGGAATACCATCCGAAATTGGATGAATGAAGTAGGGATATTCACCCTTCCAAATGATTGGAGCACCACGCAGTGATTCTTGCAGTACTGTAAGAGGATCGGCAGATCCCATACCCGACCAACCTCAGATTAATCCCAATTCACTAAGTCGCTCATGGCCCTTCTTGACATGAATAGTGGTCGGGCTTGGGAACTTCATTCCTGCCTTACGAAGTGAATCACGAGCGGCCGCGTAAAATTCAGCAGTTGTCTGAACTGAGACTATGACATCATTTCTCTGTACGCGGGCTGCGGTTCCGACATTCTTTCCAAAGGATAGTCGCATACCCTGTGAGACCCTGTCTGCTCCGGCGCCCGTAGCCTGCTTATTCTCCCGTAGGATATTGTGCGGATACTTGTGAATTCGAAGAGCATAGCCCATATCTCCAGCCGCGTTTCTTATTGTTGAGTTAGAGACTTGTCGAGCAGCCTCTAATGCAGTATCTCGGATTTGTACAGCATTGTCTACGGTTAGCTCGAGTACTACCTCAAATCCTCCCGCCTCGGCAACCTTTCTGTTGCCCATATGGTAGCGAAGAATTCGATTATTTGGCACACCGCCAGTATACTCTCGGCGTGTGTATGCCTGTCCCTTGACTTGGCGATACATTTTGGCGGGTTTGCGTGCCATCTCAACTACCTCGGGCTCGGCCGACCTACCCGCCGTATTTAACGATAGGTGCAGCCCCTACGGGGCTAAGTAAATCGATTAAGCAGTTCTCAATGCCTCACTTTCACGCTGAACCACTCTAACACCAATAACAATTAGAATAAATCCGAGTAGAAGAGTCCATCCTATATTCTCGTCTAGTAAGATAACGCCCCCCAGTACCCCGAAAACTGGCATCAAGAAGATGTAGGAGGAGGCAGCGGTTGCACCGATTTTCTCAACTCCAATAGCAAACCAATAGTAAGCCAAAACTGTAGATATGGCAGCGAGATAAAAGATCGCATACCAATCGGTCAGGGTTGGCTCGGGAATTCCATATTGCCAAGTTTCCCAAGCCGCTAATGGCGTTAGTAAAACCGTTCCAATGAGAGAATACCATACCACAATTTCCAATGTTGTCGCTTTTTGCTCACTATTTCTTTGTTCCATCATTCGCTTGGTATTATTCGTCGTCATCGCCCAATTTAGTGAAGCCAATAAAATCATCAAGTCTCCAAGAATTCTATCTTCAAATGGGATATCTGTATTGGGGCTCCATCCGGTAACTACCCCCACTCCAATGAAGCCACAGAATAGACCAACGAACATCTTGCGAGAAATTTTTTGGCCTAACATTGGAGCTGCCAATAGTACAGTAAAAATCGGATTGAATGTGATTATGAGAGAAGCATCACCAGCAGCAGTGAATCGCATACCATTCATGAAAAATATCTGATAACCCAGAACGCCAGTTAACGCAATCAGCGTTAGTGTTCTCCAAGTTTTTCGACCACTTGGGAGCCAATTGACTTCATATCCTTTCAGAGCACGGCCAGCAAACCAAGCATAGAACAAGACCATCGTTAGGACATACCTAAGCCAAGCACCAGTCATTGGAGGCAATCCCAATGCTAGGATTCTACCCACTGCCCAGGCCATTCCCCAAGAGAACACAACTAGGATCATCAGTCCGTGAACTCGCCATTGATTCCCGAAACTCATCTCAAGCGCTCAGACCTGCGTGTATTGACTTGAGTCAAATAATGTACTGAGTTCAAAATAGATGAATAATTACTCTATTCCAAGCCATAATTGCAAATACAGTAATTGTAGAAAACAGCCACAAATTGTAGATAGAGTTGGGGATTTTGAATTCCTTGATATCAGAGACGATGGGTACTAAAGATCGTAATGAAAGATAAACGAAGGCTAAGTAAATCAATGGCGTTCCTAGATTAAAATCCAATGCGGATTTTAAATCAAGATGAGTAATTGCAACAAATCCTCTGGTCATTCCACAGAATGGACATTCTTGTCCGGTGAGATAGTAATGGGGGCATAAGTTCAATCCGTCTATATCTCCATGTGGGAGAATTGCGGAAGTAATCAGAGCGCCAGATGCGATTACACCTTCGATATCTTCTTTTTTTATCGAAGAAATACTGAATTTCGGCATATTCTACACAAACTTGTCAATAATGCCTTCTGGCTTACATCAAGGCGGTGCCGGAGATTGATTTAAACCTAAGATGGCTAACCGTTGTTTATGGAAGGACAAACCTCTGACAAAGACTGGACTACGCTGTTGATTCTATCTCTCCTATTGGGCTGGTTGGGAGTTGACCGATTTTATGCAGGGCACATCGGCCTCGGTGTACTGAAACTACTCACTTTAGGCGGCTGCGGAATTTGGTCGCTTATCGACATCATCTTGGTTGCGGTTGGAAATTTCACAGATGCTGATGGTCTACCGATTGTCAACCAGTGAATGCTGCTTACTCTGAATAACCAAGTCCTTCCCAAGGGGAAGGTTAGCACAGGATTGCTTATGCACCCTAGGCTCACAGACACAGCCCACGCGCAGCGTAAGCAATGGAGGAGTCAGATATGGCAAAGCGATCTATGCTTGACCAATTCGCTGAGATTAAGGCGCAGCACCCCGATACTGTTCTATTTTTCAGAATGGGAGATTTCTACGAGATGTTCTATGATGATGCAGTGTTAGCATCGGAAGTACTCGGAATCACCCTGACTAGTCGCGACAAGAGCGCGGATGAACCGGTTCCGATGGCAGGTGTTCCTTGGCATTCTGTTGAATCCTATCTACAGGGTATGTTGCGAGCCGGGCACAAGGTGACCTTGTGCGAGCAAGAAGATGAATTGCGACCGGGTTCCAAAATTCTTGAAAGAGTAGTTACCCGTGTTTATACTCCTGGCTCGCTTTACGAGGAGGACCTGATTGGAGAAGATGGCTCAAGTTTGCTTGCAGGTCTAATTTCACGAGGAGATGGCATCGGTCTAGCAATCCTTGACTCTTCAACAGGTAGAGCATGGTTGCAAGAGCATTCTGGACCCGGTCGCTATGAGCGGGTGCGTGATGAATTACAGAGATGGTCTCCAAGTGAGTTAGTTCTTGGGCGCCGCGAAGCTGAGAGCGAGGAGTCTCGAGCATTGTTATCCTCGCTAGATAAGGTTACTATGAGCGTTCACGAGGGTGGTAAGGAGCAACATCTTCAGGTAGTCAAAGACCACCTAGAATTGGTCGACTTAGGTTCTGTTGACTTAGATCGTAGACCCTTAGCAATGGAGGCTTGTGGACTCACTGCTGGATATCTTACAAAGTTACATCTCGTCGATGTAGTGCCTCTTCGCGAGGTACATTTCGATGCCGATGACGGCCATCTTGTACTCGACCAAACAACACTTCGTAATCTGGAGTTAACACATACATTAGCCGGAGAGAAGGACGGCTCACTCTTACAAGCCATTGATTGTACTCGTACTTGGATGGGGCGAAGACAACTCAAAGAATGGATTCTACGCCCACTAACCGATTCTGAGAAAATTGCCTCAAGACAGTCCGCTGTTGCGAGTCTAATTCGCGCACCTCGTCGCCTGGACAATATTCGTGAGTCGCTTAAGTCGATGCGCGACTTAGAACGTCTCTCTACTCGCTTGGCCTATGGTAGGGCCAACGCGAGAGACTTAGTTGCAGTCTCAGATTGTTTGGAGAGGATGCCACGACTCCAGGGATTACTTTCTGAAGGAGATTCTGAATTACTGTATCAATGTGCAGAGGGATTGTCGGATCTTGATCCTCTAATGCATCATATTGCATCCAGGGTTGTTGAAGATCCTCCGATGACGATTCGAGATGGCGGTATTTTCCAAGACGGCGTAAATGAGCAACTGGATGACCTACGTCAGAAGGCCGGAGAGGGTACAGATTGGCTAAAGGGATTTGAATCTAGGGAGCGTGAAAGACTCGATATTCCAAGCCTCAAAGTCAAGCAGAATCGTCAGTTTGGATTCTTCATTGAAGTCACTAAGTCTCATTTAGACAAGATTCCTGATGAGTACCGTCGAAGGCAAACAATGACCAATGCAGAGAGATTTACTACAGAGGAATTGAAGGAATGGGAAGAAGTCATTTTAACAGCAGATGATAGATCCAAGGCCCTAGAATACGAATTATTTCTTGGACTCCGTAAGGAGGTTGCATCAAATGCATCCAAACTTAGTGAATTGGGGCGAAAGGTTGCCTCTGCTGACGTGCTGTCAGCATTCGCCAAACACGCTAGAAAGCACTCTTGGAATCGACCAGATATCAAACATGATTCGACAATGGAAATTGTAGCAGGCCGTCATCCAGTATTGGAGGGTGATGGGCGTTTTGTACCGAACGACATAAGCTTTGATAAGCGTAGAAAATTCCTTCTCTTAACTGGCCCAAATATGGGTGGTAAGTCGACATATCTTCGACAAACAGCACTAATTACAATCCTTGCTCAGGCCGGATCATTTGTACCTGCTGATAAGGCAAGAATTGGTATTGTTGACAGAGTATTCACTAGAGTCGGCGCTCACGATGATTTGCGACGAGGTCGTTCGACATTCATGATGGAAATGATTGAGGTTGCTCATATTCTACGAAGAGCGACACCTCGAAGTCTGATACTGCTCGATGAGGTGGGACGAGGTACCTCAACTTTCGATGGTCTAGCAATCGCTTGGTCGGTTACTGAAGACATCTCCACCAGAGTTGCTGCAAGGACTCTATTTGCCACTCACTACCATCAGCTTGTTGGCTTGGCTAATGAGATTGAAGGATTGGTAAATATCCATGTTCAGGTCGCTGACGTCAAGGGAGAAATTCGATTCTTACACACAGTCGCCGACGGACCTTGTGACGATTCATATGGTGTACAAGTGGCGGCCTTGGCTGGCCTTCCTAGTGGGGTTGTTGAAAGAGCACGCGACTTGCTTATATTCCTTGAAGGTCAAGCTCAAGGTGCTCGAGCAGGTAGCGAGGGAACACCCGATACCAGGGAATCGGGGCAGTCTAGTATATACGGTTGGATGCTGGGTATTGGAGACAAACCACCGGCTACCAATCAGCCAATTTTGAATGAAGAACCGACTAAGGAAATAGTAGTCCAAGAAGACCCAGTATTGCGTGAAATAGCAGAGAGGCTAGAATCACTCGACCCAGACACACTTACTCCTCGAGAGGCATTAGAGGCACTCTATGCAATGAGAGCAGCACTGAATAACACACTTGATGGAAAACATTTGGAGGAGTAATTGTGGCATCTTTAGAGAAGCCTGATAGAGCCTCAATCAAGCAACTGGATGAGTTAACCATTGGGAAAATAGCAGCCGGTGAGGTTGTTGAAAGGCCGGCTCAAGTGGTTAAGGAACTCGTAGAAAACTCAATCGATGCCGGTGCCAATAGAGTTCGGGTTGAAATTGAGAGAGGTGGATTCGATAGGATCACAGTTATCGATGATGGTCATGGTATTCCCAAAGACGAATTATCACTGGCGATAACTCGCCACGCAACCAGTAAATTATCGAGTTCAGACGACCTTAGTAGCATTGAAACCAAGGGTTTTCGAGGAGAGGCTTTGGCTTCAATCGGAGCCGTTAGTGAACTTGTAGTTGCGAGTAGAATAGGAGACGGAGATGGTGTTCAAATCCGCGTCGATAACGGTATTGTTGGAGACGTAGAGGCAGCAGGCATTGCACCTGGTACTCGTATTGATGTTCTCAGCCTATTTGCCAAAGTTCCAGCACGTCTTTCATTTCAACGCCGTCCTTCAACAGAAACCGCTGCCATTGTTGATGTCGGTGTGCAAATGGCATTAGCTGAACCCAATGCTGGCATATTAATCGAGGTAGATGGTAGGAAGGTGTTGGACTGCCCTCCAACCGAATCAGCCGAGGACCGATTGTACGATTTGTTCGGTTCAACCTCTTCAGAGTTGATTCCACTTACCTCCTCACAAGCCGATAGCGACGCACCAGGAGGTGAGAAATGGACTGGTTGGATATCACCACCAGGGCTCAACAGAAGCAGAGCGGATGATGTTCACATTCTAGTAAACGGAAGGCCAGTATCCCCTGGTCCTTTCCTTCAATCAGTAAGACGCGGCTACCATACTCGGTTAATGGTGGGAAGACATCCAATTGGTGTTCTATTGCTAAGTCTGCCCGCGGATGAGGTGGATGTCAATGTTCATCCGACAAAAAGAGAGGTAAGGCTGAAGAATTCCTGGCGTGTATTGGAGCGGCTTGAGCGTTCGATAAAACACACGCTTTCGCAAATCGCAACTAGGCCAGAAGCTAGTGAAGATACAGTTCTGGAAGGCATCTCAGAGAGAGCTGGGCCAATACCTCCTGAATCACCAGCAACGAATCTACCCGAATGGGCTAGCGCTGCTAGTGAGAATCAAACTGTGCAGACTCGATTTTCTAGTATTCGTTCTTCTGTAGAAACAACCGCACGGATTCAATCCAAATCTACTTCCGAATACATCACTGAACAAGATACTCTACCTGGTATGGACTCCGAACCAACAACACCTTCTCTATCCTCAGAGGAAAGAGAATTACACAGACACGCGATTGGTAAATCAACTTCTCCACTTGATGAACCAATCCCAAAGGCGGCGGTTATACCAGAACTCCCAGAGATGACTCCATTAGCACAGTTGTCCGATTCCTACATCTTAGCCGAGGGTCAAGATGAGTTATTCATTGTAGATCAACACGCTTTACACGAACGAATTCGTTATGAGCGATTACGTGAACAAATGGTTAGTTGGGATGGTCAAGATTTACTAAATCCAATTTCTCTCTCTGTTGGTGCAAGGCAGAAGGCTGCAGCTATTGCTAGGCAGTCGACATTGGAGAGTTTGGGTATCGCATTTGAAGCACACAATGACTCACTACAAATTACCCGAGTACCGGAGATTTTAGTTGGAAACGAATCTTTAGAAGAATTCCTCCAAGATTTACTCATCGAATTAGTAAGTACTCCAGATGGAACTGAGGAATTTGATGCTGTCACAAATCTCCGCGACCATATTGCATTTATGCGGTCTTGTCGAGGTTCCGTCAAGGCAAATGAAAAGTTGAACCTTGCTCAAATGAGGAGATTGTTACAGGATATGCGAACCGTTCCAAACCCTTGGGCTTGCGTGCATGGTAGGCCGACAGTGCTCCGATTAACAATGAAACACTTAGATCGTCATTTCGGTCGTCATGGTTGAGATAAGCCAAGTAATTGCTGAATAAATCCCGGATGTGAAACTTCACAAATCTCCGCATCAACAACCTCACCTCCAACCTTGCTTGCAAGAATCATTGCAACCATCGCTAATCTATGGTCCATGTGGGTTTGAATCGGCTCATTTGGAGAATTAGGCGTCTGTCTTCCAGGAATCACAAGACCATCATCAGTCTCCTCTGCTTTCATCCCAAATGACTGCAAAAGTTCCACAGTGCGCAGAATTCTATCAGATTCTTTTCCTCGAGCATGCGGAATTCCGGTTATATTCCCTCCCTCTCCTAAAGCCATCCAAACCGCGGCCGGTGTAACTAAATCGCTCGCATCTCTCAAATCGACTTCACCTCCATTTGCCCTGTCGATTGCATCAAATGCCATTAATAGCAGTGGGTCATATGTTGCCAATTCGGTTTGTAAGTGCAATCCATCGTGGAGAAGTTCCAGTAGAATGGCCATTGGGAATAGGCTCAACTCAGGTGGAATATCAATTTCATTGGGTGGATTAACACTCCAAGGTTGAAGGATTAATTGAGAGCTCATTTCTATTGGACAGCCACAACTCCGAGCAATATCGAAAGTCATGCCAAGATATCCTCTGCTGACAGCATCTCCCTCGACGTGTATCTCAATCGCTTCCTCGAGACTTGGAGACGCCAAAATCAATGCAGTTAATGGCTGACTTGATTGGCTTAGGTCTACGGTAGTGCCACCTTTCATTTTTCCATTTACAGTTACGGGTAATGAATCACTATCGACATCTACTTGTAAATCTCTCAAGACTTTTCCAAGACTACTACTTCTAGTTCTTAATGATTCATCTCCATCTAATTTGATTTTTTCACCCATAGTTGCCACAAGGGCACTGAGGACTCTCGCAGAAGTCCCCGAATTGCCACAATTTAGAATTGTATTCGGAGCACTCAGGCCCTGTTTTGGAGTTTCGACAAGCCAACCGTCTTCCTTATGATGAATATTTATTCCCATCTCCTGAAGACACTTTGACATCGATTCCGCATCTGCTCCAGGAGATTCATTGAACCGGATTAAACAACTAGAATTGCTCTGTGAAATCATTGCTAACCATCGAATTATGTGACTTTTTGATGGAGGTAAACTCCACTCATGAGAGCCCGAAAGCCGCATCTCAGGTATGCTTAGCACAACCTCTCATCGAGGCGCGACAATTCAACCCAACGATGTGCAATAGAGAATTTGCATCAAACAAATCTAGGCTCTGATGACGTCTCCAAAATCATCCTCGCCATTCCATTCCTTTGCTTTTTGATCGATTTCACAGGCGGCCAATGTTTCCTCCAGAGTACCTCTCATCTCAATCAAATTTGCACGTTCCAGCATCTTTGGACTAAGCCCCGGCATCAATATAGAAATAGCTCTCGGTACACGTTTTGGATAGACTTCGTTTACGTGTCTAACGATATTTGTTGTACAGGTATTAGTGATGGTATTATACCATTCAGGATTATTTGCCAAATCGTTGGTCCTGTTCAAGTAGGATTCAAGCATTCTTCTCTCATTTCCTGGACCCAAAACCACTGCTTTGAATAGATGGGTTACTGAGTATTTTCTACATCGAGTACGAACTCCAATCACATCCCTTTCCGTAGCCCACACATAGATTAATTCATATTCACGAAACAGCCCTTTCACAGGATGATATTTCTCACCTTGTTCCCTTCTAACTTCTATGGAACAGGCTAGACGTCGCCCATCTTCAAATTGAAATGATAGAATTGTATGGGCCATTTGTCTGTGTCTAGGGTCAAAATATTCCAACATTAACCAGATGGAATCTACCTTACTTAGGTCATATTCTTCGTCGATCCACTTCTCATCATAATCTCTAGTAGTACGCCAGTTGAAGTCACGAATATTCTTGATTTTAGCAATATCTCCTTCGAAATCTATGGTCGCATTACGTGAATTATCATTCACCCATGAACGGTCATTTGAAGGCCGTAATCTCCGAACCCTAATCCATATCACGAGTAGAATCAACAGCCCGAGAATCACTAAACCGGCAAGGCCGGTAGTCAACCAGCTGGCTACGCTCATAGCCTCTGAGGCGGCCTATCAAAGCATGAAACCTCTCCTTACTTCAGGTGGCGCGGCAGGGGAGATTCGAACTCCCGAGGTGAAACA
>Ga0111541_10000811_pt1 | contig 10315 bp, 9 predicted proteins | sample Knorr_S7_td_DCM__FD_83039 | JGI IMG/M metagenome (GOLD analysis project Ga0111541, IMG submission 83039) | Marine microbial communities from Southern Atlantic Ocean transect - Knorr_S7_td_DCM_ad_131m_LV_B (version 2) (version 2) | ecosystem: Environmental > Aquatic > Marine > Oceanic | place...
CAGAACGTACTAAGAAAGTACCTAGTAAACTTAGAGCGAATGCGCATATAGATAGCAATAATGTCCAATTTTTAAATATCCCTCTTTTGTCTGTAGCAGCAAGAGAGTGAATAAGTGCTGTTCCAATAAGCCATGGCATAAAAGAGGCATTTTCTACGGGATCCCAAAACCACCAGCCACCCCAACCCAACTCATAGTAGGCCCACCAGCTACCAAGTGCGATGCCTAACGTAAGAAATATCCAAGCAAGTAAGGTCCAAGGTCTTGACCATCTGGCCCATGTTGTATCGAGATTGCTATCTAATAGTGCTGCTATAGCGAAACTAAAGGCAACAGAGAATCCGACATACCCCATGTAAAGAATTGGCGGGTGTATAATTAAACCAATATCCTGTAGTAAAGGATTTAAATCAGCGCCGTCTAATGGAATCGGAAAGATCCGTTCAAACGGATTTGATGTAAATAACATAAATAGAAGAAAGCCAGCGCTGATTAAGCCCATAACGCCAATAACACGAGCTACAAAATATTCAGGTAAACCACGGCTGAAATAAGTTACAGCTATTGTCCAAATATTTAAAATAAGCACCCAAAGTAACAATGATCCTTCATGGGCACCCCATACTGCTGAAAAGCGATAGTACCAAGGCAGTAATGTATTGGAGTTATTTGCGATATAAGATATAGAAAAATCATTGATCAAGAAAGAGTATACCAATATAAAAAATGAGATGACTACAAAGAAAAATTGTAGGCGTGCAACTGGCCTTGCTAAAGCCATGAATGTTTGATTAGCAATAGTAGCTCCCACTAAAGGAAAACTACTTTGTATAAAGGCCATTGCTAAGGCTAAAATTAAGGTAAAATGTCCAAGCTCAGGTATCATCGCGGTCGTTTTATTATTTATATTGTTCCATAAAGTGAGAATTTGCTTTTTCTAAGGCTTCTGCAACTTCTGGTGGCATATAATTTTCATCATGTTTTGCCAATACCTGTTTTGCAATAAAAATATTATTTGATTGAAGTTTACCATTAGCAACAATTCCCTGACCTTCTCTAAATAAATCAGGAAGTATTCCCTCATACTGAACTTCAATTTCACTAACTGTGTCTGTTAGCACAAAACTCACTTTAAGATTATCAACATTTCTTTTAACGCTATCTTTTAGCACTATGCCTCCAATTCGAAAATCACGTACCTCGGGTGCACTACCATTAGCGACCTCTGTTGGACTGTAAAAATACATTAGGTTTTTTTCAAATGCCGTAAGAATAAGTGCCACCGATATAGTTATACCAGATAACACTATGCAAATAACAAAAATACGCTTCTTTCTAGGTGACATTATTCTCTTTATTATTATGATTTATTTTTTTTTATAATTACGAAGTATTTTTTTTTCTCTTTTTATAGTAAAGAAAAGATTTAAAATTAGCACAATAAACGTAATAGCATATGCAGACCATACGTATATTCCGTACCCACCCATTGAAAAGAAATTTTCAAATAGCATAATTCAATCTCCTATCATTTTTTTTACCCATGTAGCATTATATTCACTTTCTATAATTTCACTTCTTATGTTTATTAGAAGGGTATATATGTAAAAAGTTTTATAAGCTATCGCCATTAATAATAAAGGAATAAGCATTGAGTAGTGAATTGAGGGTGCATCTAGTTTAGAGATAGTTGGACCTTGATGAAGCGTACTCCACCATTCAACCGAGTAATGGATGATAGGAATATTGATAACGCCTATTAAAGCTAGTATTGCTCCTGCGCGAGCTCCAACACGTCTATCTTCGAATGAGGATTGAAGTGCAATGTAACCCAAGTACAGAAAGAGCAAAATTAATTCAGAGGTTAATCTAGCGTCCCATACCCAATAGGTACCCCACATTGGTTTACCCCAGATAGCGCCAGTTGCTAATGCCAAGAAAGTAAAGGATGCACCAATTATGGCACTTGATCTAGCTACAAAATCGGCGATTTTAATACGCCAAATAAGAGTTATAGCTCCTGAAATAGCTAAGATCATATAAACAAAAAGAGACATCCACGATGCTGGAACATGTATGTATATAATTCTATAACTATCACCTTGTTGATAATCCGGTGGTGCTATTACTAATCCTCCGTATAAGCCTGCAATAAAGCATATGAGGCAAATAACCCCAATCCATTTTGACACGACTAATGAAATATCATAAAAATATTTCGGTGAACCAAATTGTTGTATCCATCTATACATCTTTTAACTCATTCTCACACGTAAAGCAGCAGCAGTTGCAATTGGAGCTAAAGTTATTGCAAGCACAAGCATTCCACCTAGAAAATAGATTTCAGCAGATGTAGATTGGTTTATTGCTGCATTATTAATAGCCAAGATTGAAAAAATCAATATTGGCATTGATAGAGGTAAAATTAATAAACTAAGTAGCATACTGCCCCGTAAACCAACAGTAAGGACAACCATAATAGAGCCTATGAGACTTAGAATTGGCGTACCTAATAATAATGTAATAAAAAGTACCATTATTACATTTGTTGGTAGAGATAATATCAAACTCATAAATAAAGATATAACGATCAAAGGAGCACTATATATGATCCAGTGAGCCATTATTTTAGCAGATGAGATTAAGGTTAGAGGGTATCGAGAAAGAGTTAATTGTTCAATTGTGCCATCCTCAAAATCAGATCGAAAAACCCCTTCTAATGATAGACAGGTAGCAAGAAGTGCACTTATCCAGATCATTCCAGGAGTAAATTTCATTATTAATTCTGAATCTGTACCATATGTTAAAGGAAACAGAAAAATTATAATGACAAAGAACGTTAACGAATTAATGAAATCTGTTTTATCTCGAATTGCGATTACTAAATCACGTTTTAGTAGAGTGCAGAAAATATTAATATATTCAAACATTTTTATTTCCCAAATGAATATTTTTTATTGGGTATTCATTAAACTCAATTTCTTGATGTGTCGTAAAAATCACGATTCCACCTAAATTACAATGATCAAAAATTATTTTTTCGATCATCTTTTTACCATGTTTATCTAATGTATTAAATGGTTCATCAAGTAACCATAATTTTGACCTAGTCATTAATAAGCGGGTTAAGCTTAAACGTCTTTGTTGACCTGCAGATAAGTTTCTAGCAAATAGATTTGTAATATTAGGAAGACCAATTGTTTTTAAAATTTTTGAGAATTCTTCTTTTTTTTCCATACCTGCAAGAGTAAATATAATTTCCATATTTTCTTTTACTGTTAATGATTCTTTGATTGCGTTTTTATGACCCAAATAGAGCATATTTTTCTGAAAATCATAACGATATTTTCGAATGTTACCATCGTTCCATAAGACTGCACCGTCTGAGGGTTCCGCTAGTCCCGAGCAAATTTGGAGCAGACTACTTTTACCGCTTCCATTTTCTCCATTGATCTGCAGCAAATCGCCGTCATTCATATTGAAGTTTAGGTTGCTAAATAGAATGTTATTATGACGAATACATTCAAGATGATTCACGCTAAATTGTGGCATATATTTTTTTTATCTAATTTATATTGATTTATTATAGTCGATATTCTACAGAAACTATGTAAGCTTATGAAATTATGAGATCTTTATTTACTTTAGCAAGTTTTATGTTTTTTGTACTGGCCTGTGGGCAATCTAACTATGATCTTGCATTTACGGCCTATCAATCAGGCGATTATGAGAGAGCTTATAGAGAGTTTTCTTTTCTTGCCGATGGTGGCGATATTAGAGCGCAATATTATCTAGGATATATGTACGAGAATGGTGAATTTTTAATACAGGACTATCAAGAAGCAGCTAGATGGTATAAAAAATCAGCAAAAAGAGGTTATCCAGAATCTCAAATCAGATTAGCTAAATTATATATAACTGGTTTAGGTGTAGATAGAGATTATTGGCAAGCAATGAAGTGGTCACGAAAAGCAGCAGTTCAGGGTAATGCAGAGGCCGAGGCAAGTATTGGGTATTTGTTCCATGATGGTATTGGAGTAAATCAGGATTATAACGAGGCGGTAAAGTGGTATGAAAAAGCTGCGCTAAAGGGGTTGGCAAAAGCCCAACATGATTTAGGAGTCATGTATCAAAATGGTAGAGGGACAGTAAAAAATTATGATATGGCAATAATTTGGTATCAGAAAGCATCTAACCAAGGATTTTTAGAGTCTCAAGTTAATCTCATGAGTATGTATCGCGAAGGATTAGGAATTCCCAAGGAAAATAAAGAACAGTTTGAGTGGTTTTTCAATTCAGCAAAAAAAAATAATATCATGAGCCAATACAAGCTTGCTGAGTTTTATTATTTGGGTGATAAGATTGAGCAAGACTATCTAAAAGCTTATGCGTGGGCAGGCGTTGTTGCAGCTAGAGGCTTTAAACCTGCCGAGGAAATTAGAGATAAAATTGAAGGAAAATTTACTTCAGAACAGCTAATAGAAGCTAGATTATTGGCTAAAAATTTCTGGAATTTACATGTGAAAGAATGAATAACCACCATATACTCTATAGAGATAGCAGCATTTTCGTATTAAAAACCCAATAAAAATCATAATGATATAGATTTTTTCTATATTTAACTTGACATTACACAGAAATATAGAGAATATCGCGCTCCTATGAAATTAAGTTATATGACAAAACAGGTATTTATATGGCACCGCAACTTCCTATGCGGTAGCTACAGGCACCTGTGCGTCAATGGATTTTATTAATCTAATAACTTAAAAAAACTAACTAATCCTAAAAAGGCCGCAGGTTATCTGACCAGCGGCCTTTTTTTTTACCTAAAATATGGAGGCTCATAGAATAAGTGAGAAATTAAGATGAGAAGTTTAATTGTCTATTTAATATTATTATTTATGAAGATACTTAACCCAATAAATGTTTTGGCTAATGATTATACAACCAGAACATATACAGTTAATTCATGTAAATTATTTGCTGAGGATGCATATCAGGCATCTGATACATTTCGCAGAGGTATTGTACTAGAGGAAATTCTCAATTTAATCGAGAATGCACCAGTTGCGGGAAGTATTAAACATCGAGCATTTCAGGCGGTGCAATTGGTCTGGAAAAATCAAATAGACAATCCTTCATTAGCTTATAGTCTTGCAATGGGTTTGTGTCTAAAACCAAAACAAAAGATGGCTCCTATTGACGATCTATGGGTGACATCCCCAAGAACAAGTAGAGAATTTTTTTAGTCGTACTTTAATTACACATGGATGTGTATTTTTTTAGTTTTCATCGGGGCTGTAACCTAAGTTAGGCGATAGCCATTTTTCCATAATCTTTATGTCAACTCCTTTTCTTTGTGCGTAATTTCTTACTTGATCATAATTAATTTTTCCAAGACCAAAGTATCTTGAATTAGGATGAGAAAAGTACCAACCTGAAACTGCTGCAGTTGGAAACATCGCATAAGACTCGGTAAGTGTTATACCAGTATTTTTTTCAACATCGATCAAATTCCATAATAATTTTTTCTCAGTATGATCTGGGCATGCTGGATAACCAGGTGCGGGTCGTATGCCTTTATATTTTTCATTTATTAACTCTTGGTTTTTTATCGATTCATTAGGAGCATAACCCCAAAAATCTTTTCTTACATGTAAGTGTAAGCATTCAGCAAATGCTTCAGCAAAACGGTCTGCCAGAGCTTTAAGCATTATCGCGCTATAGTCGTCATGGTCATTTTCAAACTCTTTTATTTTGTTTTCCATCCCAAAGCCAGCTGCAACTGCAAATGCACCTATATAATCTTTCTTTTTTGTTTCTTTTGGAGCAATAAAGTCTGCTAAAGCATAATTATATTTACCCGGAGGTTTTCTTGTTTGTTGACGTAACGAATGTATTGTAGTCAAAAGTCCATTTCTTTTTTCATTCGTGTAGATCTCTATATCATCATAATTAATGGTGTTTGCTGGAAAGAGACCATATACAGCCCTAGCTGTGAACCAATTTTCATTTATAATTTTTGATAACATTAATTCTGCATCATTATAAAGACGTGTAGCTTCTTTACCTACAACATCATCCTTTAAAATATTAGGAAATTTACCAGCTAACTCCCATGCAATAAAAAATGGTGTCCAGTCAAAGTATTTAATCAATTCGGTTAATGGGTAATCTTTAAACACTTGGACTCCCATTTTTTTAGGCACAACGGGCATGTAATCGCGCCATTCAATTTTCATCTGATTTTCACGAGATTCTTCAATAGTTAGCCAATCTGTTCTTTTTTGTTTACCTTGATGACGTTCTCTCAGAGTATCGTATTCAGATTTTATTTCTTTTGAATAGGTCTTTTTCATGTCAATGTTAAGTAATTTTGTAGATACTCCAACAGCTCGAGAAGCATCTTTTACATGCACTACAAGATAATCATAATCAGGGTCTATTTTTACTGCTGTATGTGTTCTTGAGGTAGTTGCTCCTCCAATCATTAAGGGAATTTGGAATTTTTGACGTTTCATTTCTTTAGCAACATGAACCATCTCATCTAGGGATGGAGTGATTAATCCACTTAATCCAATAATATCTACATTCTGTTCTTTTGCTGTGTCAAGAATTTTCTGCGCGGGAACCATTACTCCAAGATCTATAATTTCATAATTGTTACATTGCAAAACAACTCCTACAATATTTTTACCAATATCATGAACGTCACCTTTGACTGTTGCTAAAATTATTTTTCCATTACTTTTTATTTTTTTTCCACCTTTTTCAGATTCGATAAATGGAATTAGATAATTTACTGCTTTTTTCATAACACGCGCACTCTTTACAACTTGCGGGAGAAACATCTTTCCAGAACCAAATAGATCTCCAACGACATTCATACCATCCATGAGTGGTCCCTCAATAACCTCAATTGGTTTTTTTGCTTCTGTTCTTGCTTCTTCCGTATCTTCTTCTATAAAATCGGTAATTCCTTTCACTAATGCATGAATTAATCTTTCACGTACAGATGAATTACGCCACTCTATGTCTATTTTTTTTTCTTTTACTTTTCCTGTTTTTACAGTGTCTGCATAATCAACTAAATGTTCCGTTGCATTATCATCACGATTAAGTAAAACATCTTCTATATAACCAAGAAGTTTATTAGGAATTTCATCATATATACCAAGTTGTCCTGCGTTTACAATTGCCATATCCATACCGGATTGAATTCCGTGATATAAAAATGCTGTATGCATTGCTTCTCGCACTGAGTTGTTGCCACGAAATGAAAAAGAAACGTTACTTAAACCACCACTAACAAGCGCAAGGGGAAAATGTTTTTTTAATAATTGTGTTGTCTCAAAAAAAGAAACAGCATAATCATTATGCTCCTCCATACCTGTAGCAATAGTTAAAATATTTGGATCAAAAATTATATCTTCTGGAGGGAAATTAACTTTATTTACAAGAATTTCATATGATCTTTTGCATACATCAAACCTTCTTTCAGTTGTATCAGCTTGACCCTTTTCATCAAATGCCATAACAACTGTTGCCGCACCATAACGTCTTATTAATTTTGCATGTTCGATAAATTTTTCTTCTCCTTCTTTTAGACTAATTGAATTTACGATTCCTTTTCCCTGTAAACAGCGTAATCCGGCTTCGATCACCGACCATTTAGATGAATCAATCATTATAGGGACACGACTTATATCAGGTTCAGAACTTATAAGATTGAGGAAATCTACCATTAAGAGTTCTGATTCGATCATTCCTTCATCCATACATATATCTATTATCTGGGCGCCGTTTTCTACTTGTTGTCGTGCTATTTCAAGAGCACTTTCAAGGTCCTTTTCTTCTTTTATAAGTTTGAGAAACTTTGGTGAACCAGCAACATTTGTTCTTTCACCGATATTTACGAAATTTACATCATCACTAATATTGAATGCTTCAAGCCCACTTAATCTTTGGATCTTAGTAATTTTAGATGGAGATCTTGGTTGTATTTTTTTTACAGCATTCGATATTTCTTTTATGTGTTCGGGAGTAGTTCCACAGCAACCTCCAACAATATTAAGAAAACCGGAGGCTGCCCATTCTTTAATATGTTTACACATTTCATCAGCATCTAAATCATATTCACCAAACTCATTTGGTAAACCTGCATTAGGATGTGCGCTAATAAAACAGTCTGAAAAGCTCGATAGCTCCTCGATATATTGTCGTAAATCTTCAGGACCTAACGCACAATTTAGTCCAACAGATAGAGGTTTAGCGTGCCTAACTGAATTCCAAAATGCTTCTGTAGTTTGTCCTGTTAAGGTTCTACCAGATGCATCTGTTATTGTGCCTGAAATCATTATTGGAAGTTTTATACTCTTGTCGTCAAAGTATTTATCAATAGCAAATAACGCGGCTTTTGCATTTAGTGTGTCAAATATAGTTTCGACTAGAATTAAATCAGAACCACCATCAACAAGACCTGATAAAGATTCAGAATAGCTTGTAGCAAGCTCCTCGAAACTTATGTTTCTATAGCCGGGGTCATTAACATCTGGGGAAATTGAACAAGTACGATTTGTAGGACCAAGAACACCAGCAACAAAACGAGGTTTGCCATCATTTTTTTCATATTTATCAGCAACAGACCTTGCAAGATAAGCACCTTGCTTATTCAATTCGTACGCCAAGTCCTCCATTTGATAATCAGCCATTGAAATACTTGTTGAATTAAAAGTATTTGTTTCTACGATATCTGCACCAGATTCAAAATAAGCGCTGTGAATTGATTTAATAATTTCTGGTTGTGTTATTGATAGTAAGTCATTATTACCTTTTAAATCACATGAATGATTTTTGAATTGTTCGCCCCTGTAATCTTTCTCCTCTAATTTGTGGGACTGTATCATTGTTCCCATAGCTCCATCTAGAACAAGGATTTGCTCATTTAGTAGCTGTTTTAATTGCTCAAACCTTCTTTTCATGCTTATTGGTAATCAATTTATATAAGTTTTTACAAGGATATCAGTTTAAAACATAAACTGTGAGCTCTCACAGTCAAATACCCGTGGGAGAGGCTATGACTGTTTGTAGATAGAGAAGTGCGGTTTTTTTAGATTATTTTATAAATCTACTCCTTATTCAGTAATTACATGCGAACTTTTTGGTCTTAATAAAAACCATAGAATATAGCCAATCGGCCAGACAATTAGCGCTATTATCATACCTTTAGTCAAGGCTAGTGCTGCAGCAATTACAAATATAAGTGGAAGCAAAGCTCCTTTTATTCCCATATCTCGTGTTGCTGCATCACCATATATCCATAATATGCTACAAACATAGACGGAGCAAAAAATTATAAAAATAAAAACATCTGTCGAATTACTAAATGAAATTGACACGCGAATCTCCTTAGAAACTATTCTTTCATATGATGTTTAGGGTCAACAGGACGCATTGTTGCGTTCATAATTAATGCTACAAATAGTACAACAGCCATCAGATACATCGTTGTATTATAAAGACTTGAGGTTGGATCAACAGTACCATAGGGCGCTATTTCCATTAATTTATTTATTGTTACTGTCTTTGCAGATACTAATTCTTCAAGCTGGTCTATGCTAGCACCAAACTTTTCTTCAAAAGTAGCTGGATTAATTTTTTCGACTAGATCATTGATAGCATTATTAACGGATATTTCTCTTAGCGATGTTATTGCGAGCGGACCAAAAACACCAGCGCTTGCCCACGCTGTAAGAAGACGACCATGTATACCGCCAACGTATTTAGTACCAAAAATATCTGCTAAGTAGGCTGGAATTGTAGCAAAACCACCACCATACATTGTAAATATTAGCATTGTTGCAGCGTAGAAATAGATTAGCCATACAACACTTGGATTTACACTAACTTGTTGCGCTGTATATGGTATTGAACAGTATAAAATTATACCTAGTGCAAAGAATATCCAATAAGTGTTTTTTCTTCCAAGATAGTCAGATGAGCTTGCCCAGAAAATACGACCTATCATATTAAAAAGACTAATCATCAATACATAAGTTGAAGCAAAAGCAGCATCAACAATTCCAGGTAGGGTGCTACCAAAAATTTCGCTCATCATAGTTTTCGCTACACCTAAAACTCCGATTCCAGCTGTGACGTTAAAACATAATATGACCCATAGTTGGTAAAATTGACGAGTCTTAAGTGCTTCATCAATATGCACATGATTTTGAGTAATCATGCTTTTTTGTTTATCTTCAGTTGGAGGAACCCACCCTTTAGGTTTCCATCCTTCAGGTGGAACACGATAACC
>Ga0111541_10000812_pt1 | contig 10307 bp, 9 predicted proteins | sample Knorr_S7_td_DCM__FD_83039 | JGI IMG/M metagenome (GOLD analysis project Ga0111541, IMG submission 83039) | Marine microbial communities from Southern Atlantic Ocean transect - Knorr_S7_td_DCM_ad_131m_LV_B (version 2) (version 2) | ecosystem: Environmental > Aquatic > Marine > Oceanic | place...
TAATAACCCATGTTTGTACAGAGTATGCCCATGCCTTAGTCCTTCTCTTAGGATTTTGGTTGGGTCTTTGTACTTGTCTTTTAGGTTTAACTTCAATCACCATAACTCTCAATTTATTATTCTTGTCTCTATATTTAATAAAGAAGTCTGGAAAATATCTATGAACTCTTTTATCTTTAGGTGAGATATATGGAATCCAAAATTCTTCTGACTGCCATTCATTAATACTTTCATTTAGATCACAGTAGTCCATGAACTTTCGTTCCCAAAGTGATCTGTATATTATATTAGTTGGGTCTCCTTTGTATTTTTTAGGATGCCTTGGCCGAAACTTTCCATTATATGACATACATAGTATAGTATAACTATAGAAAATATTTAGATGTCAAATAACACTACCAGAAGTGTTTTACCTTTATACGCTAAATTTACTGGGAAAGGTGAGATTCCTAATTCCAGTAGAACGGTTAAAGGTTTCGCACTTTCTAGTCAATATAAAGTGAGTTTGGGTATTGATTTTAGTTATAATCAGGATGGTGACAATAATTTGGGTTCATACCTGAGAGAATGTGGAGTTGTTTCGGAAAGAGCAGATGTTAAGGCATTTGATTTTTATGCTTCTGAGGCGACATTGCCTGGTGCAACTTTTGATATGTCCGAAGAGATGGGTGGTCGTCAAGGAACGATAGAAAGATTTGGAACTAGAAGAATCTATGCACCTCTTAGTATTACATTTTATGTTGATGAAAACTATAAGATAATTCGTTTGTTTGAAGAGTGGATGAATTTTATTAATCCAATTCATAATAATAGTGGAAAGTATACAGGAGATACTCAAGGACAACGAGATTATCGAGATAGAAATAATTACTATAAGTTTCGATATCCAGATCAATATAAAAGAAATATAGTAGTTACTAAGTTTGATAAAGCGTTCTATGGTGATGCTACTTTAAACTTTACTTCAAGACTTAATCGTGGTAATCCAAATGATACACAGATAGGTGAGAACTTTGTACCTCAAGAAATATTATGCTTTGACTTTATTGATGCATTCCCTAGCAATATTGTTGCAATACCTTTATCATATGAAGGAAGTACTTTAACTCAAGTAACTGTTGAGTTTCAATATCTTAGGTATAATACTATTACAAATACATTATCCCATGCAGTTCTTTTTTCCACTCCAAATTTCTTTGGTAATTAAGTTTGAAAGATATCTGCTATATAAATATATGACTTGTTATTAGGATATTATGCCTTTACCAAAAATATCGACTCCGATTCATGAATTGGTTTTGCCTTCATCGGGGAAGAAAATAAAGTATAGACCATTTCTTGTACGAGAAGAAAAGATTTTAATTCTTGCATTGGAAAGTGAAAATACTAAACAAATTACTGATGCAATTAAATCTATTTTAAGAAGTTGCATTACTACTAGGGGAATTAAAATTGATTCTCTTCCTACTTTTGATATTGAATATCTCTTTTTAAATATCCGTGGCAAATCTGTAGGTGAAGCACTTGATTTAATTGTTACTTGTCCTGATGATGGTGAGACTACAGTACCAGTAAAGATATTCATTGATGAAGTAGAGATACAAAAGGAATCAGATCATTCTACAGATATTAAATTGGATGATAAATTAATTTTGAAGATGAAATATCCTTCTTTGGAACAATTTATTCAAACTAATTTTGAATTTGATACTTCAGATGATGGAGGTCTTGATCAATCATTTGATATTATTGCTTCATGTATTGATCAAATTTATTCTGAAGAAGACTCTTGGGCAGCATCTGATTGTACTAAGAAGGAACTTAAGCAATGGTTAGAACAATTGAACACTAATCAATTTAAACAAATTGAAGAGTTCTTTAGTACCATGCCTAAACTTTCTCATACAATTAAGGTTACAAATCCTAAGACAAAAGTTGAGAGTGATGTCACTCTGGAGGGACTAGCAAGTTTTTTCGGGTGAGTATGACTCATATTGATCTTGAGTCATACTTTAAATTAAATTTTTCTTTGATGCAACACCATAAATATTCAATAACTGAGATTGAAAATATGATGCCTTGGGAAAGGGACATATATGTTGCACTATTAAATCAGTATATTGAAGAAGAGAATTTGAAAGCGAAGCAACAACAGGATCAATTACATTTTCAATAAATGGCAGAACTTCCAAAACTTCCTAAAATAAAACCAGGGATTAAACCAAAGAATATTATGGGTTCTTCTGGTTCAAAGGTTGCTGGAATTAAAAGTCCTGGGAGTAAAAAGGCACCATTAGTTGAGAATATATCTAGTAAGAATCTTTTTACCAATATACAAAGAAGAAGTCCAGAGGTAGCAAATACTAGAGGAGCAAGAACACTAACCAATTTGATGAGTGTTTTTGGTTCAGTGAAAAATGAAAAGGTAATAAGAAGAGAATTACAGTTACTTAGGAATAGTCTTGTAGAGACATTTGAAATTGCTAAACTTCTAAGAACATCTCTTAGTACTGTTGGTGGTGATAAACCTGGTGGTCTTGGTGGAGCAGCAGGAAAAGGTGCTCTTTTATCAGGTCTTGGTATTGGTCTTTGGGCTTGGTGGAAGAAAACATTTGGTAAGAAAGATGATGGTGGAGATGGAGCAAATATTGATGCTTCACAAGTTAAAACCGAGGAAGGTAATATAATTCAAAGTACTATACAAAATGTAAAAGAAGGTTTACAATCGTTACTACCTAAAAAAGAGGAATCGGATGAAACTGAAGAAGTTGATGAAACTAATAATTTTCTTCAACCAGTTGTATCTTTCTTTGAAGGACTTCAGTTTCCAACTATTGAACAGATTGGTACTGCAATAGTTAGTACAGGTGCTGCAATATGGGGATTTTTGAATTTATTTAAACCATCTAATTTTTATATGGCTTTGAGGAAGAAATGGGGTCTTGGTGATAATGAACCAGAGGTTGCTAGTAGTGATACTACTAATGTAAATGAAGAAGTATCATCTGAAAGTGATGGTATAGTTAAGGATGAAACATTAATAGCATCAACTGATACCACAGGATTATTGAGTAATAATTTTGATGGTATGAATTCGGAATCAGTTATTGGGAAGAATAGTAAAAATAAAAATAAAGATAAATTAAATTTATCAGATCAAGACTTTAAAGATCTTGGTCTTGCTGTTTCTGGTGAAGCAGAAAGGGGTACTGATGATGAATTTGCAGTTGCTGCATCTATTTTAAATAGAGTTGCTTCTCCTCATTTTCCTGATACAGTTGGTGGAGTTATAAAGAGTAAAACAGCAGACGGAAAGCATGAGTATGAAACATTTGATAAAGGAACTGCTGTCCATGATAAAAAGTTAGTTGATTTTTTAAAGTCTGAGGAAGGACAAAAAGGAATTATAGAAGCATTAGAAACATTACAAGGAAGAACAGATTTCAAAGGACAAGATCAATTAAAGAATAGAGTTCCTGAAGAGGATCCAATGTTCTCTAAGAAAGGTAATTTCTTTCACTACTTCTGGCAGAGTGGTGATGGAAGAACGAAACCTAAAGATTGGACAATGCCAAATTATGATCAATTTATAAACAAACAAAATGAAATCAATGGTAAGAAAAATTCAGATAAGGTTTCCTCTGTTCAATCCCCTACGAATGGTAGTGGTTTTGTTCCTATAATTCTTGGTGGTAATGATAACATGAATGTTAAGGCAGCAGATTCTAAATCAGTGATGGTTGACTCTAGTAGTCCTAAAACTAATGGTCCTAAACTTGCATTCTTTGGTTCAGGTAATCCTGATTCTAATAATCTTTCTGCTAAATCTTTACTTAATATTACTGGGTAATTAATATGGTTTCTAGTCCTGTAAGAAGTCCGAGTAGAATTGCTTTCAAGTCACCTTTAAAAAGGGCTGCTAGAAAGATAACGACTTCTCCTACTTTTAATAATATTAAGACTATAGATTTTGATAAGAAGTTTGAGTATCAAAGATTTATTAAATTCATACAGTCTAGTAACAGAGAGTTATTTAAAGTAGATCTACCAGATAAAGGTGATATAGAACGTATGGAAGGAGGCGGTGAGGAAAAGGGTATGGGAATACCCATGCATCCTTTCCGTGCTTTAAGAATGTTCATGAGAGCACTTAGAATGTTCAAACCATTTAAATGGTTACGGAAATTGGTAAAGGGATTGTGGAAGAAAATTACAACACCTATTAAAAATCTTGCGAAATGGGTTAAGAAAAAGATAGGTCCCATATTAAAATCTTTTAAGGAAAAGATAGCGAAGTTAGTTACAAAATTTAAAAAAGCAACAAAAACTTTTGCGGAAAATAGTTTAAATAAAGTTAAGAATGCATGGAAGTGGGTAAAAAATTTAAAACCTCCAGAAAAACTTCTTAACTTAATTGATAAAGTAAAGAACTTTAAACTTGACGATATATTAAAGCATTTTAAGGAACCTAAGTGGTTAAAAAATTTAAAACAATTTGCTGCTGAAAAACTTAAGTCCATTATGCAATTTGGTAAGAAAGGATGGGAACTGGGTGGAAGATTGCTTACTGGTTCAAAAAATATTGTAACAAATACATGGGATAATGCAGCAAGGAATATTGCAAGAGGAAAGAATTTTATAACTAACTCTCCTCTTTCAAAGAAACTTGCTACTACTTTTACAAAGGGTAATCTTAGAATGATTCCTATTGCTAGTACTGGTTTAGCAGCAGATGATCTTGAACGTTACAGACGATCAAAAGATTTACCAGCATGGCAAAGGAATCTTGGAATGACTCTTTCAGGAATGGATATGGTAGGTAGTGCAGGTGAGGCTGGATATGCTGCTGGAGGATTGCCTGGACTTGTTTCATCCATAGTGGCAAATGTAGGTGGATGGGGATTGACTGCTCTTGAAGTAGGAATAATTCTTACTGGTGGTGATCCATATAAAGAAGGAAGTCCTTTAATGAAGACTATAAAGGGTGCCTTTAAAGAGAATGTAAAAGAAGAAAATAAGAATAATAAAAATGACAATCAAAGTAGTAATAATTCATGGTCTGATGTAAAAGCAAAGCAAACTTTAGGAAAAGTTCATAAAGATAATCAAGGTAATGTAACTGGATATTCTAAAGAGTTTAAGGGAACAGTACATTTTCAACATCCAGACATATCAAAATCACCATTACCAAAAGATCCAAGTATTATCTCACAAAAGAAAGACAACATAGCAGTTGTTCTCCCATCCAATACTAATGTTATTCAATCAGAACCTCAAGTCATTCCTGTAGTTATAGGAGGAGGTGCTGTTGCATCTAATTCATCATCTGGTTCTGGAGTCAATATGTCTCAGGTAAATAGTATGGTAATGGATGATCTTCTTGCTCTCAAATTAAGCGTAGGATAATATGGCAGATGCAATAACTGGTTTTAAATGGAAAAGTTGTAGTATTACTCCTCTTGATGGAGGAAAGGCAATAGAATTGAGTAATTCTATTATGATGTTTGATTATTTTGAGGATATATTACAACCAAATGTTACAGCAGCAATGACTCTTGTGAGTTCGTATAGTTTAGTGAATGAAGTTCCTATACGTGGTGGAGAGAAAGTAGATATAGAATTGGTTAGTCCTTTTGGAGACTCTAAGAGTAGTGATAGTTTTGATATTACTTTGTATGTTTATAAAGTAAGTGGTGTAGATAATGAGAATAGTAGAGAAATGATAGTAGTACATTTAACTACACTAGAACATTTCTTTAATGAGACTAGTAGGTGTATGAAAAAATATTTTCCTGATGTGAAACTTAGTACACATGTTAGAGATATATTAGAGAATATTTTATATGAAGGTAATGCTGAAGATAAAAAGGATATTACTGTAGAAGATACATCAAATACGTATGGGTTTATTGGATCTGGCAAGAAACCTTTTCATGCTATATCATGGTTAGGGACTAAAGCACTTAAGGGATCTGGTGGAGTATCTGGTGATGGGGAAACTGGAGAAAATAAAGGTACTGCTGGATTTTTATTCTATGAAAATAATGCAGGATTTCATTTTAGAAGTATTGATACTTTGGTGAATAGTTCTAGTACAAATGTTGCATTCTCTTATTTTTACAAAGGTAAAGTGATTGAAACTGCTAGGTTAGATAATAATAAAAAAATTATAAACTTTAATGTTGAGAAAAATATTGATCTTAGAAATGCATTAAGTGTTGGTATGTATTCAAATGATACTATCTTTTATAATACTTATGAAAATAAACTTTCTAAATTTCATTATAATTTGCAAGAAGAAACTAAGAAAGCATCTAGACTTGGTAAGCAGGATAAGATTTTAGTTAAGAGTGAGTTTGCAAACAAATCTTCTAGAAGTTTAGTTAGATTATCTGATCATGGAGTTTTGGGAAGTGATGGAGTCATAACTAAATCTAATATAGATGATGGTGTTATGGCGAAATCCTTTTCTAGATATAATTTATTATTCACTCAGGCACTAAATATTCTAGTTCCTTGCAATACTAAATTAAAAGTAGGCGATGTAATTTATTGTGAGTTTCCTAAAATGGAAGGGGGTAAACCCACTGACATTGACTCTGAAATGAGTGGGAATTATATTATAAGAGAATTGAGGCATCACATTGCATCAAGCCAAAATACAACATCTCTTAAATTAATGAGAGATTCTTATGGAGTATACGGACCCGACGAATAGGAGATTTATGACAACTAAAGTACCAGACCACGATTTAAACCATGAGGTTTATATTGATCCTAAAGATCATAAAGAACATGTTAATCATGGTATGATTGAATATAGTGAAGCAGATTTGGAGATGCACAATGATGCATTCCATGCTCATGAAGAAAATGAAGAGAACCCAGGTGGTGCTAAGATAAATGATTGGCACACAAGACATGATGATCAGCACTTAGAAGTGTATTGTGATAACCATCCAGATTCACTAGAATGTAGAGTATACGACGACTAATGATTGACGAATCGCTGTTAAAATCTGGTGTAATTGGAAGGGATGGCTTTTCCTGGTGGATAGGTAGAGTCGCCCATTCTGATTACTGGAAAAATATAAACCTTGCCACTGCTAGTAAAAAGTCAAGTGATCATAGAGTTAAAGTTAGAATTATTGGGTATCATCCTTGGGATAGTACTTTAAAGGAAGACGATCTTCCTTGGGCTCATGTTATGTTAGATGCAGTGACTGGTAGTGGTCAAGGTGCTAGAGGTGAAACTTTAAGTCTTGTTGGTGGAGAAACTTGTATTGGATTTTTTCTTGATGGCGAGGAAGCACAGCAACCTGTAATTATTGGATTGTTACATAGATCTGCAGATGTAGAGTATTCAATAACTGATGCACAAGTTGCATCTTCAGGTAGTAGTCAGTTTAAACCTATATCTGGTATGCCTCATGGAAAAGTAGGAGCGACTCAGAGAGCGAAACCAAAATATGAAAAGGTAGGACAGAAAAGTGGTTCTCAAACTGTTAAAACAAATACTGGAACATTAACAGACGAATCTAAAGATAATTCTACAGAGCAGTCTGTTACTCTTCAGGATCAAGAAAGTAGTTCAGGATTAAGTGCAGTAGAGCAGAAATCAACTGAAGAAACAACTGATCCAAGTATGTGTGGTGATGGTGTAATTAGTGATATTAGTCAAGCACTTACAGACTTTATTGCTTTTACAAATAATCTTGAGAGTGCTCTTGGTAAATTTGTAGATCCATTAACGCAAAAACTTGTTGATATTGAAGCGAAGATTAAAAATACAGCAAAGATGATTGCTAGTACAATCAAAGCAGTTATTAATAGTATTCGTACTGGAATCATTAAAAAGATTTTAGCAATGTTTAAAATCTTTGCAGTCATTAATAAGAAATTTAATCCACTTGACTTTTTCTTAGGACCAACAGCAAAGAAAGCATTCATGAAAGTCTTGAAGATGATCTATTGTCTCTTTGGTAAAATCTTTGGTGACATAACTGGATTCCTTGAAAATATGTTGAGGAATATGATTGAAAAAATTATTAATGGTCCTTTTTGTGCTGTTGAGCAATTTGTTAGTGCTATTCTATCAAAAGTATTTCAATTTATCGAGGGTGCTTTGGCACCAATATTAAATGGAATAAATTGGTTACTGGGAGGTGTTGGAAAAATAATGGACTTCCTCTCTCAGGCAAGTTCTTTGGCTAAGAAAATACTTAATTGGCTTGGATGTACTGGTATTAAATGTGAGACACCTAGTAAGTGGGTCTCCAAAGTTAATGATAAAATTATGGGTAAGGCAGATGATTGGCAAAAACAAATTGATAATATCAGTTTCCTTAATGGAGTTAAAGATGATCTTAAGGAATTCGAGGATAAAATAGGATCAACTAAACTTATGAAGTGGTTGAATGGTGAAGACACAGCAGAAGCAAAGGAGACATATGTAAATGGAGTTAATATTTTAGATCTTTTGGGTACTGTTAAGAAGATAACAGGTGGTAAAGTTGACCCAACTAATATATTAGGATCACTTGATGGTGCTATTGGAACACTTTCAATATTTGGTAACTCACATTCTGCACTCACTGCATGTAGTGATAGTATATGGAATCCAAAAACACAATATGATTTAATTGATATACCTATTGGAACTACTCATTGGACTTGTATTCCACCTGTCACAGAAGTTACTGGTACTGGATTTGGTGCTGTTACTAAACCTATAGTTAGTGATGATGGATCTATATTTTCAATTGAAGTTATACATGCTGGATCTGGTTATGACCATACAACAGGTGTTGCTATTATTGATAGAAGTAACTACGGATCAGGAGCACAAGCACAAGCAATTATAGAGGATGGATCTTTGAAAGAAGTGGTGTTATTATATGGTGGGTCTGGTTATTGTGGTGGAAATGATGATGCATTATCAGATTATGATAAAACTCTTATCGATACTGATACTAGTGGAGGTGGTATTGGAACTTCTATTGTTGGTATAGTAACTAATTTCTATGTTTATACTACTGGTATTGGATATACTGATGGTGATACTGTTGGAATAGGAACTACTACTGTACCAATAAGAACAACTCCAAATGGATCTATTGTAGAAGTCGATCCAATCACAGTTTCTGGTATGGGATTCTCTAAACGTCCAAGATTGACAATAAATAGTACAACAGGATTTGGTGCAGAAATTCTTCCTATAATGAAGTATAATATACAACGTACAGGAGACTTTACTTCCGACGAAGTAGTACCACTAGTTGGTATTACAAGTGTAATTGATTGTCCACCAGAAGACCATGTGTTTCAGAGTTGAGGTAAAGTATGACAGCACCACTTACAAAAGAAGAAATCGATGAAGCAGTCGAGAGAATACTTGATAAAAAATTAGGAAATTATTATCGTATGTGTAAACCTGGATTCGCAGTTGAATCTGGTGTAATGACTGGTGGGCATGGTCGTTCAGAATATTGTATGACTACTGATAGTTTGCAAGGTTTACATTTTTATGATCAAGGAAATTGTAAGTTAGTATCTAACAAATCTACTGAAGTTGTATCTGGATTTGAACAAAAACCAGGAGCTCCTGCCATATGTCTTAGAGCAAAGGGTGGTAATATTCAATTTGATGCAAAATCTGGGAGTGTTATTATACAATCTATAGATGTTAAAATACATGCAACAGATACTATTCATATATCAGCAGGTGATAAGATTAAAATGGAAGCACCTTCAATTGAATTTATGGCAGATGACTTGACTGGTATAGGTGTATTGGATTTGTCATTTATGGGTGGTGGTGATGCATCATTCTATGGTGACACTGCTGCTGAAGTATCTGATGGAGTAGATAATGCAGCAAACACTGATATTATATCAAGATTGATTAATCTTTCTGATGATATTAAAAAAGCACAAATTTTCTTATAATTATGTCTAGAGCAAGTACTATTGATTGTCCAAAAGTTCTCTGTAGTCCCTTAGATACATCTAAGGCAACCTTCAGTGGAGTTGGAATTAATCCAGGAACATTAGTTAATTCTGGTGTAAGTTTCTTTGGAGGAACATTAAATCTTGGAGTTGCAAAAGCAGCAGTTAATATTGGACCACCAATTGCTATACCTGGATTGACCCTACCATTTTCATTGTGGGTGGATGGAGTATCAGTATTTGTTGGTGTTACTAATTATGTTGGTGCAAGATATTCATTTACTTTTGTTCAGAACTTAGGATTTCATCAAAATAATGGTGCTGCACAGCAGAATGGTGCAAAGTTAACTAATGCATTA
>Ga0111541_10000820_pt1 | contig 10243 bp, 2 predicted proteins | sample Knorr_S7_td_DCM__FD_83039 | JGI IMG/M metagenome (GOLD analysis project Ga0111541, IMG submission 83039) | Marine microbial communities from Southern Atlantic Ocean transect - Knorr_S7_td_DCM_ad_131m_LV_B (version 2) (version 2) | ecosystem: Environmental > Aquatic > Marine > Oceanic | place...
GAACTCCCAGCAGAAGGAGTTCAACCGGGCCATCCTCGATGGCGTAGGTGGTGCCCAGATGCTCGCGGGGACGTTCAGGAACGACATCGGCGGAGCCTTGGAAAACATGACCAAATGGGCGACGAGCTTCTCTTTCTCGGCCCAGGTCACTGCCAAGGATCTGCTCGGGATCATCAATGCGTTCCAGCAGGGCGGTGTTACGGCGAAGGAGATGGTCGCGGACATGGAAAACGCGGCGTCCGCCACCCAGGGTTACTCGAACGCAGCGCAGCACGCCCTGACCTATTCGCGTTTGCTGGGCATGTCTGCGACAGAGACCGCCACCCAGATGACCGAGTCGATGGAGGATCTCAACCAGACCCTCGAAGGCGTCGCCAAGCGCTTCTCCGCCGTTACCCGGTACGCGATGGAGTCGGGCTTCGGTGTCAAGCGTTTCTTCTCCATGGTCCTGCAAGCCACTTCGGGCATGAGCATGTACAACGTACGTCTGGAGGAGGCGGCGGGCCTCCTTGTCCGTATCGGAAAGATCCTGGGTTCCAAGATCGGCGGCGACTTCCTGTCGCAACTCGGAAAGGGGTTCGTGGACGAGTCGATGCAAGACCGGATGCGGCGCGTCATGCTCACTGGCGGCGACAGGACTCAGAACGCATTCAGGCTCACGGCGGAGGACACCAGCCGCGCTTTCGGGGACACGGTTGGAACCCTGGCCACGACCGGAGGCATGGCCTCATCGGGCATGTTCGCAGGCACGAGCTTGGCGGACTTCGACTTCTCGAAACTGAATGGCACCCAGGCGGAACGTGCCGCCGCACAGACCCAACTGAGCGATCTCACATCCGGCATGACCGACGAGCAGATGACCGAGGTTCTTGGACGCGTTCGGTTGAATGTAGGCAGCCTGGGTAACGACGGGGACGCCATGGTCCGCCAGTTGGAGAACATGCTGTCGGTGCAGCGCGGGTCATCGGGCGACTTCAGCGACATGGTGACGAACCTCGACGCCCTCGACATGGGCGGAACGCTCAACATGCTTCTCGGATCCGGCGGCGCTCTATTCGGTGGCAAGCAACTGCATGAGTTGAGCGCACTCCAGCTTGCGGCCATTGAGAACTCCACGAACCTAAGCGGCGAGCAGCTACAGCAGATGCGCGAAATGTCCCGGGCGATGACCGGGAACTGGAACGAAGCAAGGAGAATCGCGGCTGCGACGGAGAAGACGGCTGAGGCCAGCGACTTCCAGGCGCTCGGAGCAGGCTGGGAAAACTTTACAGGAACAGAGCATACCGCTGGCATGTCGGCGGCGGATGTCGAGGCGCTTGGCCGGTATCTCCAGGCGGAGGGGATCTCCGCTACGCAGGCTCAGGGGATGCTGGGGAACAGAGGGTCGGCGATGCGGCTCATAAACGAGGCGGATAACGCCGACCGGGAGCGTCAGGTCAGGGCCATGGGCGGCTTTATTGACACGATCCAGGACGCCGAAGGCAACTTGAAATCGGTGTTCCGAGCCGCCACGATAAGCGCGGACGGGCAGGTCGAGTACGATATCGGCGCTGCTGGCATCGACCCGGCGGACTCGGCGGCGTACCAGGCGTATATCCAGTCCCAGGGTGATGCGATGGGGGCCGATCTCGCGCACCAGGCGATGACCTTGGACGAAAGCCTACAGCAGGAGATCTCCGACAACACCTATGACATCAAGACCCTTCTGGAGCAGGGCACGAACTGGCTCCTCCAGGGTCTCAGTACCATGGTGGGCGGTATCTGGAGCTGGCTCGACAGCAGCGCCGAGAACAAGGTCGAGACCTTGGAGAACTTGAACAACATCCAGATATCCTTCCAAGAGCAGGCCGGGGAGCTTCGTCAAGAGATCCGCATGAAGCAAAGAGAGAAGCGGCAGGCAGGCACGCCGGAGGAGGCCGCCCGCATCCAATCCGAGATCGACGATCTGACGAGGCAGCGTGAGGGGCACCTGATTCAAGAGGAGATGCACCGAGAGGCGCAAAGGCAGGTTCGCAGCAACCCTGAGCTGGCCTCGTCGTTCGATGACTCGTGGATGCCTTGGAACCCGGACTATGACCCCAACGTGGCCCGCGAAAGGGCGCTCGAAGCGGCCATGGACAGCCCGCGCATGATGAATAGGATGGTGGATATCGCGCCTGAGACAGTCGGCAGGCCCTACCTGCAACGCTTGACGGAGTTGGAGGGGTTTGAAGATGCAATCGAGGAGCGTGGCGAGCTTTCATCAGAACTGAGCAGCGAGGCTCAGGACCATGTGAACACGTACAATGCCGGACACTTCTGGCAGCCGAACGAAGAGTGGAAGGGTGCCAATCCCGGCATGTTTACCGAATCGGGCTGGGCCTTCTCGAACGATGCTCCCAATCCAACGAACATGCTGGCCGATACGACGTCGATTCCGCTCGGAGAAGCGAACCGGGGGCTGCTCTACACCAACCCCATCAACCATATCGGGATGGAGTCCCATGGACACCAGTTGTCCCCATCGGATTTTGAGGGCAGCGAACTCGATGTCCCCGGGTTGAACCTCGGCACGGCTCGTGAAGCCTTGTTTCGGACCACGGGCATTGTCGGCGGCGGCGGTGGCCGGGAGTACGATTGGGACAACAGTTCTTTCGAGAACATGATGCACTGGACCCCTTCATTGGACACCTTGCTCAATCCAGAACAGTTCGATGCAGACCGCGAGGCGATTGCCAACGCCATCAGCGCTGCCCCCATATCGACCCGCGTGGATATCAAAGACGGTGACGGAGACCTGATGTCGTGGGAGAACGTAGAGGGGATCTCCTCTGTGGTCAGCCCCCATGCCAGCGGAGACCAAGCGCTCCACAACCTCCCGGAAGGTGTCGATCCCGGCGAGTTCAGCACTCTCAAGCTGTTGCAACGGGGAGCGCAGTTCCACGAACTCAGTGACGTCAACCCGAGTTCGGCCAACGACGCCAACTCGGAACTGACGGACCAGGTGGCGTCGGACGGCGCACGAAACCTGGCCCTTCAGCGGACGGCGGTGAGTTCTGCGCTCAATGCACAGGGTACGACGGGGCTGGGCAACTTTACCAACGCGCTGGGGCTGTCGTACGACCCCGAAAACGCCCAGGCGGAAGATAACTTCAAGCCCATCGCGGATTCTTCCACGATGACCGCCGAGGAGTTGGAGAGGTCCAACGAGCTTGCCGAAGACATCGCGGCATTGGAGGCCGCTGGACAGGCGACGACGAAGAACCTCCTGACACTTCTCAATGACGATGAGTTGAAACGCCACGACGAGGGACTCATCGTGGACAACCGCGCCCGGCAGGAACATGAGCGGTTCATGACAGGCGAGTTCATCGATGCCTTGAAAAGGTCGGAGGGAGAAATCGGGGATGGGGGTGTCACTTCGCGCAGCAGTCGAGGCGTGATGAGGAGTCTGGCTACGGCTTTCGAGGGAAGCGTCCAGTATGACAGGGCAGCAGGCAGGGCAGGCGACGACGCCCTGACGATGGAAAAGCTGCATGAACAGTTGATGGGCGGCGACGCCTCGGCCATCGACCAGGAGTTCGTCAACTGGTTGAACACCAGTGTAGGAGCAAGCGGGCAGAAACGCTGGGAGATGTTCGGCATTCCACAGAGGCTTTTCGAGGGCGGCAACACGGCGCTGGTCAGTCGTCTCAACGACTACTTCGTCGCTAATGACGAGAGCGGACAGCCGACTGTCTTCCAGGATGCTCCTGGCGACGTGCTGCGTCTAAGCGAGGATGGGAGTTACGGGATCGGCTCCAAGTCCGGCGGACCGCTACAAGACCTCGCCCTCGGCAGGACGGGTTCCGGGCAGCAGGTCATGCACAACTGGAGGATTCAATACCATCGCGACGAGGAGCAGCTTTACAACTTCGTGGGAAGACTGGTGGCGCTCACTAAGAGGAGGGGCTGATGCCTGAGTACACTGATTGGTTCGATTCCTCCTTCAGGTCTGCGGACGACGCGGACAACGGCAGGGGCAAGACTCCCGTGGTCTTCGATATCATTGCGCCCGACAGGGTTACGAGCCTCCTGCCCGACGACATGAAGATGGTTCTGCATGTGAACCCGAAATCGATGTCCATCAACCGCACCAAGCTCATCGAGCGCATCCAGACGATGGGTGGCTGGGTCGAGCAGCACTGGGGCGACGCACCGACCGAGATCTCCCTGGAAATGAGCACGGGCGGGTTCATGCGGCTTTATACGGGCATGGTAAGCTCGACAGGTTCGGGCCAGGCCGGTGAGAAGGTGATGCCTTCTTCCATGAAGCCCGTCGAGGAACAGAAGACGTCAGCCCGACGCGAGACAATCGCTTACGACAAGTACCTCGACATGCTCGCGCTCTTCCACAACAACGGCCAGATCTATGACACGGAAGGGAATGTCGTTCTCCACGGCCAGATCAAGATGACTTTCGAGGGGCACTCCTTCTGGGGCTGGTTCAGCAGCTTCACGGTAAGTGAAGCCGCAGATATGCCTTACGAGTTCACGCTCTCCGCCAACTTCACGGTTCAGCGGGAGTCCCACACGCTCTATTCTTACTCCACTGTCGCAAGCGACTTCCTCTATTCGGGTGCCAATCCAGAAGAGGGCGAGTGGTGGGAGTAGATCATGTCTTCCGCTGAGTTCGAGGCCCTCGTCGATGGCGCGGGGATGGAGGAAGAGGTCGTCGCCCTGGTCGCGGTCAGCGAAGGCTGGTTCGAGTCGTGGCAGTTCTTCGCATTCGACTCCTGGTATCGGAACTGGTTCACGAAGCTCACTCCAGAGGAGGGCTTCACCCACCTCGAACTGCTGAAGCTGACGGTCAAGAACATCTACAATCTTGATGTCGACGAAGATCAAGGCGAAGAGGAGATCGACGGAAGCATTACTTGGGATGAATGGGCGGCGATGACCGTCGAGCAGCAGACCCTCTACATCCAAGGCGGGGGAGATGCTCCGGTGTTGGCGTTGTGGGAGGCTCTTCCCGCCCCGGACTGGGGCTTCGACCAGATGACCTGGGTCGAGTGGATCGGGCTGGGTTCCGAGCAGAGGGCTTATTGGATATGGGCGGGGGGCAGCGCGCCCACGATACCCAACCCGATAGAAGAGCAGATCCCTTGGTTGGACGAGGATTACTGGGAGAGCCGCACGGAAGAGGAGCGCCAGGCGCTGCTTGACGCCGGGTTCCGGGAACCTCCAGAACCCGGCACGGCTTGGAAGCAGGATCTGGTCTCCATGACCGAGGAGGCCTGGGATCTCCTGACCGAAGACCAGAAAGAAGACCTCCTTGAGTATGGCAGCTTGATGATCACCGAGGAGTTCTGGGATCTGTTGTCAGATGACGAGAAGCAGGTCCTGCTGGATCAAGGGTACGCCCCTCCCGCAGAGACGCCCCCGGCGGAGGATCTGGTCTCCTACACCGCCGAGGAGTGGTCCGAACTGTCAGAGGAGGAGAAGGCGGCGGCTCTTGAAGACGCGGCTGAAAATGGCGGGACGCTCATCATCACCGAGGAGTTCTGGGATGCCCTCACCGACGAGGAGCAGGAACAGCTTGAAGATGCAGGCTACACGGCACCCCGTGTGACGGAAGAGCGCCCCGATCTGGTCTCCTATACCGCCGAGGAGTGGGACGAACTCAGCGACGAGGAGAAGGAGGAGGCTCTTGAAAACGGCTTGCTCATCATCACCCAGGAGTTCTGGGACAACCTGACGGATGAGGAGAAGGAGAAGCTGCTGGAGCGCGGCTACACAGCCCCTCGTGTGACGGAAGAGCGTGAAGACTTGGCGGATGGCGGGGAAGAAGAGGAAGAGGAAGAGGCGGAACCCGAAGATGTAGGCTTCGTCTTCCCGGAGGGTCTCTTCATCGACGTAGGGGAGTTGGTGATCCCCGGCACCGGCGTCGGCCTCAACGAGGCGGGCTTCGAGGCGGTGGAAGAAGAGGAAGAAGATGAGCCTGCTCCAGAACCCGGCCTGTTCAGGCGGGACTACCAGGACAGGGATGGCGGGGACAGGCTTTTTGAGACCATCGGCGACCAGGACTTCGGCGACATCGAGGCCCCCAAGGTTCCGCACCAGCCCGGCAGTCTTTTTGGTCGGCTATCTTCTGACTCGGACAGGGCGGTCAACTGGGAGACCCAACCCGGCGAGCCTGTCCATGGAGAGAAGCGGAGGCTCGCCAAGTACTCACCCTTCATGATCTGGGTCGAGCCGCCCAACGACGAGCACCTCTACCTCGACCCCTTGGCGAAGACGAACCCAGCCGCGATCACGGGGCCGAAGTCCATCTCCGTGTGGTCTGGTTCAGCCTCGGAGATACACACCTCGGCTGAGGGGTATTCGAGCCAGTTGAGGACATCCCTCATGAACCAGGCCCTCAGGCCTTACAACCCGGCCCTGTTTACCTGCAATCAACTCGCCGACATGCACGAGCAGTACCTCTCCATGGCTCGCACTCCCGCATTGCTGATGCTCATCAACCCCAACGACATGAACGTGACGTACAACAAGTTGCAACAGTTCACGGAGAGGACCCGCCAAGGCTATATCTTCAAGGCCTGGGGCCACGAGCCGACGACCATCAGCTTCTCGGGGCAGATCGGTGCCTTCTATGCAGGGGAGTCGAACTCCTCCGATGTCAAGTATTCGGGCGAGTTCATCACTGAGACCGACAACCCGACGGGGAACCAGGAGAGGAGCCGCAGGTTCGCGGCGTCCTACCAGAACCTGATGAACTTGCAGTCCCTCTACCTCAACAACGGCTACATCCGCGACAGGGCGAACTCCACCGATATGCGGCCTTCTCTCGGACACCACCAGATAGGGACCGTCAACATCTGGTTCGACGGTGTTCATTATCGAGGTCATTTCGACAAGCTGGAGTACAGCTTCGAGGAGAAGTTCAACCGGGGCGGTCTATCCTACAGTTTCGATTTCACCGCGATGGAGATCATTGACAAGGCCGAGTCTCCCGTAATGCTCTCCAAACTGGACGAGCCTTCCTCGGGCGGTGGCATGGCCTCCGGTTCGCTGCTCGGGGTCGGGGACAGCGACATCACCGCTCCGGCGGACTGGAGCCTGGACAGCATCGCCCAGGGCAGCCCCGGCGAGGACATGAGCACGCCTTGGGACACCGAGGGCTGGGATGACATGGACCCGTCCGAGCAGTGGTTGGCCATTCTCGGAGGAAGCCCGGACCCATCCTACAGCTCCGAGGCCGAGAAACAGCCCACTGGCCACAGGGGCTTTCAAGCAGGGGATGAGAACGCCGACTTCAACTACTATGTACCTCCCGAGGGAGAAGAGGTGGAGGAAGAAGAGGGTGAAGAAGAGGGCGGCGGAACCGGCGCGGTGCCGGGCGGCAGCGGCAGCGACTATGACAACGACCCGGAACCCGGCCCGGAAGACGAACCCGCAGATCCCGAAGACGATCCCGAAGTTCCCGATTCTGATCCCGAGGGGCCTGCCGATGGAGACCCCGGCGAGACCGACTCCTCCGCCGGGGACGGTACTCCCGATGGTGTCGGGTAGTTCATCGGTATGATGTACGGAAAGAGGAGTAGTCAGTGGGTATCAAGGACAGGCCATTTGTAGGGAGTTGGACGGAGAACGCCAAGAAGGTTGTCCGCTACACCCCCGACGCACTTGTCTTCATCAACGGCGACACCGGGTTGAATACCGAAACGCTGGGTCGGAAACGGATTGAAATCCAGCCTTACGTGACCGCGATCTCCTGCGACCATGGAACCACGCCGGGTACGGCGTCCTCTTCAATCACCCTGAGCTTCCCTACACGTCTTGGGTCGGCCATCTTCAGGGAGGGGAACTCCCTTCTTCGTCTGGGTCTCGAAGTCCACGTCTACCTGCGGGGCTACTACGAAGTCGCCGGTGCGGTCCAACTCGACAGGCAGCAGCACGACTACGAAGACGTGATGGCGAACATCCCCCTGGACCAGAACAACGAATCCAACAACAAGAAGCTCGCCGAGGCCTCTTTCGTCAGACCCTACTACCACGCCTTTCATGGCGTGGTGACGAACTTCTCCTACGAATACGGAGGCGGGTTCTATACCGCGAGTCTCGAATGCACTGGGATGCTGCACTTCTGGCAGTACATGGACATGTCCACCAACGCCTCGCTGTTCGGTGCCCGACCCACGGGATCCCAGCTTCGCATGAGCCTGGTCGGTCACAACTTCACGGGCAAAAGCCCGTTCGCCGTCATCTGGCAACTCTATCGGGACTCGGCTGGTGCGGCTGGCGGTGTCGCTTTTGCGTTGAGCGCCAGCGGAAACACCCAGAACCCTACCCGGACAGGGGAGACGACCCTCTTCCACCAGACGCAGCGCTACTGGGAGCGCAGGTTCCTTCAAGGCATGTATCGACTCAGGATGTTCGGCGCGAACGGGGCCATGTTCAACTCGTCCACCCAGGCGATGCTGGGTCGTATGTCTTCGGCGCAGGTCCAGAATGCCATCGGATCGGATCGGATCGACGCGGCGACCAGTTCTGACGCGGCCAGGCAAGGGCGCGACCCGCTGCGCTTCTGGAGCGGCGATGGCCGCGTCGACGCCTTGGATAACTCCACGCAGTACATCATGGAGCGTATCGGCGGTACGGCAACGGCAAACCTCGCCGTCGAATCCGATGAGATCCTGCTGGCCAGGCGGTTGTCCGAGCGGTCTTCGATGGGACTCGCCGTGGAGCAGCTTGAGGCCTACGTCAACGACATCAGCATGTACGGGCAGGTCAACCTGTTCGAGTCATCCTACGAGTCCAAGCTGGACATCGCCATCGCCGCCGCCAACGCCGCAGGGTACGAGTTCTATCAGGACGTGGACGGGGACCTCGTATTCAAGCCGCCCTTGTTCAACATGGATACCAAGCCGCTTCCTGCGTACACCGTCCGCCCCCACGAGATCATCAGCATCAGCTACAAGGAGAACGAGCCTGCCTGCACCTACTTCATCATGAAAGCCGAGGCGTTTCGGAACATGAACGGCGTGAGTCTTGGTGGGGAGTGGGGTGTTCGAGGGAGCTTCATCGACTACAAGCTGGTCGCCCAGTTCGGGTGGCGTCCTGGCGACTGGGAGTGCGCCTTTTATTCCGATGGTCGAAGCGCCTTCTGGGGCGCTGTCGGGAAGATGGCTGTCCAGAACAAGGGGATGTACAGCGCATCGCTGACGATTCCGATGAGGCCCGAACTGCGCTGCGGATACCCCATCTACATCGAGCATATCGACAGCTACTACTACATCGACAACATGAGTCACAGCTTCATGTTCGGGGGGCAGTGCATCTCGACGTTGCAGCTTGTGGCCCGTCGGCGCAAGTTCTTGCCTCCCGGGAATATGGCAGCCTCTCCCAACGGAGGGGACATGCTATCGCTGGACAACCCCAACCGGGAACCTGTCCCGCTGCGGAAACCCATCGTCGAGAACGGCAAGGTCACGGGGGTGGAGACCATGGGTTTCCCCAATGTCGTCATGGCCTTGGACATGAACAACATCAACCCGCTCGCAGCCGACCTCGGTCTTGACGCCTTTGACCTGTCGAACCCATACACCCTCAACACGATGCTGTTTTTTTGTGTCAGGCAGCAGTTGATGACCTTCAGGGAAGCGCCCGGCGTCGATCTGTCGAACCCTACGACCTGGACGAATGTCACCTGGGGACAAGATGCCCATACGCTTCTTCAGGGAACGCGGGGCCAGGCTTTCCAGCAGGTCATCGACATCAACGATCTGTTCGATCAGGTCGCGGACTACGGGGAACAACGCCAGAGCGTTCAGGATGCCATCCATAACGCCCACGAGGCGGGGAACGAACCAAGCGATGAAGTGAAACGGCAGGCGGAGCAACTGCAATCGGATCTGATCACCGAGTGGCATTCATCATACGCCAACGACAAGGAGAAGCCCGAGACGACGATCTTCGATGTCCTGGCCGTGGTCCAGAATGAGTTGAACGACGGCAGCAGCATAGAGAACCAGCGCGACGATTTCCGAACGCAGTCTTCCGCCAGGATCCTGAACGTGCTCGGCGACAGGAAAGCGACGTTCACCAACGCGTCCACCCCTGGTTATTACCGTTACTACAGCTCGGCTGCTCCCAACGCTGCGGACCATGCGCCATCGGCGTACACCTTTACACCGGCAAGGGTGAACGGTGCCACGACGGAAGACAACAGCCACCTCATCCCCGACATGGAGGAGGCTGCCGTGACGCAGGTGGATTCCGA
>Ga0111541_10000822_pt1 | contig 10239 bp, 10 predicted proteins | sample Knorr_S7_td_DCM__FD_83039 | JGI IMG/M metagenome (GOLD analysis project Ga0111541, IMG submission 83039) | Marine microbial communities from Southern Atlantic Ocean transect - Knorr_S7_td_DCM_ad_131m_LV_B (version 2) (version 2) | ecosystem: Environmental > Aquatic > Marine > Oceanic | place...
AAAGTTAAAACCGGAGAATATAAAATATACGGAAAAGGTCTTGGAAGTTTTTATTGCAAAAAAAATACTGTATTGAATTTTGGTAATTCAGGAACTGCTGCAAGATTATTAGGTTTTGGGGCTTGCAGTACAAACCCAGATCTTCAGGTAAGATTGACTGGTGATAAAAGCTTAAGTAAAAGAAGTATGTTTAAAATTATAAAAGTAATGGAACAATTTGGTGCTGAGATTATACCAAAAAATAAATTTCATTTTCCTTTAACTTTAGTTTCTTCCTCAATGCCAATTGGAATTAAATTCGATGCAGGTATTTCAAGTCAAATTAAATCTGCTGTTATGCTTGCTGGAATAAATTCGTATGGCAAAACTACAATAGTTGAAAAAATAAAAAGCAGAGATCATACCGAAAAAATGCTTATACATAACAGAAATGTTATTAAATTAAAAAAAGGTAAACAAAATATTATTGAGATTAAAGGTCGAGAAAAGTTAAATCCAATAAATTTATCTGTTCCAGGAGATCCATCATCTGCAAGTTTTTATGCTGCACTTTGTCTTTTAAATAAAAATTCAAAAATTATATTAAAAAAAGTTCATATAAATCCTACTCGTGTTGGTTTTTTCAATATAATTAAAAAACATGGCGGTAAGATAAGTTTTAAAAACAAAAAAATACAAGGTAATGAAACAGTTGCAGATATTCATGTGCATAGTAGCAAAATGAAGCCTTTAAAAGTTGCCGAGAATCAATTCGTAAGTTGCCAAGATGAATATCCTATAATGATGAGTATGGCATGCTTTTTACCTGGTACTTCAATTTTTAAGGGTATAGAAGATTTAGCTAATAAAGAGAGCAATCGTATCAAAGAGATGGAAAAAATTTGTAAACAAATTGGAATAAAAACTCAATCATCAAAAAATTATATTAAAATTTACGGAAATTCTAATTTAAACATAAAAAATAAAAAAATTTCTGTTTCAGGAGTTCTTGACCACAGAATATTAATTTCTGCATCCATTTTAGGTTTGATCAGTGGTATTAAAACTCAACTTAAAAATTTTGAGCAAGTAAAAACAAGTTGTCCAAATTTCTTATCAACGATTTCCAGATTAGGAGGAAAATTTGAAATTAAAAAGAAAAATTAAGATAGGTATTGACTCTCCTAGTGCTGCAGGTGCCGGAACTATATCAAAAATGTTAGCAAAAAATTATAATTTGCTATATTGCGACACTGGAAAAATTTATAGGTACATGGCCAAACAAATTATTGAGAAAAAACCTCTAAATAAAATAAAATTTCTTAAAAAAATAAGTAAGAAAATTAACCTTAAAAAATTAAATAACAAAAATTTACTGACAGATGATGTGGCTTATACAGCATCACAAATTGCAAAAGATTTAAGAGTAAGAAAATTAGTGGTAAAATTTCAAAAAGATTTAGCTTATAGACCACCTAAAAAATTTAATGGTTCAATTTTAGATGGGAGGGATATTAATTCTAAGATTGTAAAGGATGCAGATTTCAAGTTTTATGTAACAGCGAGCGTGACAGAAAGAGCAAAGAGAAGATTTAAAGAACTAAAAAAACTTGGTAAAAAAGTTACATATTCAAAGATCCTTAAAAATTTAAAACGTAGGGACTTGGAAGATCGGTCTAGACGTTATTCTAAGCTAAAAAAAACAAAGGATTCTACCTTGATAAATACTACCAACTTATCTATAAAAGGGAGCTTTTTAAAAGTTAAAAAGATAATAGATAAAAAGCTAAATATATAGATGGAAACAGAAACAATTGAAAAAAAAGATGTTCAGGAATTTAAGGCTCTATTAGAAGAGTCATTCAAAAAAAATTCTATTAAAGAATCAACAATAATTAAAGCAAAAGTATCTGAGATCGGAAAAAAATTTGTTTTATGTGAAATACCAGGAAGCAAATTTGAAGGATCAATTGCTACAGAAGAATTTAAATCTGCAAAAGAGTTGGATAATTTAAAAGTTGGTTCAAAAATAGATGTCTATTTAGAAAAAATTGAAAGCTACAAAGGTGAGATTGTTGTCAGTAGAGAAAAAGCAAGAAGAATGGGGTCTCTAAAAAGAATGCAAAAGGCTTTTGAAACCCAAGAAGAAGTTGAAGGTATAATTACTAATAAGGTAAAAGGTGGATTTATTGTGAACATCGATTCATGTTTATGTTTTTTACCAGGTTCGCAAGTTGACACTAGACCAATTAAAAATATGGACTCTCTAATGAACGTGCCTCAAAAATTTTTATGCGTTAAACTTGATAATGTAAGAGGGAATATAGTTGTGTCTCGTAAGGCTGTTTTAACTAAATCAAGAGACAAAGAATTAGTAAATATCTTATCAAAAATAAAAGAAGGCGATATTGTTACAGCTCAAGTAAAATCAATTTTAGATTGGGGTGCTTTTCTAGATGTAATGGGAGCTGATGCACTTTTACACGTAACAGATTTAAGTTACTCAAGAGTAAATAAACCGTCTGATCTTTTATCAATAGGAGATAATATTAAATGCAAGGTAATAAAGCTTGACCCTGAAACAAAACGTATTTCTCTAGGTGTTAAGCAACTTCATCCTGACCCATTTGAAAACATAGAAAAAAAATATGAAGTGGGAAAAATATACGATGGAGTGGTCTCAAAGGTCGTAGATTATGGTGCATTCATTAAATTGGTAGGTTCAGATGGGAAAGTTGAGGAAGGCTTAGAAGGGCTTTGTCATCAATCTACTCTCTCGCATACTAAAAAGAATATTCAACCAAGTAAAGTATTATCATCTTCTCAAAAAGTTAAGGTAAAAATTTTAGAGCTTGATAAAGCAAAAAGAAGAATCTCAATGAGCTACAAGGACACCATGGAAAATCCTTGGGACTCTTTTATAAAAAATTATCCGATTTCATCAGTGGTTAAAGGCAAGATAAAAAATGTAGCTGAGTTTGGACTTTTTGTTTCAATAGAAAATTCTGAATTGACTGGACTGATTCATTGGAAAGACATTTCTTATAACGAGACGGAAGAAAATCTTAAGAAATTTAAAAAAAATGATCCAATTAAAGCCAAATTAATTATGATTGATAGAGATAAAGAAACAATTAGATTAGGTTTAAGACAGTTAAATGAAAAGGATCCTTTTGAGTTTTTTGCAAAAAAAGAGAACAAAGAAATTATTACCGTAACCGTTAGAGAGGTTTTAAAAAATGGTATCAAAGTATCAGTTGGAAACGATAAAAATTTATTACTAACAATACCTAAAAAACATTTAAGTGCTGATCCAGCATCATGTCGTCCAGAAATCTTTCAAGTAGGAAACAGAACGGACTGTATGATAGTAGATCTAGAAAAAGAGAAGAGAAAAGTTAATCTTTCGATAAAGGAGTTGGAAATTCATAACGAGAAAATTGCAATTGAGAAGTATGGTAAAGATGGTACAAGTTCAGGACGTGTTCTGGGAGACATATTAGGTAAAGTATTTAGCTCGAAGAAAAAGAAGAATAAGGATTAATTAAATATGGTGAGATCTGAGATAATTTCTAAATTATCAGATAGAATCCACCGAAAAATTAAAAAGTCAGAACTAGAAAAAATTCTTAACATATTATTTGAAACAATAGTTGAAGGAGTAAGAGATCATAAAAGTATTGAGCTTAGAAACTTTGGCAGATTTTCTTTAAAAAAAATTAGAGAAAAAATGAATGCGAGAAATCCTCGTACTGGTCAAAAAATTCACACTCCAGCAAGAAAATCAATATCTTTTAAAATGTCGAAAGAATTAAAAAGTAAGATTAACGAAAACGAGGGTAATATAAATTGAAAAAAAATATTTTTGTTGCTTTAGATTTTTCTAATTTTGATAAAGCACTAGATGTTGCGAACAGTGTGAAGAATGATGCAGCAGGCCTTAAGATTACTAATGAATTATTTTCTATTTGTGGAAAAGACGGAATATCTAAACTTGCGAATATTGGCCTTGAAATATTTTTAGATATTAAAGTTCACGACGTTCCTAATACAGTAAAAAAAACTGTAGCAAGTATCGCATCATTAAAAACTGTAAAATATTTAACAGTTCATACCAGTGGTGGCTACAATATGCTTAAAGCAGCTAGAGATGCTGCAGATAATTTAGAATTACTAGGTGTAACAATATTAACTTCGCAGCCTGCATCTAAAGAACAAGTAAAACTTTTAGCAGACTTAGGAATAAAATCGAAGCTTAGTGGTATCATTGCGTCAGCACAAGAATATACGTCAGTAAGATCTTTATCCAAGGATTTAAAGATTTTCTGTCCTGGCATAAGAGGTGTTGAAGATAAAAAAGATGACCAGAAAAGAGTTATGAGTTACTCTGAGTTTTGTAAGATCTCAAAGAATGATAATAAAGCCTTCGCCGTAATTGGGAGACCAATCTACGAAAGTGGAGATGCTGGTCAAAACATCAAAAAAATTATACAGTCTGCTAAATAATAAATTAAACACTTTCTTATAATGAAAATTAAAAAAGGAATACCTTTAATCGACCAACACGATAAAAATGGTTTTTATGGAGGGAAATTTGGAGGTAATTATGTTGCTGAGACTCTTAAAAAACCCATAGAAGATTTAGAAAAGCTATTCAAAAAAAGTAGAAATGACAAAAGTTTTCTTAAAGAAAGAGATAATCTTTACGAAAATTATGTTGGAAGACCCACCAGATTTATTAAATTACAAAATCTTTCTGATCATTTAGGTGGAGCTCAAATTTACGCAAAAATGGTTTCAGATGCAAATGGTGGGGCTCATAAAATCTATAATGCAATTACTCATGCAATGTTATGTAAACGTGCAAAAAAGAAATATATCTGTACTGATACGGGAGCTGGTTACAATGGAAAAATGTTTTCAATGGTTGCAAAAAAATTCGGCTTGGGATGTAAAGTATTTATGGGAACAAGAGATATTGAAAGACAAAAACCTAATTGTGATGCAATCAGAAGAAATGGAGCTGAGATTATTCCGGTAACCTCGGGAAGTAAGACATTAGTTGATGCTGTAAGTGAATGTATAAGATATTGGGTATCAAATTGTGACAAAGTTCATATGGGAATAGGTAGTCTCGTTGGTCCAAATATTTTTGTAAAAATATGTGGATGGAGTACAGCTCAAATATCAAGGGAACTTAAAGTTCAATTAGAAGAAGAGTTTGGTGAAATTCCCAGTAAATTAAAATTAATAAATTGTGTTGGTGGAGGTTCGAGTGCATATGGTTTCTGGAGTGAATTTATTGATTATAATAAAAATCAAGTCGAGCTGATCGGTGTAGAAGCAGGTGGTCCAAAAAATAGCAAACTCCATGCGGCACCATTAAGCAAAAACTCTAAAATAGGTGTTCTTCATGGTGCGGCTGCATATTGCATTCAAGACTCTGATGGTCAAATTAATGAAACTGAGTCTATAAGCAGTGGTCTTGATTACCCGTCTGTAAGTCCTATTCATTGTTTTTTAAAAGACACTGGTAGAGCCAAATATACCTATGCAACAGATGAGGAGGCATTAGATGCTTTTAAGTTAGTAACTGAACTCGAAGACATTTCTCCAAGTCTTGAACCTGCACACGCGTTCGCAATTGCAAAAAAAATTTCACCAAAGCTTAATTCTTCAGATGTAATTATAATTAATAGCTGTGGCGATAGTCTTAAAGACAAAGATATTATCAAAAAACGTTTAGGTAATTACTCAAGATGAAATCTCAAATTAGCTCAGTATTTAATGAATGCAAAAAAGAAAATAGACCTGCATTGCTAACCTATACGGTTGCAGGAGATAATTCTAAAAAAAAATCTTTAGAAATTTTAAAATCAATATCTGATTACGCCGATATATTAGAAATTGGTTTTCCACATAATGCACCAACAGCAGATGGTCCTCAAATTCAGAATAGTTCTTACCGGGCTTTAAAAAAAGGAATTAAACTTAAAGATGTTTTCCAAATAGTTAAAGAATACAAAAAAAACAAATATGCCAAACCATGTATTCTTATGGGTTACTATCAAATGGTTTATAGATATGGAGAGAGAAAATTTATCAGAAAATGTAAGCAAGTAGGAGTAAACGGGTTAATAATAGTTGACCTCCCCTGGCCTGAAAATAAAGAATTTGCTAGAACATGTAAAAAAAATTCGATAACTTTTATTCAACTTTTATCACCAACAACATCAAAAGAACGAATGAAAAAAATTATAGCCAGTTCTCACGATATGATTTATTATATTAGTATGTTGTCGACTACTGGGGGCAAGTTAAAAGTTTCTCCAAGAAAAATTCTTGAAAATTACAATAAAATTAAGAAAATTAACAAATCTAAAAACTTAGTAATAGGTTTCGGTATAACTAATAAAACCATCGGTGCATTAAAAAAAGCTGATGGTTTAGTGGTTGGAAGCCTATTATGCAAAGAAATTGAAAAATCATTAAAAAAACGTCAAAATCCTGTCATAAAATTAAATAAAATGGTAAAAGGATTAAGAAAAAAAATATCATGAATTGGATAACAAAATTTATTAAGCCAAAAATAAAATCATTACTAAAAAAGAAATTATCTGACAGTAAAGAGAAATTATGGGTTACATGTGAATGCAAAAATTTAATTTATAAAGATGAACTTTTTAATAACCTAAGTGTTTGTCCTTCTTGTGGTTTTCATCATAAACTTAATTGTGAGGAAAGATTTAAAATATTTTTTGATGATAAGGAATATGAAATCCTAGAAACGCCATTACCAAAAGATGATCCCCTAAAATTCCCTAAATATTCTGATAAATTAAAACAATCAAGAGAAAAGACCAAACAGTCTGACGCAATTTTAATTGCTGATGGAATGCTAGATGGGATTCGTATTACTTCAGGTGCTCAAAATTTCAATTTTATTGGTGGAGCTGTTGGTGCGGCTTCTGGAGAAGCATTTATTCACGGCATCCAACATGCAATTAATAACAAAACCCCATTCATTTTTTTTAGTTGTTCTGGAGGACAAAAAATGCAAGAGGGTGCTATTGCATTGATGCAAATGACCAGAACTGTTTTAGCAGTTAATGAACTTAAGAAAAAAAACTTACCTTATATTGTGGTTATGACAAATCCGACGACTGGTGGTGTTTCTGCAAGTTTTGCAACATTAGGAGATATTTTAATTGCTGAACCTAAAGCAATTTGTGCTTTTGCTGGACGTAGAGTAATTGAAAATACTGTAAAAGAAGATTTGCCAAAAGATTTTCAAACAGCAGAGTTTGTTAAAGATCACGGTGGAATTGATCTGGTAGTTGAAAGAAAATATATAAAATCAACAATCTCCACTTTGTTATCAATTTTGTTGAAGAAAAAAGAAGTTAAAAATATATCTGATTTAACCGATGCTACAAACCTCAACGAAACTCTACAAAAAACTTCAAAAGCAGTATAGTCGACGCATCAATCTAGATCTGGGAAGAATCAAAAAGGTTTTGGAAAGATTAAACAATCCTGAAAAAACATTAAATAATGTTGTAAATGTTATTGGAAGTGATGGAAAAAATAGCTTTTTAACATCTTTGAAATATTTTTTAGAAGCAAATAAGGAAAAAGTAAATACATTTACAAGCCCGCACTTATATGACGTACGTCAAAGATTTTGGTTGGGTAATAAATTTATTACTTTAAAAGAAATAAAAAAATATAAAAAAATTATTGAAAAAACAAATTTTAAATTGACCTTGTTTGAACTTCTGACATGTATTTTTATTTTATCCGCAATGAAAAAAGGCTCCGACTTTTATAATTTGATTGAAAGCGGATTGTTATTCAAAAAAGATAGTACAAATTTATGGTCTAATCCGATGGCTCAGGTAATAACTAACATTAACTATCAGCACCAGGAATGGGTAAAGCCAAAAACCATTAATGAAATTTGTAAGCAAAAAGTAGGTTTTTTAAGTAAAAATACTAATATTTATATTGGCAAACAAAACCCAAAAACATTTAAAATAGTTAAAAAAATTTTAAAAAAAAATCCAAGCGAAAAAATATTCTATGGTTCCTGGAAGATTGTTAATAAAAAGAAAAATAAATATTACAAAGATAGAAATAATATTATTTATCTTGATTCCAAATATATTAATTCAGATGGATTATGGGAAAATGTAGGTTTGGCGATAAAAGTTGCCTTAGACTTAGGTATTCATCCTAAAATAGTCCAAAAAACAGTACCTAAAATCAAATTTGAAGGGCGTGTTCAATTTATAAGAGGAAAGTTAACCAAAAATTTAAAAAATATTAAATTATTAGTAGATGGTTGCCATAGCGATGGGTCAACAAAAAATTTAGCCAAATTTTTAAAAGAATTTAAAATACCTATATATAGTATCTGGGGGAGTCTTAAAAATAAAAATCCTAATAAACTAATTAAAAATTTTAAAGGAATTTTTAGAAAAGTTATTACAATTAAAATTCCAAATGAACCCAATGCTATGAATTCGATTGATCTTTCTAAGATTGCAAAAAAAAATGGTTTTAGAACTGAAGAAGCAAAAAATATAAAAGATGCACTTAAAAAAGTTTCAACGAAAGAAAAGAGCTTAATAGTTATATTTGGTAGTCTATATCTTGTAGGACATGCTTTAAGTCTGAATTAAATATTTTCTTTAATCCAAGAAACGATATTTGATTTTGTTGTAGCTCCAACCTTTGTTGACTTAAGTGATCCATTTTTAAACAGAAGCATAGTTGGGATTCCTCTAATTCCATATTTAGTCGGAGTGTTTGGTTCTTGATCTATATTGTGTTTAGCTATAACTACTTCGTTGGACATTTCATTTGATATTTCCTCCAAAATAGGACTGATTTGTTTGCAGGGCCCACACCACTCTGCCCAAAAATCAACTATAGTTGGTTTTTGAGATTTTATTACTTCTGTATCGAAATTATCATCAGTTACTTTTTTTGTCGGCATAATTTATAAATAAAGTTTTTTTTTCTAATGTCAATCAATCAATTTTGTATCATTTTCATATCTGTGAATTTCTTTTTTTAAAAATTCCGTCTCTCGATAAACCTTATCGTATTGATAATTCCACTTTATTTTTTTTAAAATATATAAAATATTCGTGGGTAAATTAACTAAATATATCATTAAAAAACTAATAGGCCTTTGCTTAAAAAATTGTGTTTCCAATTTGTAATCAATCTCTTCATGTTTTAGAAACCAATATGCTGCATTTAACCATTCTTGTCGATGTTTCAAATTTTTTTTCAAGATATTTATAAAATACTTTTCATTAAACATTTTGATATTTCTTTTCTACACCTTCTACATAATCATTAATTTCATTTAAAAATTTAATTTTTTCATCGTCCTTTTTTTCTGTATATTCTTGTCTGTAATTATCACACTCATTATAAAACTCTTTTACTGTCCACCATTTTTCTTTCTTGTCAGATAAGATTTTTCTAGCAATATTTCGCATTACTTCTTTTTTGATGGAGTCTGGTAAAATTTCTGGGGCTTCTTGGTAAATAAGATTTTTTCCAAATTCTACCAAACGTTTATCTTCAAAACTATCTAGCATTCTTAATTTATCTTCCCAAGATGACTGGTGCCATTTTGGAAATAACGCTGTATCCTTACCATCTGTGAATTTCTTATAAATAGAATCAACTGCCTCTATATCAGATTGGTCTGCTGTTTCTTGCTTTTCTTGTGCATTTTCTCTTAAAATAGTTGAAACTTTTTGAGCAAAATTTTTATCTTTAGCTAACTCAGCCCTTTTTTTTAATAGATCTGGTTTCATAACATTGTAAGGCTCTTTACCTATCCCAAAGTCAGAATGAATTATTACTGGTGCTTTATTTGAACGAACTTGTCTAATAAATTTAGGGGATTTTTTCATTTCTATTTTTAAATCTGAGACAGATAACTTTGTGAGATTTTCGATATCTGCTCGTAAATCAACTGCTTGTAACCACCCCCTATAAACTGGATGATGCAAGAACTCTTTGTGCAAAGGTGAACAAAGATGAAATTTACTTTTTCCATAATAATAATCCACTAAAGTAAACATTTTTTCATCTTTTATTAAATTTTCTGTTTTTTCTTTAGATGACGTCATTAAACAACTATTCCAAGTGTTAGGCTGATCTTTATAAACTTTTTCTAGAAAAAACTTAGCATGTTCAACATCATTTATTGCTCTATGACTATTTGTGGTATCT
>Ga0111541_10000823_pt1 | contig 10222 bp, 2 predicted proteins | sample Knorr_S7_td_DCM__FD_83039 | JGI IMG/M metagenome (GOLD analysis project Ga0111541, IMG submission 83039) | Marine microbial communities from Southern Atlantic Ocean transect - Knorr_S7_td_DCM_ad_131m_LV_B (version 2) (version 2) | ecosystem: Environmental > Aquatic > Marine > Oceanic | place...
CTCTGGTCCTTCTATACATGCATGAGCAAGACGATGACCTTCACCCTTTGATGGATGAACCATATCAAACTTCTTAGGAGAAGCATCTGCTGCCTTATGTCTTGCCTCTAATCTTCCAGATGAAAAACAATCAACGGATCCTGTAACAAATATATCTCCCTGTACATATAAATTTCCTTTAGAATAAATTGCTTGAGGTTGAGAACCAGAAACACCAAGAAATGTCTTATAGGGAGAACAATTTTCTGGAATATTTTCATCATCATTAGTAGTAGGTCCAACCATTAAGGTTCCTTCTATTTCACTGAAAGCATCAGGTGATCCTACAACCATAGGACCCTCTATCAATGATGATCCATTGATTTTAATCTCTCCTTCCTGTATAGCACCGTTAATACCAGTACCAACCTTTAGTTGTCCACCAACATTTAGATCATCTACGTTATAAGACATTGTTATGCACCCTCCTTAACTCTTTGTTGGAATTGCCTACCACCTACCTTAGAATCTTTCTTATCTACAGCATCACTAACTCCTCTAATTACAGCACCATACATTTTTAATACTCCGTTAGCAATAATTTCCATAGTTTGTGGTGTACTCATTTTATAATAGTTTTTAGCATTTATAATGGTCTTTTTAGACTCCATTATTATATTTTCACTGGCAGTCATCTTAATACTACCTCGATCAGTTTTTTCACCTTTAGAAACTAACTCAATATCAGTTCCCTCAAGTCTGATCTTACCATTACTGGCCTTAATAACAATATTACCATGTTCTGCCTCAATTATGCAACTATCAAGTGCCTCTTTCTCAGCAGCTTTCTCAATCCAAGGATACTTACCACATTTAACTTGAAATGCACCAGTACTTGTAGAAGTTGTCCATCCTCTTCTTTGACCATCATTATCTAGAGAGAATTGATGTAATCCATCTCTAGCATTAAGCATTACTGCTGAAGTTACATCAGAAGACTTATGAATCTGACCCATAGTAACAGATCCATGATCATTACCCCACCCAATAGCAGTATAATTTATCTTAGCAGTATCATATTCACTACCAGCATTATTTTGTTGATTATTAGAAGAAGGTAATAATCTATTTTTAGGAGGAGTATTACCTTGATACTCAAAATTCTGTGATATTGGCATTAGTATTAGGTAAGATTATCGGGGGTTCCAGGAAGATTAAGTCTGGGATCATTACTAGTAACATCAGTACCCTGTCTCTGAATTGCTGATGGACGTGTGGTAACTTCACTATCAATACTCTCCTGTAGAGTAGCATAAACTTGTATTGGTGTACCAGCAGTCTCAGTTATTCCAGCATAAGGAATTCCATCCTTATAGTATATTGATCCATAGTATGCACGACCTTGTATATATCCAGTCTGTTTTAATCCAACTAAATCTGTTACCTGTATTAGTTTATCGGGTTCAACTATTGGATCACGTATAATATCCCATGCGATTATACCCCTAAAATTAACACCAGAAGAAGTTCTTACTCTAAGTACTGGTGTAAATGGTGGTGGAAATTCTGGATGTTTTTTAATCTTTACCCGTCCTATTCCACCGCCACCACCAGGATCCCAATCAAAATCCCATTCATCTGGGAAATTTTCTACATAAATCTCATCTTTCTCTATCACTGGATCACCAGGCGGTGTTTCAGTTGTAATACCTGAACCTTTATTATAGTTTATGCCAGGATCAAGTACAACAACTTCAGTAGGAACAAGTTGAACATTATAAGTAGTCTGACCAATACCAGGAGGTGGATCTTCAGGAGTTCCTGGTAGTTTAGGAGGTGTTGGTTCCTTATATCCACATCCTGGATCATCAACTAATGGATCAATAATTCTACCCTTTCCACATTTTATTTGTTTGCATGGTGGAGGAATAAGTATAGCACAAAGTCCTATTGGATTTTGATACCAAGACTTACCTGCTTGAGCAAGAGCTGCTGGTGTTCCTACTTCTGGTACATCTTCAACCAACCTTGTTATTCCTATTGCAAAAGCACTTGGATTGTCAAGAAATTCTGCGGAACCTCTATAATAATCCTCAGATGGTTTACGGAACATAGCATCTATAAATCCTATTGGACCTCCACTTTCTTTTGTATAAACAGTTGGTTTTACAGTAAGAGTATGTTTACCTTTGTTAACTGTTATCTTTTTACCTAAACCTTTACCAGTAAAATCTACAGCATGTCTAGATGCTGAGTGTTCTTGTCCCTTAAAGAAATTAGATCCTATTAATTGATCATCAAGATAAAGAGTTGCTGAGTGATCATTCTGGAATATAATCTCATACTCACCAGATACAGGAAAATTAACATTAGTAAAACTATATTCAACTAATTCAGAACCACCAACTTTTGGATAGTCAGGAGAAACTCCATTCTCATTCATAAATGGTCCATATCTTTTATCCCTATAATTAAATAATGCTGGTCCACTATATGTCACACCATTTCTTGTGTTATCTACTATAAGTGACTCTACTGCAGTAGCAGAAGACATCTGATAAACATCTATAGTCTCTAAACGATCCCAAGGATTCTTAAATGACAGTAGAGGATTAGGTTTAATTGCTTTCTGTTCTTTTGTTTTCCAACCAGACTCACGAATAGTAGGATCTGGTACATTAATAATCGCACCACCATCTGGTCTACGACCATATCCTTTTACAAAAGTAACTTCATATTTCTTACCAGCTTTCCACGAACCTCTCTTTTTAATAGTACCATTTACTTTCCACTGATCACCACCTTTACCAAGATTATCTGCAGGATTAGATCCTGCAAAAGGATCTGCACTATTAGCAACCTCTGTTCCAGAAGGATCTGTCAGTGTCCATCTTAATGATCCAGGATTTTTCTTAAAATCAGTTCCATACTTAGCTTTATTATAAACTTGACCCTTTAACTTATGAACACCCGTAGTTACATTAGCAATTGTTCTTGTAGCACCTCTAGCCGTTCCATGAACTTGATTACCATCCCAAAAGATTTTACATCTATCATCAGAACCTGATACCATAGTATAATTTCCTGGAGTAGTTATATTAACAGTCCATTCACCAGTTTGCCATTGATTCCCTAAAGTATCCGTATTAGATGGGAAAACACCAGGAAAACTTCCAACACGAACCCAAGCTTTCTGTGGTCCTGTTACACTTGCTGGTATAGCATCAGTCTTAGGAACCTCAAAGATTAAAGGATTTTTCTCTGTTTGTATCGTTATTTTAGTTACACTTGGTGGTGTATAATTAGGAGATCCTCCAGGTAGATTACTAAGTCTATAAGTTATTTCCCAACTATCATGTTTACTTGTACCTATATCTTGAGCAGCACCTGCTGTAAAAACTCCTGATATATTTGTGGTTTTGATCTGTATATCATCATCGTCATCTGATGATGATGTCGCATCTGCGAAAATACATTTACTTTGTCCACTATCTTGTTCTGTTCCCCTCTTACCAAAAGTATTTGGATCAAGAAGTCCTTGCTCAACTCTTGCATACTTCGATTTACCTTTATTACTTGCCTGAACAACATAATCTACATTAGTTTTAACATTATTAATCTTCACTTCTTTTGCTGTATCACCAGAACCAGTTAACGCATCTGCATCAAATTTAAACGTATGCGATCCATCTTTTGCAGTAAATGTAAATACCATCCCCTTTGTACCCTGACGATAAATGAAGAACGTAGCTTGTGCTGTTGGAGGTGGTGGGGGAGGACTATCACCCTCTAAAGCATCCCATACATATGAAAGATCAGCATCTACTATATCATTACCATATGCATTAAGATAATATTTACCAGACTGTTGAGTAAACATTATACCATGAGGTTTATTATTCTTACTACTCTTTACAGGTGCTGCTGATTGCCAATCCTTTGTACTAAAAACCTTTTCTTTAAAGAATTTTTTCTTAGTCACATAGTTTTTATAATTAGCAATAGTAGCACTTATTGTATGTGAACCTTCAGATAAATAAACCTTCGTTTCTTGTGGCCATTTATTCGTAGATGTATCTTTAGGTTTTACTACTACATCTAAACTATCTCTCTTATACTCTTCATCCTTAAATTCAATATTAGGATCATCCTTTCTACTTGCAACTTCTACACCATCAACCTCAATAATACCAAAGTTATCAACAGTACCTTTTAATGTATAATCTCCCTCATAAGGTGCATCTACTGTCCAAGTTTGTTTCCATCCATCCTGATTACCTGTACCATCTGAACCAGGAGTATTGAGAGGAGGGATTGGGGATATTGCATACTTATTTGTCCACTTATGCCAATACCCAAATTTAACTGGATACCAAGGAGCACCATCAGTTTTCATCCGAGTGTGCCAAATAGGACTCTCTGGACATTCTCCCTCTGCTAATACTGGTGGAACTATTGCTGCAGGTGGTGCAGGTGGTGGTGCTTCTATTGTTAATGCAACACCCATTGGATTTTGATTCCAACTCTTAGGATCTGAAACTGTTTTATATGCTAACTGTGCTTTTATATCAATTGCCAATGCCATTGGGTTAGTTGTAGGCCATTTACCACCAGGTATCTGATGAAGTTCTGCAGTAATAGGATATGTTCCTGCCTTTATGAAATAAGTATGAGTTGTCTGACCAGTATGACCAAACTTTCCTTGACCATATGCCTCAACTGCATCTCCAAAACTATCATAGGTAGTCGCATCTTTTCCATGAGTAAATCCTATTTTAGTAAATGTAACTTGATCACCTATTGATATTACTACATCATCATCAACATGAACATCTATATCATAATTCGTAGAAACAGGGAAGTTAATATTTCCCCATATAATTTTATGCTTACCTGCATATGGCATGTTAGGAAGAGCTAATGCAGTATCATAAGGAGCAACACCATACTTACCTAAGAGTCCACCTTTATTAGTTGTTTTCCATAGTCTTCTATTTGCATCATTAATATTCTTTAAGGTATTAAATATACTTCTCTGTGAAGTTTTTATGTTAGCAGGATAAACTACTCTACTATCTGCCTTTGATATTTGATAAGCATTCCTTGCAGCAAAAGTTACATTTTTAGGAGTAATAATCTGTAGAGTATTACCCTTTCTATGACCCTGATCATAGAAATCAATCTTCTGATCATCAGTCTCAGGTTGAACCCTAACGTCTCCTGTATCGCCAATCTCAGGATCCTGAGTATATGGAAGTCTATCAAATGTTACTCTATACTTTCTACCATTCTTAAAATTACCTTTCTTACTTATATTACCTTTCTGTTTCCAATCTTTACCACCTTTACCTAAATTATCTGCAGGCTTAGTATCATTAAAAGGATCACGACTATTGGCAACCACTGTCCCATTAGGATCTTTTAGATACCATCTTAATGCTCCAGGATTATCCTTCCAAGTCCTTCCATACTTACCTTTATTCCAAACTCCTACTGATAACTTATGAGTACCTGCAGATACATTAGCAATTGTTGTAGTCGTATATTTCCTCGTTGTAAAAACTGTATTGCCATCCCATGAAGCTTTACATCTATCATCAGCACGAGCCTCAAGTGTATAATTTCCTGGAGTAGTAATGTTAATATGCCATTCCCCAATATGCCATTGATCAGTTAAAACCTCAGTATCAGATGGGTATACATAAGGATAAGGTTTCAGAGGAACCCAAGCTTTTTGTCCACCACCAGTATTGGCTGGTTGAGAATCTGTTTTAGGAATCTCAAAGACTAAAGGATCTTTCTCTGTTTGTATTATAAGCTTAGTAATAGCAGGTCTTTCTTTGGGAGTATTATCTACAGGAGCAACACCTCCATACCTATAAGTTAGTGCCCAACTATCATGTTTACTTGATCCAGATGATATTGAAGCACCTGCTGTAAAAATTCCTGATGCATCTGTAGTTTTGACCTGTAAATCATCATCATCGTCTCTAGAACCAACCTTATCACAAAAAATACATTTACTTGATCCTGTATCTTGTTCTTTTCCCCTACGTCCAAAACGAGATTCCTTAAGACATCCCTGTTCAGTTGTACCACTCCTTCTACTTGATACTATATTATAATCTATATTAGGTTTGACATTAACAAATAAATCCTTTGCTGCAGCATTGTGTACATACTTATCTGAATTTATCTCAAAACTATGAGATCCATCTGCTGCTGTAAATCTAAAGTTTAATCCATCACCACCACCAGAAGTATAAACTTGAAATTTAGCTTGTACTTTCTCAGGTATAGTTGGTTTTGGTTTTTCTTTTCCATCAATACTTTTATCCCAGAAAAAGTCAAAATCTATATCAACAAGATCATTTCCAGATACTTTATAGAAATAATTCTTACCTTCTCGTATAAACTTTCCACCTGCTTTTCTAATTATTGGTTCTTGCTTTGGTTGTATTGGTGCTTGCTTTGTAGTTGCTTCATTATGAAGTTTAAAAGTTACTGTCTTTGTTGTAGCAATACCAACTTCATATTTAACTGGTTCAGCCGTTCCATTCTTAGCATTTAATGACGCTATCTTCTGATTATCAACATATAGATCACCAGTATTAATATCACCATCATACAAACCTCTAAAAATATATTGACCTCCCCAAGGAAAATCTATATCCCACTTAAAATCAAAAGTCTCACCACCATGTGCAGATCCAATTTCATCTGATGGTTCTACTGGAGAAATTCCATATAGATTCATAAAATCTGACCAACCAGGAGCAGTAGCACCATACCCTATAGTAGTTACTTCTCCATTACTAGACCAAGTAATATGCTGTTTATTTAATTCTTTCTGACTATTCCACCAAGGATTCTTTAAGTTCTTAAGATTCTCTAGATACTTATCAATCTCACTCATCAAAGGATCTTCTGCATATCTAGAATATTTTTCAGGATCCCAAGCACCAAGATCTTCTCCATCAACACCCCATAGTTTACCATAGGGAATACTAGTATCATCACATATCTCAGGTTGATTCTCATCTAATTCATCTTTATAATATTTCCAAGACTCTACACAATTATCACCATCAGATACACCAACTCTAACAACTGCACCCTTACCAATACCACATTGATCTTTAACTTCAACTCTAGGTGGATATTGATAACCAAAACCAGGTGCTACAATATCTAATGTTAATAAACCACCATCTTCTCCAATTACTGGATTAGCAAAAGCACCTACACCTCCTCCACCATAAAGATGTGCTTGTGGGACACGACTACATCGATGCTGAAAATCAACAGCACCCTCCCCAGAACATGGATCTCCAGGTCTACCTTCTGATTCAGATTCTACAGCATCTGGTGTTAATGCATTAACATCATCTATACCAAGATATTTTACACTTTCCCTATTCCTAAGAATAAATGCAGTATTTGGATGCTCTTTCTCATAATCATTTGCTTCACATAAACTTACTCCATCAACAAATCCCCTAACACTAGAAATATATCCCACACTAACTTCTTTCTGAGTAGGAGGTTGAAATATATTAAATTGGGTTGCAGCAATTGCCATCTATTCTATACTATATCCAAAATACATATTAGATATTTATCAGGATAAACCAGGAGCATTTATCCTAGATCTAACTTCATCAAAATTCAATTCAGGTTCACCAATATCAGGTTCTATAAATGGTATACCTTGAAGTGGTTTTTGTTGGAGTGGTTTTACTTTTTTATGAACATTAGAAACGTTTGGTAATTCAGCATCCTCTTTAGATGAACCACCCGATCCTAACTTATACATATCAGACACCGCCAAATTAGGAGGCAACTCAAACGGGAATACATTACCAGTAATATTCTTAAACTGCAATGCTTGAGTTAAATTACCACCAACAGAAGTAATAGATCCTAATATATCATCTAAACTTTGTCCTGTTCCTGTTAATTTCTTATCAATCTTAGTACTGGTAGATGTAGTAGTAAATGTTGCATCAGTTGCCCTGACTCCAAAGTTATTCTGATCAACGAATATAACATCACCATCCTTATAATCAGCACCTTTCTTAATTATATCAATACCACCTGGATTAATTGGACCTTGTACTAACTCCAGTCTAAAGGATCCATTACCAGCAATAGAACCTGATCCTCCTTGCATATGAGGATAGATAATATCTCCTGCTTTATATCCAGTACCCATAGTATGAACTCTTACTGTTTGTATTTCACCTCCAGCAACACTCATATTAATCAACATACCAGTACCACTACCAGATGTATCACACACAGTAGCATTCTGATTACCATTAACATAATTAGTTCCTTGTTCTATCCAAGTATAATGTTCAGCTTGTGTAGCACCTACACCTGCCAATCCACCAGAATCTACTTTAATATTAACTACACATCCCTTACCTAAACTTGTAGTAATTCCAGGATTAATATTACCATAGATACCAGTTGCAACAGATGTTGCAGTAATATATGCAGTACCTCCTCTTACTTGATCCAATACTTCTTCATCAGTAAATCCCATTATCTGTCCAGCAATAGACTTACTACCAGTAGAAGTTGCTCCAGATTCTGTCAACATCTTTTGCATATCACTCATAAAATAATTAATACTCTTAATAATATTATCATTTGCAGTATCAATTAATTTCCTATTATTACTTATAACTTTTGCTGCCAAATCTTCTGCAAAACAATCTTTTAATTTTGGTTTTGTTGGATACCCAAGTTCCTTTGTCAAATCAACAATAGTTTGTTGAGCACTTTCTAATGTCATTCCCATTATAGAATCTGGATCAGGACTTGAGGTAGTGTATGAACTTACAACATTTTGAGCAGCATTTAACATATCAACTGTTGCATCAGTACCTGGATCTCCACCAGTAAGTCCAGTTTGATCCCTAATTTGCTGATCAATTGAACGATCTATCCTACCTTGGAACTGTTTAATTATCTCAGTAGTATCTAAAGTCTCTTCTAAAACTTGTTCTATAGTTCCACACATATTATCAGCAATCTGATTATAATTCTGAAGCGTTTGTTTTCCAGTTATCTCTTTCATATCTGCCATCATCCACCTTTGACTAGATGGCATCTCTGCAACCTTCTCTGCTAATTCCTTATTCAATGTCTTTGATACATATTCCATCATCTTATCCATTATAATCTTCATATACTTTGATATCTCACAAGCAGCATTTGCCTGAACTGCCTTAAGATTACGTAAGTCTTTATTCATAGAAACAGCATCAATATATCCCCTATCCTTTAATGATTTCATATACTTATCAACATCCTGTGTCATATTATCCATAACAATTTGCATAGACTTCAGAGAAGACCCAACAATATCATCAGGTTTCATAACAGGTATAGGTTTTTCATATAAATCATCTCTTATAACATCAGCAGCACCAGTTAAATGAATAGCATCTGCAGTCTCTTTGGTTGCTCCTGGAGAAACAGGTGCATCAACAGCATTTGCATTCTGAATCCTTTTCTCAATACCTTGCTGTACATTCTCCCTAATATAAGAGAATAATTCTTCACCTTCTAATCCCTGCTCTTCACCTTGTCTTCTAGCATTATCAATATCTGCCTGTTGCTGTGGAGATACTGGTTTATTTACAGGAGTTCCTAGATTATTAGTAGGCAATCCTTGATTTGCTTCTTCCTGTGCTTGCTCATTTGACTTTGGTTTCTCAACAACCAAATCAGTTTCAGGTACTACTTCTTTAGATGCTCCTTGTTTAGGAACTTCACCATCAGAAAATCCACTTGTTGCACCAAAATTATTTTTACCTTCAGCAGCTGCTCCTATTCCATCTTGTGCTAATTTTGTCTGAGAATTATTGCCAAGGACACCTATAATGACAGGAACACTTTGCTCTTTACCATCTAAAAAGAATCCAAATACAAAGTTACCCTGACGGAGGTTTGCAGTCTGAAAAGCACTACCCTGACCTCCACCAGCAGTAACTGGGTACATTACCTGTGCCCAAGGTAACTGATCAGATGCAACAGCCTCTTCTTCTTTATCATGAAGACCAATAATCCTTACCTTATATCTTCTACCCCATCCTGGAACATTTTGCCTGTTAGAATGTTTACCTGGAGTTATATTATCTCTCCAAGTGGAGTCGTCAGCAATCTGACCGACCCACCAGAAGAAGTCAGCACCTAAAAATCCTGAATTAAATAATGATCCCCCGATATC
>Ga0111541_10000824_pt1 | contig 10221 bp, 4 predicted proteins | sample Knorr_S7_td_DCM__FD_83039 | JGI IMG/M metagenome (GOLD analysis project Ga0111541, IMG submission 83039) | Marine microbial communities from Southern Atlantic Ocean transect - Knorr_S7_td_DCM_ad_131m_LV_B (version 2) (version 2) | ecosystem: Environmental > Aquatic > Marine > Oceanic | place...
CGCGACGATCACAACTCCCGAACTCTTTAGCATGACAATAATAGGCATTCGCACCCAGTGGCCCTATCATACCAGGACATATTTGGCGACCAGATGCTGGGGCCCAATTACGGGGGTGTGTGCGCGTAGATGGTGCGCCTTCCAGTACATTTTCGAGAGTACTCACGTCTGGATTATTCGCCTGTCCCACGTAGGATATTTCATAGGATGTGAAGTCATCATAGAGATCTACACCACGATGAAGCAGGCGAAAAGCCAAAGTACTCCGAAACCAAAGCAAGAACACACTCGACAAAAGCGCAAAGTTCAGCCCCTTCATATGATAACTATTGCATTGTAGGACGTCGTCAGCTCATTGAGGCGTCAGCTCTTCTCCTCCATCATATGGATTAACATCCGACAATAATGACAGGGTACCAGCTTTGTACCTACGGTATATCTACGGCATTCGAATCCACATACCGTACGGTACCAGCCTGTACCCAGTACCGCATTGCCTCCCCGTTCCAGGGGAGGGGTTAAGACGCTCAATCCCACTTTTAGTAATCGGGCACCTACCGCAGCCCACACGCGGCATCCCAAGCCACCAAATTTTGCACGCGGTGCATTTACATAAATTTGGTAGGGTAGCCCGATTTTGAGCTGCAACGAAGCCCCTCGCGCTGCGCACGGACTCGATCATTTTTCGGCATGCCGCGATCTCGGCCTATACGCGCGCTCGAGGGACGGCGGCTGCTGCGCTGGGACGCTCGACTATGCATTTCCATAGGAAGTGGCCTTTGTTTCGACGCTGCGGGCCCAGAAGGTGACCGATCGCGTGACTTTGTCCAGCTCTCTCTCGGTGTCGCGGGTGTCGCGGTCCAGTCTGGTGCGTGCTGCGTCAACGACGCCTGCGTGGGTAACTTCTCACTTGTGGTGGAGGGTGGTGGACGCCTCTTCCACAGGTGGGCCTAAGGCCACCGCCACCGGGGCCCGGCCCACCCTGCGTCGCGCGCGCCACCGGCGCGAAGCAGTCCCCGCCAACCACGTCCGGCAGAGATGGGGGTTGGTGCGGATTTACAACAAGCGAGAAGGGGAGGGCTGGGGAAACGGGAGAGAGAGTCCTCGGGGAGGCAGGCGAGCGCTGCTCAGCGAGCCATACATTACAAGTACCGTAGGCGTATCTCGGCCCTAATGGGCCTTGACGTATGTTTCCAGACGAGGTATTTCTAACCCTCTGTTGCCCAAAAGCAGAGATCACGGAAGCATATAGCATCGGTGAAACTGCGATCAACATTCCGGCTCCGGAGGATGCACCGATTCCAATCGAGATCGAACTGACCTCAACGTCACTCATTGGTGATCTAAAGGATCGACTGAACGTTATTCTTGGAGAGATGGCAGGTTTTAGTAAGGGAGAAATTGCCGAGCTTCCCCGCATGACAATTTCAACTGGCCGCAAAACTTGGTTGGATATGGATATTGTATAAAACCTGGGCCACGAGCCACCGAGAGCCTGAGAACAGCAGAAGATAGTTTTTGCGGAGATCATACCTCCTTTAGAAACATATCTCCTTACCCCCCGATTTTTTCCTTTTAAACTTTAAACCCGGCGGGCCCCACAATACAAGATAGTACTTGTACTTATACCAGCCTGAGTAGTAGTACTTTGTATAAACTACCCCCGGGGGTCCCCGAGGTCTCTAGAACAGAAATAACGCAACCGGGGGAGGACGCTGGCCTATCGGATATGACAGAGGGGTGGGTCTATTTAGTGGGCTGCCTCCACGCGCGGTTGGCCGCCGGGTCGCCCCCCTCGTCCTCCTCCAAATCGTCCTCTTCTTCTTCATCGTCTTCTTGGGTTTGCGGATGCACGCCACTGGGACGCTTTTTTGGGTATCTTGCTCACCGTCCTCAAGCAAATAATTGATCAAATAACCGCCTTTGTTCTCGACGACTTGAGCATTGTACCAACCACTTCCCCAGAGCACCTTGACCTTTCGCTCACGGCGAACTTAGCTTCACGACCCCGTTCCCCCCCGGCTCCGGCTTTTTGGCAGGTTTCGACACCGGTTTCTTCTTGGCTTGTTGCTTTTTCGCCTCGAAGCGTTTCTTAAATCCGCCAGGTCTTATGTGTAATCGTAGGGTTTGTCTTCATCGCTCAATTCAACAGCCCGTTTGCGCTCGTCCAGAGGCACGACGTCGTCGAAGACTGGGAGACTGTTTTGAAGCCATCCCTCGATTCGAATATACCCTGCACTGTTAGTTCAAGTTCGAGATGGCGTCGTTGGGATTGCCGGCTGCATCAATGTGAGTCTGACAGCGCCATGTGTCGGTCGCGCGTTGCATGGCCGAACGATGGGAATGTTCGCTGCCTGAGCCTATCTAGCTCTTGTCTCAAAAACTCGACTTCTTCGGTTTGTAACTTTGCCTATTACTCGAAAGGTCACTCACTGATAGTATACACAAAAAAATAGGCGATGAGACGCACCAAGTCAATTAATCTTCGCCGCAGCGTAATTCGCTTCATATGGTATCTAGTACGTTGCTCGGCATTTGCTTCTTCAGTAAAGGAATTCAATTGTGACCTTGTAATAGCTTCCCGCACGATGATTGCATCATTAATCTGGTTGAGCTGAAGGTGAAGGCGCTTGTTTTCGTCTTCACGGGCTTGTATCTGCTGCACGAGTTTTGAGTTTGTATTGGTTAATGTACTAAGTTTCTTCTCATTTGCTTTTATCAGTATACTAATTCTCGCCTCTTCTCTTGCTACTTGTTCTGGTGCTGCCGTGGTACTCTGATTGCCCTTAAGAACAGACTGTAGACTTTTTGTTACATGCAGCAGCTGCAAGTCTGTGTAGTATTCTTCGAGATCATGAGATTGTGCCTTCAAGAATGAGCTTTCCCATTCCATGTAGTTGATTGACTTCCTGAAGTGTTTGATTTTGGTCAAGGTTTTGATTTGCTCCGTTCCTAGCTGGGTAATCACTTGATTTATCCCCTGTATTGTTTCCACAGGCAGAAATATTGCATCGAAGTAGTCTGTGACTGCGGCTTCCGCGTCAACTTCATTCTGTCCTTGCCTAACTTGAACCAAAATCTCGCAATTTACTTCAGACGTTGCAAGTTCAGCTCTTATTTTTGCCTGCCGTTTGCGAAGCTTGACAATTTCTTGTTCAATATCTCCAAAGACCACTAGAGAGTTCGCATGCTTTGCTTTCAGATTGCCTAAGGTTTCTGCTGCATCACTTATCATTGCTTCCTTGGCTACTTTGTGTTTGCGCGAGGATAAGAGCATTTGCCATGTGGTGTCGTCGAACCTCCAGTCATCAGGCTTTTCTTCTAGTGATAGATTATTCCGTCTAAAATAGCTAAGTACGAGCTTAATATCTTCTTGGACCATTTGTTTCTCAACTTGCAGGTCACGCTTCAAGTGGCGATCAATATTTTTATCCTCTGCTTGAAGCCTATTAAGCCTATCAGATTCTGCACTGACCAACGATAAGCTACTAGTCACGATGTCTGCTTGACAATCCTTTTTGAGATTCAGCGTAGATATTTGAGAGCCCAGTCGACTCAGGGTAATTAGTCGAGCTTCATTTTTAAGTAAACCAACGCACATGCGGCTGGAGTAGAGCTCCTGTGTTGTTACAAAGTTCATTATGAAGACCCGATGATCGGCAAGGCGCTTAAGCTTATCATCAAAACTGCATGCGATATCACTAACTTCAGTACGAAGCTTCTTGAACTCAAGCTCGAGCGCCTTTCGATATTTTGCTTGTTGCTGCGCAAGAAGCCCCTTCGCAGTTTCGAATTCTTCTAGCTCCTTCTTTTGCTCACTCGTCAAATCATCGTGGTTCTGGTCGTCTATCCAACTTGGGGCCTGCAGGACAGTTTGAAGTCTATCAGTCTCTTTTTTTGTTTCGAGGGTACCATACATCATATCCTCTAGGGCCCGTTTGCTTGCATGGTGGTCATCTGTGTTATCAGCATTTAGTCCAGTGCTCTTACGTACCATGCATGTAGTGGCTTCTGGCGTGCTGCTGTAGATTTCTGATTTGTCAACCTGGATCATCACCTCTGGTGTCTCTTCTGGTACAGCGAATTGGTGCTTAAAGTAGTCTTCCATAATGCCCAACTCTCTACAGATCCCCTGGAGTCGGTCTGTCTTCTCCAGGATGCGGCCTAGTTCGATGCGCTTTTCATCATGAAGCAAGCCGAATCGAAAATTGAAATCAGCTTGCGCTTGGCGAAGTAATTCGCCTACCAAGACGCATTGGATTCTCTTCTGAATTGAAGTGTGGAGCGCAATGGGCTGATAAAGTTGGGTGGTAGTTAGATTTTCATCCCAAGCTTCTTCCGAGAGCCTTGCTTCTTCATCATCATTTCCATCGTTCTCCAAGGCCCCGTCAAGAAGTTTTATTGATGCTATGCTGTCGTGTTGTTCAATGTTTATTAGATCGAGTGAAGGTAGCAACTTGCCCTGATTGACCATCCAGGAGATATTGTGTGAAAGTCTACGTGACAGCACCGACGAGTCCAAACTCAAAGATATCGATGATGCACTTTGTCGCAGTGCAAGCTTCCGTAGAAAACAGACACATTCTAGACAATGCTTTTGCTTGTCAGCACGTAGCTTAAGTGGAAAGTTTGAAGTTAGTAATCTAGGGGTAAGAAAAGAGTGACATTCAGTTGCCTGCACTTCCATGCAGTCCCAACAGTCATGTCTTATCCGAGCGGATATAACATCACGAGCTTGCTTTTCGACCCTCAGTTGTTTCTCCAGTTCATTTGCTTTCCGTTGACTTGCGGTCAAGACTTGTCGATGCCTCGCGCGGTCAATGATAAACTCATTGCGTTCGAGTTTTTCATTCAAACATGCATCGTTATTCTTCGCTACCAATTCCAACAGTCGACTGCGCAAGTTTGCGATGATACTGCGCTGAGCCGCCTCATGGGATTTTATCTTAAGCGCCGCTAATTTCTCTATTTGCTCCTGACACGATTCACACCAGGTAGCTTGATGAAAAGACATTGCAGGTATTGGCACATGCTGAATAGTCAACTTGGGGTGCTCGGCTTTGTGTCTCTCTGAAGGAATGGCCAGTGTTTGTGGTACCAAAATGTTAAGACTAAAGACAGCCCCATCGCTACCGGAACTATAGAGAATAGACGTATCTAAAGAAAAATGAGTATATGCAACAGGGCCTGTATGTAGATTCATTTGACACAACTTCACAAGATCCACTCCCGATTCAGTCAAGGCTCGCCACAAAGCAATCCTACCATCGACACCCCCCGTGGCCACAAGTTCCCCACCATTGGATACGCCCAGACACATTACGCCCTTGTCATGACTTGACTCAATTTTTGAGACTACCAACTTGCCATTTCTATACATAGCATCAGATGACGCAAGCGCCATTATGTCACAGGAGATTGGGCTTGTAGCCAAGAAGGTGACACCATTTGAATCAAATTTAAGTCTTGACATTCCGGCGCAAGGAAAGTCAGTTTCAAATTTCCAAGCTGCATTTAGTGAGTGCGCGTCAGAGTCAACAAGGTATGAAATAATGCTCTGACCCGCAAATGCTACCATCAAGTAGTCATTACACCACAATGCGCATAGGCTAGCGAGATGACCGCTAAAAGAGGTGTGTGCAAGCACACACAGCGAAATGCTACCCTTCTGAGGAGATGTGTCAACAATAAAAGCGTTAGACTCTGATATTGCAGCCAGGATGTCTTTTTCTGGGTGAAATATTACACTTGTTATTGGTTCACGGCATAGTTGCAAGTTGCCAAGTGACACAAGATCGACAAGAACATTATTTTGACTTTTTGGTTTTCCAGATAGAAGAAATATGCACCCTATCGAGGTCCCAACTGCAAAATTTGAATTGCATGGTGCAGATGTGATCGATGTAATTGAGACCACACAATCCTCCGAATCCACATCAGAGATTTGGAATTTATGCCTTCCAACAAGGGTTCCATCACGAGTCCACACTCCCAAGGCCCCATCAGCTCCTGCAGTTACAAGCGTAGGGTCGTTTATCGACTGACAGGCCATTCCCAGGACCGGCCCATTGTGGTAGTCGATGACTGCAGCATTTGGGCCTGCAAAAATTTTACTGGATGATGCATCTGCACCATTTAAAGTCAATATTTGAATTCTTCCGGGGCCCGACAGCAGGAGACCATCTCGTCTCGGAAGCAAGCTACACCAAGAGTATTTGCTACAAGGCTCTTTAGCTACATTCAGCATAAATTCAGTTGAGCCGGACGTACTTGTCCTGATACCTTGAACTATCCCGTTAGAGAATAGCAGCAGGATTATCTCCTCTATGGCAGTGACAAATAAACATAAGGATTCTTGTAGTGCTACAGCCAGTGGGAACAAGCGTGTGAGGATCCCAGAGTGGGCATCGAACTCCATTACGCTGCTTCTGCCAACAGCAAGAACGAGGTTGTTCTGCGTCCAGCACTGCGCACTTATCGAATCCAGAAGTACATTTCCGTCTTCCGCCGCATCCTCTCGACTGCCGATTACTGCGTTTATCCTCTGTAACTTGTGGTCATTGACCACTTGAACTTTCCAAAAGACCAACCCGTAACTTCCTCCTGTGCATACCATAGAAGAATTCTTTGGACTGAATGAGCAATTATGCCAAGTGCATGGTGTTGCCAAGTTCCCGCCGATCGCAACCTTGGCGAGGGTCTGTGCAATTTCAAGAGACCATAGATACAAGTGATGATCAAATGGGCCCGAAACTGCACACAGCATTTTTGCATTATGTGATATTGCGATACTCTCATATTCTAGATCAGTCCCGCCTCTTAAAACACTTAATGGATCCAGCTGAGGGTATTTTAAGACGTGAATGCAGGGCTCCGCTGAGCGCGGGGCAAATGCGACGAGATGTTCGGGGACGCTAGTGGTAAATGCTGAAATGCCAAGGGGACATTCGAGATTGTTTGTCACGAACTTGGTCGGTCCAACGTTGGCTAAATCGGTCAAATCGGAGATCGCCAACCCGTTACCGTGAAGGTAGACGACAACATCCTGATCAATGAACGTAACCTCGCCACCGGCAAAGCCAAGGTGTCCCAAGATGCTGAGACCCATGGCGTAACGCTTAGGATTTAGCAATTAATACAGTATCTTATCCTAGCAAAGAGAATGTCGTAGCGTGTTATAATGTAGCGAGGGTCCTAGACAACGGGAGAGTGCCCCGTACCCGCGAGTATTGGGGTAAACGTCGGACTAGGCTCGATGCGAAGTCAATAGAACAACAGTGGGTCGGCTCGACTCGAAAAACAAATCCGACTCGCCGGACTCCGACTCGGCCGGGAGTCCGAGTCGGCAACATTGTACAATCCGAGTCCAGGGCACCAGAAGGGCCTGATTTTCCCGTGCCGTGCCGCGGCCAGTGGAAGCTTACTAGATTTTGACCGTGAATCGGACGTTTATTTCCTTGCACCCCGGCGCCTCGGGGCCTGCACTGGCACTGTTAGTGTTATGTAGAAGTGTTATGTGGCCTTCAAGTTCTGCTAGGCAGGGCCGGAAGCCGGATATTCCCTAGCAGCCCTATATAGATATTTAACGATAGGAAATAATTAGTGAAGAATTAGAGGCCGATTTCTCCAGTCTGTTGGAGCGATTGCGTTCCGGGCGGGTTTTATGTCGGACCATCGCACCGCGTCGCAGCTGCTTTATCGCACCGCGTCGCAGCTGCTTTCTCAGCGCGAGGCTGCCTGCACGGTACAAAACTTCGCGCAGCCCATTATTTTAGCATACGGAACCTACGCTCATTGCGCCAAATACCGCAACGTCGACAATTGCGCGGGTTAACCCGCCTATGAATTTCGAAGTCTCCAAGGAGTCTTAAGCGTCGCAGGCTAATTCATTCTAATTTGAGCTAAAGGGCAACTTGGAATCGGACCTAAAAATTGGCTACTCAAGTCAGGATTCTCCCCCAAAGGACCGCCGACGGGATATGTTATCCTTCGAGATCTTGAACCCGAACGGACGCTTCTCTTAAACCATTTTGGCGAATATTTTGGCGAATGCAGGTCGCGGCGGCAATGAAAGTGGTGCTTGTAAGTTCCTCACGCGTCACGTCACGTCATGATCTCTCGCCGTCGCCTACTAGTAACTGCCAATTTCTACACGTAGTGCATCGTGTCCGCCTCGGTAGACCCAGGGCGTGCGGGAGAGAGGAAGGACGCGTATGTGCGCGCACAGCCTTACGAAGTGAGAGGCCGGAGCTACACTCGCTCGGGTATCTTCATGGCCGAAAGAATGTATCCTGCATTTCCGGACGTGGTCATGGCTGGATGAGAGCAGCTTGTTAAAACTTGGAACTCCCTTTGCCAAACTTCCGTGAGTCTTAAATTAACGGCAGCTTTAGATACCCTAAGCCAAATAAACACACGTGTGAGTGGTTCGATGTGCTCCGAATAAATCACGAATGAGCCGCCAACACGAAGCAGAGGAAGTAGGGTTTTAAGGATGCTAAGAGGCTCGTGTCCAGAGGCAAGAACCTAAGGATAGATACATAAGAACCCCCCTTAGGACTCTGAGTCAAAAATAAAGATGGAAATTCGCTCGGTGGCAACCAGAGCATCCACCTTGCTGCGGAAATGCTGCAATCGTGGGGCTATCTCGCAATTCTGAATTACATCAGCGGCCTCAGCGTTACGTGTTTTCAAATTAATAACTTTGGGAAGTGACGCTCTTTGTCCCATAGAGTGTACGTCTGCTTTTGAAACAGTTTTCATTGGAGCTTGTAAGTCGCTAGGGGAAAATATGGTTTTGCCCTGTGGACCCACCAACTCTGCGACCGCACTTAGTACAACGCCATGGAATGTGTCCATCACAACAACACGACTTCCAGGCCTCGTATTACTTCGAGCTACAAGTTGTGCAATTACGTCCGGTCTGACGGCCTCTTTGTGCTTGGTCATCCGTGTAAAGTAAGCTTCGGCGAGGACAAAGGCAGTAGGTTCTAAAACCTGCACCCAAGGCATGTACTTCTTTGCCTTGCGCTTAAGCCACTTCGTTTTGGAGTATTTGGTCTTTACACCCCATGTTGAACTCCCGAAGGCAAGAGCCTCAATTATTGCCAGACCAGAGTCACCTCTCGTTTTCATCGCCTGGAGGGTCATCGGATTCACGATTTGAGCTTTGTTGTCATCATTCAGGTAACGATTATCGTTACTTCCCGAATGCATGCTACTCATCCTGCGATTTCCCGCTAATAATGCGCATGGATCCAGAATGTTGCGGCTCGCTGGCATGAGCTTCCCCTCGGCTGCCACTGCGAACAAAGCACCATACTGCGATGAGATTAGTGAGTCGGCCTTACAGTTTGCTTTGCTAATTCGTAGCTTAATCCCACTTTTACAATCGGCAAATACATAACCGCCGCCCGCAGTTAGGAGGACAACCGAATCGCCTGCAAGGGGCATTGCAAGGCTGTGTGTGCGATTGGCAAGCCACTAGGGTTTCTTTTTACGAACTTGTTTTTTACTGTTGCGAGCTTGGATACGGCGCCAAGGGCCTCCAAACCTACACGGCGTTTGCTTCAGCCTAAGTTCAGGCCGCCAGGCTACAAGCATAGACACAGGGGGGGACTATGAAACGACATACACGTACATACGAAACCGGGGCAGCGGTATTGCGGCTGCCCAGGTACCAGCGCGGGCCTACGACGCCTCCACCCACCTGGTATCGTATCGACGCCAACATGACCCCGCTGATCAACACGACGGTCTGACGTCAACACGCGGACACTCTCGTACAGCCATCATGACCGTGAGGTCGCGATTCTCTCATCGTCCGAGTCCGGCCCGCCGCGCAAACAAAATGATGACTCGAGGCGCCAATAATGTGTCGACATGTCGACAGTCTATCTTTCGCTAATGAGCGTGAATTTGGCAGCATCGGCGACCGGGGCGGTCGATCGCGCCCCCGCTTTTGACGTAAAATGCCACAATCTCAGCTTCTGCGCGGCCCCCAAGGACGCGGACGGGACCTATGTGAAGCGAGACCCCATTATTATATGGCAAAGTGTGGTTGCTTTCGCCCCCCGGGGACCGGAAGCTGCCGTATGCCATCAGTGGCGGCCATATTCACCGGCCACCACCTCAAAAGTCGCACCTGATTGGACGGTACCTATTTAATTGATTGGCTAACGCTATATATAAGTCCCTAGTGAGCTGCAGTTTCGTAAAGTA
>Ga0111541_10000825_pt1 | contig 10200 bp, 8 predicted proteins | sample Knorr_S7_td_DCM__FD_83039 | JGI IMG/M metagenome (GOLD analysis project Ga0111541, IMG submission 83039) | Marine microbial communities from Southern Atlantic Ocean transect - Knorr_S7_td_DCM_ad_131m_LV_B (version 2) (version 2) | ecosystem: Environmental > Aquatic > Marine > Oceanic | place...
CTGGTGCCTAATATTTCAAAAATCTCTTCATTAAATAATACAAAATCAATTCTAAAATTAATTTCAAAAAAGACACCTGTAATTTGCGATGATCTAGACAGCATTATTAGTGAATTTGAAGAAATTTCAAAAAAAATAAAAGCTCAGAATCCAGATTTAGATTTTACAAAAAATCTAGTTACAAAATCAGATCTAATCAATGATTTAAGGCATAGAAATCTTTTGCTAATAAATAATTCTGAAGTTTTAATACCTAAAAAAATTATAAATTTTGAACAAGTTCCTCAGCCGCCAATAAATAAAGATTTCAATAATTTAATCCAGATTCTAAATCAAAATCATACCTCGGGGTACTTGAATTATGTTTTTTGTGTAAATGCTCAGCAACAAATTCGACTTAATGAAATTTTTGAAGAAATAAAAGTTCCTGTTAATTATAAAACTCAAGTCTTGCCTCTATACAGAGGCTTCATTGATAGGGAATCAAAAATCGCTTGCTTTTCTGATCATCAAATATTTGAAAGATATTATAGGTATTCAAATAAATCAATTTCTTTTCGTAAAAATTCGCTCAAATTAAAAGAGTTGACTAGCTTAAAATTTGGGGATTTTGTTACTCACATAGATCATGGAATAGGAAAGTTTGGTGGGCTACAAAAAATAATTCTAAATAAAAAAGAACAAGAAACCGTAAAATTAATATACGGAGATGGAGATGTATTATATTTAAGCATTCACTCCCTTCACAAAATCACCAAATATAATAGTGCAGAAGGACAACATCCTAAAATATATAAATTAGGTTCCAAAGCCTGGAAAAACCTTAAAGAGAAGACCAAAAGCAAAATAAAGAATATAGCTTTTAATCTTATTCATCTTTACGCAAAAAGAATGCAAAAAATAGGTCATGCTTTTCCAGAAGATAGTTACATTCAAAACGAGCTAGAAGCTTCATTTATTTATGAAGACACACCAGACCAAATCAAAACACTTAAAGAGATTAAATCAGACATGGAAAATAAACGCCCAATGGATCGTTTAGTTTGTGGTGATGTTGGTTTTGGGAAAACAGAAATAGCAATAAGAGCAGCTTTTAAATCCGTTGATGATAGTAAACAGGTGGCTATTCTAGTGCCGACTACAATACTTGCATTTCAACACTTTAATACATTTTCCGAAAGATTAAAGAAATTTCCTGTAAGAGTTAATTATTTGAATAGATTTAAATCTAAAAAAGAAAAACAAGAAATCTTAAATCAACTTGAAAATGGCAAAATAGATATTATTATTGGAACTCATCAGCTAGTAAATAAATCTATAAAATTTAAAAACTTAGGACTTTTGGTTGTTGATGAAGAACAAAAATTTGGCGTTTCAGTCAAAGAAAAATTAAGAGATATAAAGAATAATGTTGATGTGCTTACACTAACTGCAACCCCAATCCCAAGGACCTTACAGTTCAGTTTAATGAAAGCAAGAGATTTATCAATTATTTCTACTCCCCCTCCAAATCGTTATCCAATAGAAACTGAGGTTATAAGATTTAATGAAGAATTAATTAGAAATGCCATTAATTATGAAATTTCAAGAGGAGGACAAATCTTTTTTGTTCATAATCGAATTCAAAACATATCTGAAGTTTCAGATTTTCTAAAAAGGCTTGTCCCTGATTCAAGAATAATTATTAGTCATGGTAGAATGAATGGAAACGAAATTGAAAAAAATTTCTTGTCTTTTATAAACGGTGATTTTGATATTTTAATTGCAACAACAATAATAGAAAATGGATTAGATGTGCCTAATGCAAATACTATTTTTATTAATGACGCCCAAAATTTTGGTCTAAGTGATTTACATCAAATGAGGGGAAGAGTCGGTAGAAGTAACAAAAAAGCTTTTTGTTTTTTTATAACTCCTCAGATAAGTAATCTCACAGATATCTCTAAAAAGAGAATTAAGGCAATTGAAGAATTTTCTGAATTGGGTTCTGGAGTTCAAATAGCATTAAAAGACCTAGAGATAAGGGGGTCTGGAGATCTATTGGGTGCTGAACAAAGTGGTTTTATAAATCAAATGGGATTTGAAACCTATAAAAAGATTTTAGATGAGGCAATTGAAGAAATAAAAGAGGAAAAATTTAAATCCATTTTTATAAATGAAGAAAAAAAAGAAACTGATCTTCTAGTAAAAGATGTTCACATTGATTCGGATTTAGAATTGCTCTTCCCAAATAATTATATAAGCGTCACAACTGAAAGACTTGAAATTTATAAAAAATTAAATACGATAACTGATGAAAATGGCCTTTTAAATTTTAAAAAAGAACTTGAGGATAGATTTGGTAAAATACCAAAACAAGGAAAAGAACTTATAAATACTGTAAGATTAAAATGGATTGCATCAAAATTAGGAATAGAAAGATTAGTAATTAAAAATAATGAATGTCTAGCCTTCTTCATCAAGGATAAAAAATCTGTTTTTTATAAATCTGAAACGTTTTCAAATATTTTATCAAAAATAAAAACACTTTCAAATAACATCTTGATAATTGAAAAAGAAACACGCTCAGGGAAAAGACTTTTAATGAAGGTAAAAAAGATAGATTCTATAAATAAAATTTATTCAATATTAACTTCATTAACTTGATTTAAAGAGATTTCAAATTCTTAATTACTTCGAATGCAATATTAACTGAATCATCATTCATTAAAATAGTAAATTCATTAGAAGTTGAAATCACTTCATTTATGTTAACTCCCTCCCAAGATAATCTCTGGAAAATAAAATAATATATTCCAGGAATAGTTACATTTTCATTAGGTAATTTAACAGTAATCGCCGATAAGTTCTCCAACTTATCAATACAGTTTTCATTTTTAAATATTGAATCCATTAAATGAGAAACATTATCGCTTACAACTATATTAGATTCTGAAACGCCCCTTGATGAAGTATAAAAAACATCTTTTCTGTTCTCTATTTCTGATAAAAAATTTGATTGAGCAAAAAGTAATGACTCTGAAAGTTTAAAACAATAATCATTTAGTGAAGAACGGACGGTGATTTCCCCTAAATTTTTTAAAACATTAATAATTTTGTGAGTAGAAAGAAACTCCTCCGTATCTGAAATGCGTTTTAATGCCATAACAATTGCTCCACTTTTAGCTGGTTTTTTAATTGAATTTTCTATATCAGGTTGAATTTTTCTTGCTAAAGAAGTTAAATTAATTATACCTTGAGATAGCGCCGTTGATAGGTAGGGCTTTGTTTTTATATACTCCGAAACCTTAGCTGCAATTGTTTTCATTATATTTAAATTTAAGTTATAAATAGCAAAATTAAACAATTTGTTATTTTTATAACAATCCTCATTTTAATTCAGAAAATTAAATTCTTTACTTTAGTAAAAATTAAAAATGTCAAAATTACCCAAAAGATATACTGTAACTGCAGCTCTACCATATACTAATGGGCCTCTACATATTGGCCATTTGGCTGGAGTTTACGTGCCTGCTGATATTTATTGTCGCTTTTTAAGATGTAAAAAAAGAGATGTTATATTTATTTGCGGAAGTGATGAGCATGGAGTAGCTATTTCAATAAAAGCAAAAAAAGAAAATAAATCTCCTCAAGAAATTGTTGACAAGTATGACAAATTGATTCGCGATTCATTCAAAGATTTTGGGATTTCTTTTGACAACTATTCAAGGACATCTTTACCTATCCATCATGAAACGGCAACAGATTTTTTTAATCTATTAAAGTCAAAAAATAAATTTTTTGAAAAAGAATCTGAACAGCTATTTGATGTAAAAGAATCTCAATTTTTGGCAGATCGATTTGTTACGGGAACCTGTCCGGTATGTCAGGAAAAAGATGCTTATGGAGATCAATGCGAATCCTGTGGCACCTCATTGAGCCCAGATGAGCTAATAAACCCAAAATCTACTCTGTCAGGAAGTGTACCAATAAAAAGGAAAACTAAGCACTGGTATATTCCCCTTAATGAGTACGAGGATTTTATTAGAAATTGGATCTTAAAAGATCATAAAAATGATTGGAAGCCTAATGTCTATGGCCAAGTTAAATCTTGGATTAAAAATGGTTTAAAAGCCAGAGCTGTAACAAGAGACTTAGATTGGGGAATCCCTCTCCCAATAGAAGGAGAGAATAAAAAGGTTCTCTATGTTTGGTTTGAGGCACCAATAGGTTATATTTCGTCTACAAAGGAGTGGGCAGAAAATAAAAATGTTGACTGGAAACCATATTGGAAATCAAGCGACACAAAATTGGTTCATTTCATAGGAAAAGATAATATTGTATTTCATTGTATTATTTTTCCAATTATGTTACATAGCTCTGGGGAATATATTCTTCCAGATAATGTTCCAGCAAATGAATTTTTAAATCTAGAGGGATCAAAAATATCTACATCAAAAAACTGGGCAGTTTGGCTACATGAATACCTTCAAGATTTCCCTAATAAACAGGATGAATTACGTTATGCTCTGGCTTCAAACACTCCTGAAAATAAAGATAATGATTTCACTTGGGCAGAATATCAATCTAGGAATAACAATGAACTGGTTTCAATTTTCGGTAATTTTTTTAATAGGATTTTAGTTTTAACTCATAAATACTTTTCTGGAAAAACACCTTACTCAAAAAATCCTAAAAAAGAAGATACAACCATATTAGATGAGCTTAGACTTTATCCTTCAAGGCTTGAAGATGCTATAGAAAAGTATAGCTTTAGAGAATTTAGTACTTTATTAATGAATCTAGCTAGACTTGGAAATAAGTATCTTGCTGATCAAGAACCATGGAAACTGATGAAAGAAAATCCTGAAAGAGTTAAGGAAATAATTTTCATTGGAATTCAAATTTCAGCCGGACTTGCAATCTTGTGTGAGCCCCTTTTACCTTTTACCTCCATTAAAATGAAAAAAATTTTAAACCTAAATTATGAATGGGATCAAGTAAGTGAAAACACTTTTCTTATTGATGGTGGACATCAAATAAATCAACCAGAGTTATTATTTGAAAAAATTGAAGATGATAAGATTATGGAGCAACTAAAAAAGTTGAAAAGTGAAAAAAAATGACTTACTAAAAAAAGATGTCTTATTTGAAAAATTTAATAGTCTAGATTTTTTGATTGGGCAAATTGTTTCTGTAAGGAAAATTAAAAAGAAAAATTTACTTTCATTCAAAGTTGATGTGAAAAATGATGTTTTGAATATTATTTCTAGAGAAGATTATAAAATAGACCTGCAAAAAATTATAGGACAAAAAGTTGCAGTTTTAGCTAATATTAAACCATTTAAAATAGATGGACACATTACAAGAGGAATTATTCTTTTAGCAAAAGATCAAAAAGGGAATTCTTCTTTTATTTTCCCTGATGATCTTGAGGTTGAAACAGGATCAAAAATTCATTAAACAAATTATCTCCAGGTTTGACTTTTCATTTTTAGAGCACAAATAACAATATCTTTTCGGCTAATTTGACCGACTAATCGGCCTTTATCCATTACAGGAAATCTTCGTTTACTTGTCTTAAAAAACTTTGAGGCTGCATCAAAAATATTTGTTGAAGCTTGAATGGTTTCTACAGGAAAACTCATAAAACTCTTAACTGATTTATCTAAAATTGGCATATTAAAATATCTGCTATCAGATATTTCTCTCATACAATCTGCCTCAGAAATGATCCCAACCAGCCTGCCTGTTTCATCAACAATAGGGCCACCAGATATCTTGTATTTAATAAAATATGACATTACATGATGAATGGAGTCGTTGGGAGAGAATGTGACTAAATCCCGAGACATGATATCACCAACTGTAATATTCTTATCAATCTTTCTTGATAGCTTTATTTGCTGCCCTTGAAAACTTTTTATGCCCATTTTTAAAGAATGCTCTACTTGAATATACCATTTTTTTCTTAATTAATTATTTTTTCTTTTTTAAATCTTAATGTGAATAAATTGTTGATATAAGATTTAACAGGAAGTAAAACGCTTCAATAAGATAGCTAGATTTGTTTTATAGACTATTAAAAAGTGAAAAAAGAATACAAAATTTTTATTCTCATAGAAAAAATTTTAAATACGCTAAACAATTCTAGACTTGAATATATAAAAGCTGCTGATAAAAGCCCTTATCCTGAATATAAAAGGTTTTTAAATAAAACTGCAACAACTAGAAATAGACTTTGTCAAGATTTAATGGTTGTTTTTAGACTTTATTACAATGCTCCTGAAAATTTAGTTTTAAACAGAATTGATCATAAAAAAATAGTTACGACTCCAAATAAAAGCCTAAAAAAAAATCATTCTGATGTAATTATAGATCTAGATCTTAAGCTCATTAAATTATATAAAGAAATAATTGAAAAAAACGATTTTTCAGAAATTTTAAATAATCATCTTGGTCATATTGTTGATTCAATTAAAACAAACAAGAATTTAATTAAAGACCGGGAATTAGTTTTTCATCACTGATTTTCTTTTGCCCCTGGTATAGCTCTTTCTTCCTCAACAAATGAAATCATTCTTTTAAGTAAAGCATTATAATATTTATACATTTCATTTAATGCTAATTCTAGTTTTTTATTTTCTTGGTTCTCTGAATAAAATTTAGATTTCATTACTTGCATTTGGATCAACTTTATCCTACTAATTATAGGAGGCGAATCAAAATTTTTAGGTATTGAAGAAGATAATAATTCTTCAATCTTTTTTTCAAGTTCATCAAGATAAAATGTAATTCCTTTGGGATCTAAATTTGAAATGCTTTCAATAGATTCCTTAAATGAAATAAATTTAGTCCACTGATCTATGTCATTATCTTCAATGAATTGATTAGAAAAATCTTCTAGAAAATCAACTTTTGGAAGTTTTGTTAATAGTTCTGATTCGTTATTAAGATTTTCAACCTTATTCTCTTCTTTAGAAAGATCACATGAAAAAAAAATAATACATAAACTTAAAATTTTAATGCACCTAGTCATAATTCAAAAATAAAAACTTTGCTTAAAAATATTTATATTTGATCATATTAATTAATAATAATGTCAGAAGGTTTTGTTGTCGGAGTTGTTATAGTAACTACTGCAATTGTCTTATTTGCTATTTTTAGGGACATGCTAAAGAAATAGCTTTATGAAATCTCTAAATTCATTTGATAAGTTTATTTATTTGCTAATCACGGCAAATGTTATTGCAATGATTTTAGACTCCCATCAATTTATTCACGAAGCATATGGGGATTTATTCTATCAATTTGAATTTGCATCAATAGTTATCTTTTCTTTTGAATATTTGTTTAGGGTATATTCTGCTTACAAAAATGAAAAATTCAAAGGCGCTATTAATTATATTTTCAGTTTTTTTGGTTTAATTGATCTTTTTTCCATTCTCCCTTTTTACCTAAATCAATTCGTTAAAGTTGATGGTAGATTCCTAAGGATTCTTAGACTATTTAGATTGACAAGAATCTTTAAACTTGGCCGGGAAAGCAAATCTTTAAAGTTATTTGTAAAAGCATTATCTGCAGTTAAAGGAGAATTGAAGTTTACACTTTTTTTATCAGTATTAACCATTCTATTTTCTGCTTCTGCTATCTACTACCTTGAAAATGAAGCTCAACCAGAAAAGTTTTCTAGTATTACCGAATCAATATGGTGGGCAACGGTCTCACTAGCTACAGTTGGATATGGTGATGTTTATCCCATAACTGTTGGCGGGAAAATTTTTGCCTCAATAATTTCATTAGTTGGAATTGGTGTGGTTGCAATTCCAACTGGAATAATTAGCGCCTCTTTTGTAGAAGAAATAATTGCTCAAAACAGAAAGAAAAAAAATCCTTTAAAATAAAATCAATTGAACTTTCCTTCAGTAATTTCTATTTAAAAAGATAATCATCCATTAGATTTTTTTATACTTAAAAATTTACAATATTATTAAGGTATATTTGTTCCTGTATGAAAAAAAAGGTTTCAATAATTGGTTCTGGATTCTCCTCATTAGCAGCTGCTTGCTATCTGTCCAAATTTGGTTTTGAAGTTCATGTTTTTGAAAAAAATTCAATGGTGGGGGGGAGAGCTGCAAGATTAAAAATAAAAGGATTTACTTTTGATATCGGACCAACTTGGTACTGGATGCCAGATATATTTGAAAATTTTTTTTCAGATTTCTCAAAATCTCCCCAAGATTATTATTCTCTAGAAAGATTAGATCCAAGTTATGAAGTATATTTTGGCAAAAAAGATTCGATAAAACTTGAAGATTCTTTTGAAAAAAGATGCGATCAATTTGAAGCCATAGAAAAAGGTAGTAAGAAAAAGTTAGAGACATTTATTTCTGAGGCAAAAACAAATTATAAAATAGCAATTGGAGAAGTAGTATATAAGATGTATGGTAACTCCTTTTTTGAATTAATTACAATTAACACCATAAAAAAAATTAAATACTTTTTCACCAGTATTAAAAGACAAGTAGTCAAAAATTTTAAAAATCCTAATTTGACTCAAATTCTTCAATTCCCTGTTCTTTTTCTAGGGGCAAAACCCTCTGCTACTCCTGCATTTTATAATTTTATGAGTTATGCTGATTTTGGATTAGGAACATGGCATCCTAAAAACGGAATGTACAGCGTGGTTCTTGGAATTGAAAAATTAGCAAAAGAATTAGGAGTCAAATTTCATTTAAATAGTGAAGTTCAAAAAATATTAACAAAGGGGAATAAAGCTTCTGGAGTTAGAGTTAATGAAAAAGATTTTTTCTCTGATATTGTTCTAAGTGGTGCTGACTACGTCCACTCAGAATCGCTACTGGATTTCAAAGATAGAGTATACAGTGAAAAATATTGGAAGAAAAAAGTTTTTGCTCCATCTGCACTTTTATTTTTTATTGGATTTAATAAAAAAATTAAAAACGTCTCTCATCACACACTTTTCTTTGACGCAGATTTTGATAAACACGCTAGAAGTATATACGATGATCCATCTTGGCCAATTGATCCATTGATTTATACAAATTTCCCTTCAATTACTGATAAATCTATGGCTCCGAAAAATAAAGAAGCTTGCACTGTTCTTGTTCCCATAGCTGCTGGTATAGAGGATACAAAAGAGTTAAGAAAATCATACTTTGAACTGATAATTGGAAGAATTGAAAAACTAACCGAACAATCATTGAAAAATGATATTTTATTCCATGAATCATATTGTATTAATGATTTTGTTAATGACTATAATTCTTATAAAGGAAACGCATATGGACTAGCTAACACCTTGATGCAAACAGCTTTTCTAAGGCCTAAACTAAAAAGTAAAAAAATTAAAAAACTTTATTTCTCAGGACAATTGACTGTTCCTGGACCCGGAGTCCCCCCTGCTCTTATTTCTGGAAAGTTATCTGCAGAGTTGATAAGAAAAGAGATGAACTTATAAAAAAATCAATTGAACTCTTCTCCACAATTGAATAGACACCAATAAACTATGGTGATTTCAGATTCTTTAATTTTTACTAAAGAGTCAATAGTTTTAATATTTATATCCAAAAATTTATCATAATCAGTCAATTGAGTTGCAATTTGTTCCCATAGTTCAATTCTGTTATACAAATTATATCTCAAAAACCTATCTTTTTGAATATATTTTCTGTTTTTTACCCACCAATTATTATCGTATAAATCAATATCATCCTCTATGTCATAAACCCATTTATGAGACAGCCTATCATTGAATTGGTTAACAAAAATTCTTTCTTCCCTATCAGTATTTATCATTAAATACTTAAGATCAGTACCGTCATAGGTCTCGTTGACGATTCTGCCTATTTCAGGCCCTAAGAATCTAAAAGTACCATCGAGTTTAATTGCCTCATAAACTACTCGTGGGGGATTAAATGGATCTAAATTTGGGTACATAGTTAAAGGGGAATAATATCCTTCATCCTCGGTAACTTCTTCATCATATAAAAGAAAAACACTATCGTTATCAACTTCCCATTGAGAATATAATCTTCGATAAATATTAGTGACCCACTGATTTTGTTGAATATAGAATTGAGTATACTCCTTCATGCTAATCATCTCATTTCGAAGATTAATTAGATTGTCTATGTTTCTACCTCTATCGTCAAAATCCTCTCCTTTTTGTTCTACTCCAAAAGATACCAATACACCAAA
>Ga0111541_10000828_pt1 | contig 10196 bp, 8 predicted proteins | sample Knorr_S7_td_DCM__FD_83039 | JGI IMG/M metagenome (GOLD analysis project Ga0111541, IMG submission 83039) | Marine microbial communities from Southern Atlantic Ocean transect - Knorr_S7_td_DCM_ad_131m_LV_B (version 2) (version 2) | ecosystem: Environmental > Aquatic > Marine > Oceanic | place...
CGATCAAAAGCCGCAGTCCAATTTAATGACCTTCGCGCCCAAATTGACAATATGGCTAATGATGCCACTTTTAATTCGACAAATTTAATCAAAGGCTCTCCAGGAAGTTTAACCGTTACCTTTAGTGAAGATGGAAGTTCAACATTTACAATAGCTGGAATAAAGTCGGATGCATCTGGATTGTCTATCACCACGGCAGCCGGAAATTGGGCTACCGATGCAAATATTAATGCTGCAGTGAACGACTTAGATAGTGCTCTAAATACCCTTAGATCAACTGCTACAACTATTGGTACTAGTGCTTCATTTCTAACAACTCGGTTAGACTTCACAACAAACTTGATTAATACTTTAGAGGAGGGAGCGGGTAAATTGGTAAATGCAGATCTAAACGAAGAGTCCGCCAATTTACTTATACTTCAAACACGGCAACAACTAGGTACTATTGGATTAAGTATTGCTGCTTCCAGTGAACAGGCTGTCTTTACACTCTTTTAGTGAAAATATGGGGGATTTGTTGATCTGGTTTTGTCCCCATTAACGTGAGCATGAATATATGGTGCAAAGCATTAAAGAGGCCCAAACCTTGGGTCAAGTCGTACAGCTTGCAAAAACTAATTCAAAAAGTGAGAGTTGGAACTGGCTAATTGGTGGCGCCGAAACCGAGTCTACTCTAAAACGTAATAGACAATCATTAGACCAATTAGCATTTAGACCTAGAGTACTGAGAAGCGTTGATAACATTGATACAACTACTAAGCTTTTCGGGAAAAACTCCATATTGCCTATTTTTTTAGCGCCAATTGGCGGGTTGGTGCAGCTAAACCCTATGGGGTCAATAGCCCCAGCTAAAGCTGCAAAAGAATTCGGAGTTAGTTGTTTTGTCAGTTCAGTTAGTGAACCTGGGATGGAACCTACAATTAAACAGACAGGAGGAAATCTTATCTACCAGCTCTATGTCAGGGGTGACGATACATGGGTTATTGACCAACTAGATAGAGCCACTGATTTAGGATATTCAGCTTTTTGTATAACTGTAGACTCGGCTCACTACGGAAGACGGGAACGAGATAAACTATCTGGTTATACTCCGCCTGCAAGACGAACACCAAAAGGTGCAAGATACCAGGCACAATTAAATTGGGAGCTTATTAAAAAGATTAAATCTAAAACCAAACTTCCAATAATCTTAAAAGGAATTGCTACAGTTGAAGATGCTCTAATTTCAATTGATCATGAAATAGATATAATCTACATTTCCAATCATGGAGGTCGCCAATTAGACTTTGGACTAGGGACAACCGCAGCACTAAAAGAAATTATTAATACGACTAAAGATCACTGCAAAATCTATGTTGACGGCGGTTTTTACAGGGGCACTGACATTTTAAAAGCAATTTGTTTGGGAGCAACTGCCATCGGTTTAGGTAGGTTGTATGGGTATGGCATGGCCGCTGACGGTGTAGACGGTATTATTAGAGTATTAGAAATATTAGAAGAAGAAATTATTAATGCTATGGCTAATTTAGGCGTCACAACCTTAAGTGAGTTAAACAAAGATTTAATATGTAAATCTGAACCTGTTGTAGAACCCACTGCATTTAGTGCCTTCCTGCCAGTAAAAATCTCACATTAGTAAAAATTTAGAGTCTATTTGTACAAATTTATCAAGATGATAAAGTATTGGACATGAGAGACCTCAAAAAGGCGGGTCCGGGAGGCCTAAATTACCTCAGCGCGGTTGAGCTTGCCAAGAAATTAAACTCGGGTGAGATAACTTCCGTAGAAGTTGTTCAAGATTGCCTCGCACGAATTTCGGCTAGAGACAAGGATATTGGCGCATGGAAATATATTAGTGCTGATTATGTGATGGACCAGGCTGAGAGATGCGATAAGGAAAAAGGGTCTGGCCTACTGCACGGGATCCCTATTGGTATAAAGGATAATCTTGATACGAATGACATGCCTACGGGTTATGGTACGCACATATATCCAAACTACATACCGGACAATGACTCTGAAACAGTTGCAAAACTTAGAAGGGCCGGTGCTATTTTGTTAGGAAAAACTGTTACCTCTGAGTTTGCAGGACCATTTCCAGGACCAACTTTAAATCCCTATGATTCTTCCAGAACCCCGGGCGTCTCATCAATGGGATCTGCTGCCGGGGTTGCAGATTATATGATGCCCCTAGCAAACGGAAGTCAAACTGGTGGCTCTATTATACGACCTGCCTCTCTATGCGGGATATACGGATATAAAGGAAGTTTTGGGCATATTTCAGGTGACGGAATTCGTCACCTTAAGCCATCGATAGATACACTCGGGCATTTTGCTAGATCTATTGAGGATCTTGAACTAATGAGATGTGCCTTAACCGACGATACCCCTGTAAATTTCTCCGACGAAGACACACTCCCCAAGACAATTGGCATTTGCAAGACAGGTGAATGGCATGCCGCACAAAATGAAGTTATATCTATGATAGGAAAGGTAAAAGAATGTCTCACTTCCTCCAACACTAGAGTGGAGGAAGTGATATTGCCAAATGAGTTTACTGATGTAATGAATAGATCTTTTCAGGTTATCTATTCCTGGGAACTTCGAGCAGCACACGAGAAAGAAATTGAAGATCACCTCGAGGAATTCAATCCATGGTTCCAGTGGGCAGTTGATTATGCAAAACAATTAACTGAGACTGATGTTGACGAAGCAATTTTAGAAGCAAAAAATGTAAGAGCTATCCTTGATGATATATTCAGAGAGGTGGATGTAATACTTACACCAAGCGCACTCGGAGAAGCGCCCAAAGATCTAACAGGAATTCCAAAAAATAACTTTAATAACTTGTGGACACTGATGTACGTTCCTTGTTTAAATTTACCGTTGTTCCTTGGACCTAATGACCTTCCTGTTGGACTTCAAATAATTGGCCCCAAAAATGAAGATCAAAATCTACTGAAGAGCGCTCATTCTATTGATTTAAGAATAAAGGAATACTTTAATAAATTCCCTATTACTTTAAACTAATAGGCTAACTTCCACCCTTAAGCTCAGGCATGATTTTTTCAGAAAATAATTCTATCGACTCTCTTACCTCATCCAGTTGTAGGTCACCAAAAGCAAAACGAGCAACAAAATAATTGATATCCGCAGATTCAATTTCTAAAGAGATCTTGTCTAATATCTCACTAGGGTTTCCTGCAATCCCTTGACCCGCATCAGATAATTCAGAAAAAGTTTCAGGGTAAGTCACGCCAACTGGCTTTTTGCCGTGCAAGTCCCAAAGACTCATAAAACTCTTTCGCCACTTTGGATAGGCTCTATCTGCTAGCTTTTTTGCCTTTTTACTGTCTTCCGAAATTACTATATATCGTGTCATGCCTAGAAATGGAAGATTATCCTCATCCCTACCTAGCTGGGACCATACCTCCTTATAACCCGAAGTAATTTGTTTGGCTTTTTCCACAGGCTGATTTGTAATAATATTCAGACCTTTTTCTGCAGGCCACTCCACTGAACTGGGATTTGCAACCCCATACCATAAAGGAGGGTGAGGCTGTTGAATCAAGGACAAGTTCATAGGCATATCATTTATTTGAAAGCTCGAACCATTATGGTTTAATTTGTTATCGGAAATGCCCTTAGTAATAAGATCAAAAACTTCCTTATAAATCAGTGGTCCATCATCGTATTTAATACCCCAATAATTTAGCTCGATAGGAGAAATCCCCCTTCCGACCCCCATTTCAAGTCGACCACCACTCATCTGATCAAGCATACATATTTCTTCTAACAATCTAATAGGATGATATAATGGCAAGCAGTAAACTAGCGGTCCAAATCTTAACTTTTTTGTTCTTTGGGCTACTGCCGACAAGAAAATATTAGGAGAAGGCGCCATTCCTAGCGGGGTCGCATGATGCTCAGCTAGATGGTAGGCATATATCCCACTTTGGTCATAGAGTTCCACTATACCTAGACGATCCTCATAGAACTGAGATAAACTCCCCTGACCGCCATGATCCATATGATCAAATATACCAAATTCCATAAATTAACCCTCTATTTTTGGAAATAATCTACCATAGAAAAAATAACCTCAAGCAAAATCCAATAGGCCCAAGCCATAAACCTAAAGAAAGATTTTAGGTAAACGAACTTTTTTCTCTTGCAAGCCTCTAGTATTTTAATTGAATATAGTATGACCTTTAAAAAGGTTTAAATGAAAATGGGGGATATCAAGATGGATGACTATTCGGGCTCCAACTTCCTTAAAGAAAATAATGCCAGGCATTTATGGCACCCAATGACTGACCCAAAGGTCAACCAAAAGGATTCTCCTATGATTATAAGTAAGGGGGAAGGAGAATATATTTGGGACGTAGATGGCAATAAGTTTTTGGATGTTACTGGGGGGCTGTGGAATGTCAATGTAGGGCATAATAGAAAAGAGGTTAAGGAAGCTATTGTCGAGCAATTGGATAAGATTGCCTATTACAATACGTTTATTAACAACTCAAACCCTCCAGCAATTGAGCTGTCCACTCGCTTGATGGAAATGCTGAAAATAGAAGATATGGGAAAGGTAATGTTTGGATCTGGGGGATCAGATGCTAATGAAACAGCCTTAAAACTTGCTCGTCAATACTGGAAACTAATGGATGAACCACAAAAGACAAAAATCTTCTCGTTAAAGAGTGCATATCACGGAGTCCAGTTTGGAGTTCTATCAGCTAGCGGTGGTATCCAGTGGAGAAAGGCCTACGAGCCTCTTTTGGCTGGCTTTTTCCAAGTTGATAACCCCGATATATACAGAAATCCATGGACAGAAAATGCCGAAGAACTGGGTCAAATCTGTGCTGATATTTTGGACCGAGAAATTCAACATCAAGGCCCAGAAACAGTAGCAGCATTCATAGCTGAGCCCATACAGGGAGCCGGCGGTATGATAATACCTCCCAGTAATTATTGGCCTTTAATTAGAAAAATATGCGACAAACATAATATTCTATTAATTGCAGACGAGGTGATCACTGGATTCGGCCGAACAGGTTCAATGTTTGGGACACGCGCATGGGGTGTAAAAGCGGACATAATGAGTTTTGCAAAGGGAATTAATTCTGGCTACATACCGCTCGGAGCAACAGCTATTAGTAAAAAGGTGGAAAGTGCGTGGGAAAGAGACCACCCTCTATCTGCCATAATGCATGGTTATACATATTCGGGTCATCCTCTTGCATGCGCTGCCGCCAATGCCAACCTTGAGATCGTTGTAAGAGAGAATTTACCAGAGAATGCAGAAAGGGTTGGCCTCTATTTTCTAAAAGAGCTTAAAAAACTTAAGGATAAACATATATCTATTGGTGATGTAAGAGGTAAAGGTTTGATGTTAGCAATTGAATTTGTAAAGGATCGCGATACTAAAGAACCATTTGCATTCAATGACCCCTACCCTGCCCTTGTTGCGAAAAATGCACGAAATAGTGGTGTAATGATACGAAACCAAGGGCATCGAATTATTCTTTCACCCGCTCTAACATTTACAAATAATCAAGTTGATGAGGCCATACAGGGCATAAATAAGGCAATTAACTCGGCCTCCAAATAGGTGTTTTACGATAGAAAATCGACCTAACATAATATTGATAATGACGGATAATCAGCCTTCCGATCTACTGGGCTGTTACGGTAATACTGAAATTAAATCTCCAAACCTCGACAAAATAGCTAAAGAGGGAGTTGTGTTTGAAAATGCATTTTGTCCTAACGCCATGTGTTCTCCTTCAAGAGCCTCAGTTTGGACGGGCCTAATGCCATCTCAACACGGCATACACACCTGGCTAGACGACAGACTTATGGCCAAGTGGCCCAAAGATTGGAACGCTTTAAAGGAGTTCGATACTTTACCAGAAATATTGAAACGAAATGGTTATGATACGGCCATGATAGGTAAGTACCACCTCGGGTGTCTTGAAAAGCCTCAAAACTCTATTGATCACTGGATTACAATGGGAAGGGGGCATACCTTAGACTTCTATGGGAATACTATAATTGAAAACAGTAAAAAGTATATTCACGAGGGTCACTCGGTAGAGTTATTCACGAGCAAAGCAATTGAATATGTTAAAGGTCGCACTCAAAACAGAGAAACCCCCTTTCTACTTCTGCTGCCCTATAATGGTCCTTATGGGCACTGGCCGTCAATAAAGGGACCTGCTAAGAATCAGTTTGGCAGTTATTATGAAAAACTAAACATGAATAGCGTACCAAGAGAGGGACTTTGTAAAGAGGCTATCGAATGTTTCCAGATGAATAGCACCTATCATTCAAAGTCCAAAGGTGGGCCAGACTTTAGCGCCCTACTGCAAATACCCAATGATTTAAGTTCGCTAAGAAACTACTACTCCCAAATGTCACTCATAGATCATGGGATAGGTGAATTGTTTAAGGCCCTTAAAACATCTAGCTTAGATCGAAATACCCTAGTAATATTCACAGCAGATCACGGTTTTTCTCTAGGTCATCATGGTTTTTGGGGTCATGGCCAAGCTACTTGGCCAACAAATGCATTCAGGATCGCTTATAATATACCTTTACTAGTATGGGGAATTGAGCCTGTAAAATCTGGGATTAGATGTGAAAACTTTGTAAGTAGTTTAGATATATTCTCGACAATCTTGGATATACTTAAAATTAAAAACCCTGATACGGATAAGGCAAATCCCTCCAAGAGCTTAAAAAAATTGCTGGCTGGTAATAATAAGGATTGGGTCGATGAAATTTTTATTGAAAATGAAGAAACAAGAGCTATTCGCACCCCTAATTGGTCGTATGTAAAGCGCTTCAACGGTAGCAAAGCCTATCCTCTAAATAATGCCTTATATGATCTAAAAAATGATCCTGACGAGAGAATAAACGTATATTCAGATAGTTCTCCACTTAACATCCAACATGAATTGGATAAAACACTATCAGACTTTTTTAGCAACTATGCGGAACCTAAATATGACCTTTGGAAGGGAGGAACAGTTAAATCTAATACTTCACGACCATGGCTTTGGGAAGACGCTTGGGGAGCAGAGTGGCGCCCAATAACATAAATTAAATTGGTGCGGACGGAGGGACTTGAACCCTCATAGCTAAAAAGCCATTGGATTTTAAGTCCAACGCGTATACCAGTTCCGCCACGTCCGCATGATTAAGCATCAACAATCCAATTTTTCTAGTTATCCTAATCAACTAATAGTCATCAGGCCTCTTTTCATCTTCAGGCGTAACTAAATCTTCATCTATTGGTTTTCCACCTAAATCAATAATTAGCTCACTAATCTCACTAATAATTATTTCTAACTCCTCCTCATCCGTACCCCTACACACCAGCGTACAACCAAATTTTCCAGATATCTTAAAGGGGTAACTTCCAATGTCAAAACTTGTATGGTTTTGCTGTATATTACTTAGACCCTTGGCTACCGCACCTTCTGGAAGGTAACAAGCAACAGACTTTGAAAGGACTTTCTCCCCGCTTAACAAACTTTCAGAAAAGCCCTCAAACATTGCCCTCATAATCGAAGGTACACCAGCCATTACATAAACATTATTCATACGAAAACCTGGAGCTTTACTCACTGGGTTGTAAATAAGCTCCGCACCCACCGGCATTTCGGCCATTTTTAATCTTGCCTCATTTAAATTTTCTTTTTTTATAAAAGTTTCTAACAACTCAACAGCTTCTTTCCTACGCTCTATTTTTACCCCAAAAGCTTTCGCCACACATGAAGCAGTAATATCATCATGAGTTGGTCCTATACCGCCTGTAGTAAATACGTAATTATACTTCTGGCGACACTCATTGATCGCATCCACAATTACATCTTCCTCATCGGGTATAACCCGAGCCTCGGCTAACCGAATCCCCTTTTCAGTGCATCGAGAAGCAATCCAATTCAAGTTGGCGTCTTTTGTACGACCAGATAGGACCTCATTCCCTATTACAAGCACACACGCACTAATTTTTTCCGACTCTGCCATAAAATACTATTAGCTCAATTTTAAAATTTACTGCTATTGATATGAATGAACGAATTGACATATTTAGGCAAGACATTGAAGAAAAAATTTATAGAAACTCATTCAATAGGGGTATCAATGGCTTGTCCGCCGGAGGCATTGGATATTCATCTAGCTTACTTGGTGCAACCCACTTAATTTTTTGTTTTTCTTTGGGCACTGGTATCCCATCCCAAACCCGGCAAACATAAAGGAACATAACCAAGTGAAAATTATCATAGTAATGTGAGGCAAAGGTCAACGGAGCTAAGCAACTCTCAGATACGTCTATATCTAGTTCTTCTTTCAACTCCCTAATAAGCGCATTCTCTGGAGTTTCACTGGCTTCTAGCTTTCCTCCTGGAAATTCCCATAAGCCCCCCATTGACTTATGCATTGGTCTTTGTGAAATTAAAATTCTGTCTTCAACATCAATCAACGCTACTGCCGAAACCAAAACCATATCAAGGGATTTTAAATCGTCCATGATAGCTTCAAATACAATTACTAGGTCCGGTAGTCGGCGTTGATCGCGATGTAACCTGAAGTAAGATCACAGGTCCAAACTGTTGCACTACCAGCTTGCCCACCAATAGAAATTTCTATGATAATATTTTGTCCCTTCATGTGCTTGCTGACAGCTCTCTCATTATAATTAAAGACTGCAGTACCATTTTTAGCAACCTCTACCCCTCCAATAGAAATAGTTATCTTTTTTGCGTTTAATTCTTGCCCACATTTTCCTAAGGCCATGACCAAACGCCCCCAATTCGCGTCCTCACCAAAAATGGCAGTCTTTACCAGAGGGGAGTTGGCTACCGAAAATGCAAATCTTTTAGCAATCGTATAATTTTTCGCCCCGCTAACATTTACCTCGACAAATTTCGTGGCTCCTTCCCCATCCTTAACAATTTGGTGTGATAAATCTAGCATCACGGAGTGAAGTCCATCTTGAAATGAGTCGAATTGGGAGAATGCTCTTGATTTTTTAAGTAGATTATTTGCCCTCCCAGAGGCACATAATAGTACTAAATCATTTGTAGAGGTGTCTGAATCTACCGTAATTGAATTAAAAGTAAGTTCATTTACTTCAGACAATAATGACTGAAGTATTGTACTTGGGATGGCAGCATCAGTAAAAATAAATGCCAGCATAGTTGCCATATTAGGCGCAATCATGCCTGACCCCTTAGCAATGCCATTAATCAATACTGATTTATTGTTTACTTTAACTTTAGTACCCACTCCTTTTATAAATGTATCAGTCGTACAAATTGCTTTTGCAGCTGATTTCCAATCAGAATTCATGTTTTTAATAATATTTGGCAATTTTTCGGTTACCTTTTTAGCTAAAAACTCCTCTCCAATTACTCCAGTTTGGGCAACAAAGACTTGTTTCGGATGACAGCCTACAACTTGGGATGTTGAAGAAGCTAAATCCCTAACAGATTTTTTACCTGAATCTCCAGTAAATGCATTAGCATTACCAGAATTCACTATTATTGCCCTTGGGTTTCCTCTCTTTAACACTCCTTTTGACCAATGAACAGACTCTGCTGCTAACTTTGATTTAGTAAAAACACCAGCCGCTGTGGAACCAGGTTCTAGATTTACCAACAAAACGTCATCCCGCTTAGATGTCTTAATATCGCAACTAGCCGTCGCAAGCCTCACCCCCTTTATATTGGGTAAGCTAGGAAACACCTTAGGAGCCAGAGGTGACTTTTTTAGCATTAATATACTCTAACCTAAAATAAACCACGAAAGACAGATAATCTCAGATACCGTTGACAGATTGAGCCTGCAGTTCTATCTCTTTGGTTTGTTATTCCTCTATTCAATGGTAGTTATATGAGCACCTCTAGGGAATGTAAATGTTTGATGCAGTAGTTCGAAAGCTTTTTGGTTCAGCAAATGATCGATACGTCCGAGGTATGGGCTCTATCGTATCAAAAATTAATGCTATGGAACCTGATATAAGCAAAAAAACTGATAAAGAACTGGCTGCACTTTCGTCAAATTATAGGGAACGCGTAAATAGTGGGGAGACACTTGAGCAAATTTTGCCAGAAGCTTTTGCCACCGTCCGGGAAGCCGCTAAAAGGACACTTGGAGAGAGGCCTTTCGACGTTCAGCTAATGGGA
>Ga0111541_10000830_pt1 | contig 10185 bp, 7 predicted proteins | sample Knorr_S7_td_DCM__FD_83039 | JGI IMG/M metagenome (GOLD analysis project Ga0111541, IMG submission 83039) | Marine microbial communities from Southern Atlantic Ocean transect - Knorr_S7_td_DCM_ad_131m_LV_B (version 2) (version 2) | ecosystem: Environmental > Aquatic > Marine > Oceanic | place...
ATTGATCTTTGGGATAAACCTTGGCTACTTGCGCTTCTAATTTCGCTGCTCTGTATCGATTGGGCTTCACGCAGATTGAAGGGATTATCCTAATGAATATATTAAAGAAAGAAATAAAAGGATTTATTCCAGAGAGATTGTGCAGAGCATTAATAAATAATTTATTGCAAATTCTGGCCTCATTTATTTTTATAACTATTGTTAACGCACAAACATCTGCCTTGGAAGAAGCCAATGACTATTTTCTTGATAGTCCGGACACGGGGAAATTTGCCGTTATCATGGCCGGTCCCACTGTTGGTGAAGCGAATCAAACCCAATTCAGGCAGTGGGCTTTTTCGCTTCACGATATCTTGGCCAGAGACTATGGCTATACGTCAGACTCCATTACTTTGCTCTATGATAAAGGTAAAACCGATTCCCTTGGGGAAGGGCGTATCGATGGTGCTTGCGATCGGAAAGGGATCGAGGAAGAGCTTGCGACACTCGCGTCTAAGGTAAATACTGGAGACCAAGTCACTATTTATTTGATCGGGCATGGGTCAGGTGCTGAGGAAGAGGCAAAGTTTAACATAGTGGGGCCAGACATTACGGGTTCCGAATTTGCGGGAATGTTAGATCAATTTAAAGATCAGGATATTGTTATTGTAAATACCACAAGTGCCAGTTATGGATTTTCGACTTCTCTGTCAGGGGAGGGTAGGGTTGTTATTTCGTCTACTAGATCACCATCGGAAAGATATGATCCGATCTTTTCCAGATACTTTATTGAAGCACTAGATAGCCGCAATGGAGATAGAGATAAAAATAATCGAGTCTCGATGTTGGAGGCGTTTGAGTATGCGAAAAGTAACGTGGAAGCGTGGTATGAGGAACAAGGTAGGTTAGCTTCAGAGCATGCCGGATTAGATGATAATGGGGATGCTTTATTTTCGCTCAATCCAATCGTTGATGCTGCTGACGGCAGGCTAGCAGAGATAGCCTATATTGACTCTGCTGTAGACGAGTTCTCGGGACTTGATCCGCGCGCAATGCAATTGAAATTTCACATGCAGGAGTTGGAGCGTGATATTTTCATTTTACGCGGACGTAAACAAGATTTCTTGGAGTCTGATTATTGGCAAGAAATGGAGTCACTGTTGATCGAACTTGCGATTGTTACTGGGCAATTTGAAGAAGTAATCCGCGATGGTAATGATCGGCTTGAGACTAATTTGACTAATGGACAAACAAATGAATAAACCAAGCGTTAACTTGAGAAAATTAGCATTGTTCTGTGCAGTTTCTGGGATGGTTATAGCTTCTTCAGTCTACTCACAAGAGTTGCAGATAGGAACTGGCGAATCTCCTCTTTTCGAAGGAGAACAACTCATGCTTAATGGTTCTTACGCGGCGGCGGCTGACACTTTTCAGATGGCTGACGGACTAGATCGCAACGAGGGGATAGTGGGAGCAAGCCGAGCTCTCTTTATGATGGGTAATTCCGTAGAGGCCGTTAGCATCGCGGAACAAGAGATTGAAGACGAGGATTATGCAAGTTTTCCATTGGTGAGTACCCAATTGGCTGAGGTTAAACGTTCTATCGGACATTCCGAAGAAGCCCTCGCAATTCTCTCTACCGTAGTAGATGGTCAAGTAGAACCTCCTGTCAGAACGCTTGTTCAATATGGAAGCCTTTTAAAATTTTTAGGCAGAAAAACTGAAGCAGAGAGCGTATTGGATCGCGCGGTTCAACGCTACAACAATGGTTTGGTCTTCGCTTCGGAGGATGTCGCGATGGTAGCGCTTGCTAGCTGGTTATTGGATAACTTTCATGATGCCAATAGTCTGTTCAGCGAGGCGACGCGGGCAAATCCAAATAATCTAGAAGCACAAGTACTCTGGGGTGATTTGTTTCTTGAAAAGTACAATGCTAACGATGCCCAACGGTCCTATCAAGAGGTCTTAGATATTAATAGCCGTCACGTTCCGGCACTAGTTGGAATGGCAAAAGTTGGCGGAGATGAACGTTCTTTAACTCGAGCACTTGCGATAAACCCTAATTCTGTATTGGCCCTAGAAACTTATGGACAATTGTTGCTAATCAACAATAGGGAAGAAGAGGCTCAAGAGTATTTTGATCGAGCACTTAACCTTAATCCGCAATCGCTCAAAAGCTTGAGTATTTTAGCCGCTCAAGCAGCCCTGAATCAGCGTCAAGAAGAATATGAGCAACTCAAGGCTAGAGTGGACTCATTCAGTCCAGATAATCCAGAGTTTTTGGGAGACATCGCAGATACGTTTGGAAACAACTATCTTTTTTCTGAGGCTGTTGAATTCGCTAGAGCCGCAATAGATTCGGATCCAGAATACTGGCAAGGATATACCCTGTTAGGAAGTAATCTAATTCGACTTGGGGAGGAAGAGGAGAGTAAGGCTAACTTAGAGATCGGTTTTGAAAACGATCCTTTTAATGTGATGACCTCAAATATGCTTAAGGTTTTCGACACACTTGAAACCTATTCAACGCTAGAAAGTGAGCATTTTAAAGTTTATATGAGTGGCAATGACGCAGACATATTGTGGCCTTACTTAGAGCCTCTACTGGAAGAGGGCTGGAACACGTTAACTGCTAAGTATGGTTTCGAGCCGGAGGGTCCAGTGCTCATAGAGGTTTTTGAGAACACGGCCGACTTTGCAGTGCGGTCTGTGGGATTGCCGGATATTGGACCGTTAGTAGGTATCTGTTTTGGAAAGGTAATAACGCTTATTTCTCCAGATACACTAGCTGCTAATTGGCAAGAGATTGTTTGGCATGAGTTTATGCATGTGATTACCCTACAAATGACTAATAATCGGATGCCGCGCTGGTTATCTGAGGGTATTTCGGTTTGGGAAGAGCGAGAGGGCAGACCTTACTGGGGGCGAAGTCAGGGATTAGATTTAGTCCGCGCAGCAAAAGAAGAGAAACTTTTGCACGTGAAAGATCTTAACTCTGGATTTTCAGGTGCTAGAAATAACGCTGATTTGGGTTTTGCCTATTTTCAATCTTACTTGGTAGTCGATTACATCACGGAAGAGTACGGTTTTGAAAAGCTTGTTGAGTTTATAGATCAATATGCTGTGGTTAAAGAAGAATCAGATCGGTTTAATGAAGTTTTTCAACTGAGCTTAGAACAATTTAATAATGGTTTTCAACGCTGGATAAATCAGCGTGTTGAAGAGATAAATGTGTATGTACACTCCGAGGATGTGCCTGATGAAGGGGAAGGGCATGGTCATGGAATTCGCGAAAATTCCAGCGCTATCTTGGCTGAGTTATACAACAATGCATCACTAAAGCAGCATATGCGCGCGAGAATCGAGGAAAATCAAAGAGATTTCCAGGCACATCTTCAGTTGGGAATCGTTTTATTTAAAGAGGAGGATTTCGAACAAGCTAAATTTCATCTAATCACCGCTAACGATATGCTGCCCTCGTATACTGGTTACCCTAGTCCTGCTCTCGTGCTCTCACAGATTTCTGAGAGGGAGGGAAAGCCGGAGGAACAATTAAAATGGTTAGAGGTCTTGTTGAAGAATTTACAACATGATTACGAGTCGGCATTACTTTTAGCTGAGGATGCGCTGAAAAGCGGAAACTTTGAGCGAGCAGACTATTATATTGACCGTGCGATTCAAGTCGATCCTTATAGAAGCGGCGTCCATGAATTAAAGGCTCAATATGCGGATGTGGTGGGTGATGCTGAATTAGCTGTTACAGAGTATGAGGTCTTGCTTAAATTAGAGATCAATGATCCTGTAGAAGCGCGCACAGATTTAGCCGAGGCCTATTTGAATAATGGTCAATTGGATGAAGCAAAAGAAAGCGTTTTGTACGCCTTAGAAATAGCACCGAGTTATCGTCGAGCACAAGAGGTATTGCTCCAATCGTTAAGTGGAGATGGGAGTTAGTAATGAAGCTCCGTTCTAAAATACTAACCTGGTTTGTCTGCCTTTTGAGCAACTCCCTTGCAGCCCAAGTTATGCAATTTCGAGATAATGAAGATCTAGCAATTTACGGAGATGAAATAACCGAATTTACCTGGGTTCGTGGTCAATATACAAATCATCGGGGAGGTCAATACGGATTTAGAAGGGGAGGTTGGTGGGATACAGATTACCCAGATTCCGATGAAAATTTTCTACGCGGTGTCATGCGCTATACCAATATCGATACGAATCCAAAAAATCACAAGTTTATTCAGCTAACTGATCCACGGTTATTTGAGCATATCTTCCTTTACATGAATTGGAAAAGGGTACCTATAGGTTCGTCTATGAGTGGGCCGAATTTTAACCCAGAGGAAATTGAAGCTCTGAGAGAGTTTATGTTTCGGGGTGGTTTTGTGCTAGTTGATGATTTTTGGGGTCCCCCTCATCTGGATGACATGTTCATGGAAATGCAGAAAATATTTCCGGACAGAGAGATTGTTCAACTCGATACAGGTCACGAAATATTTCACATGTTTTTCGATATCGACGAACTTGCTCAAGTGCCAGGGCGGATGGTTACTTGGGATTTTGGTGGTTTCTTGAATATTGACGATCCCAAATATCCACCGGAAGTCTATGCGGTGTTGGATGATGATGGTCGCGTTATGATGGTGGCTAACTACAACACGGATTTAGGAGACGGATGGGAACATACGTTCTATGAGCGTTATCCTACAAAATACACAAATGAAGCTTACAAGATTGGTATAAACTTTTTAATTTACGCATTTAGTCACTAATGGATGGTAATAGGAAATGACGGAAACAGAAGAAATAGGACATGAGTCAGAAATAGAGGATCAAGATGATCTCGCGTTGGTAAAACGCATGCAAGAGGGTAGAGATAAAATTGTTGCTGAGATTAAGAAAGTCATTATTGGGCAAGAAGATATTATTGATGAATTGTTAATAGCCTTGTTTGGTGGTGGTCATGTTCTTGTAACCGGCGTGCCAGGTCTAGCTAAGACACTGCTGATTAAAACCGTTGCCGACATATTAAAAGTAGACTTTAGCCGAATTCAGTTTACACCTGACCTTATGCCTGCTGATGTTGTCGGCTCAGAGGTGGTTGAGGAAGGAGAACACGGGCGTAAACTCACTTTTGTGAGAGGGCCCATCTTTACCAATATCTTATTGGCAGATGAGATCAACCGGACTCCCCCAAAAACTCAGTCTTCTCTGCTCGAAGCCATGGAAGAGAGACAAGTTACGGCTGCTGGCGTCACCCATCCCATGTCTAAACCATTTTTTGTTCTAGCCACTCAAAATCCAATAGAATTAGAAGGTACTTATCCTCTTCCTGAGGCTCAGCTTGATAGATTTATGTTCAAGATAGAACTGGATTACTTGTCAGAGCAAGACGAAGTGACGGTGGTTGGGCAGACTACTCAAACGCACGATAATGCTTTGGCTCACCCACTTGGTGGCGAGGATATCCTGGACTTTCAGCGTATAGCTCGACAAGTTCCTGCGGCTGAGGCGGTGATCAAGTACGCTGTTAGGTTAGTTCACGCTTCTCGTCCTCAAACTGAGTCTGCTCCAGATTTTATTAAAGATTGGGTCAGCTGGGGCGCTGGTATTCGAGCGTCTCAAAATTTGATTCTAGCGGGTAAGGTGAGGGCACTGTTGCTCGGCAGATACAACGTATCGTATGGTGATGTTCGAGCTCTCGCTCCTTCCGTTTTCCGCCATCGAATTTTACTTAATTTTCATGCTGAGGCTGAACGAGTGACTACAAATGATGTAATTGAGCGTTTGTTAGAGGCAGTTCCAGAGCCAGCATCTGAAATTTAAATTATCCGAAGTTATGAGTAAGTATTAAGACATGTCAGAGTCTCTTAATTTTCTCGATCCCAGTGTTCTAGCAGGGCTTGATAATCTCGAGCTTAGGGCCCGGATTGTGGTAGAGGGTTTCTTATCAGGCTTACATAAAAGTCCGAATAAAGGTTTCAGTGTTGAGTTTAACGATTATCGTCACTACCAGCGCGGTGATGACATGCGTCACATAGACTGGAAGCTCTATGCTCGAAGCGATAAGTTTTATATTAAGCAATATGAGGACGAGACAAACGTTCGATGTGTCATCCTACTTGATACTTCCGCGTCAATGGCATACTCGTCCGGGGGTACAAGTAAATTAGATTATGGAATCACCTTGGCGTCAGCCTTAGCTTATTTTGTAATGAGGCAGCGTGATGCCGTGGGGTTAATTACGTTTGATGATGAAATTCGTGACTATATTCCAGCAAAATGCCGTCAGCCGCATTTAATGCATATTTTGAGAACCTTATCTAACCTGGAATCCGGGAAACGAACTAATGTGGTCAAGCCCTTAACTGACTTAGCAGCTTCGTTAAACAAAAAAAGTTTCGTGATTTTAATAAGCGATATGCTAGATGACGAGGAACGAGTTATAAATACGTTGCAAAATCTCAGAGGTATGGGCAATGAGGTGATAACGTTTCAAATTATGGATGATGCTGAACTGAAGTTTCCGTTTAACGAGGCTTCTGAGTTTATAGATATGGAAGACCATGAATCGTATATTACTTCGCCAGCATCCATTCGTAAGGCATATTTGCAAAACCTCAACGAATTTCTTTCGTTCTGTAGGAAGAAGTGTCAGAGTAGTGGCGTAGATTATTGTTTGATGAACACGGCTGAGCCTTTGGATGAGGCTTTGTCTTCGTATATGGCAAAAAGGGCAAAAAGTTTCTGATGGTATTTCTAACACCTCTTTTTTTATTAGGTTTAATAGCGGCAGCGATACCCATTGCGATCCATCTTATTCGCCGAGAAAAACCACCTAAAGTGATGTTCAGCACTATTAGGTTTCTCAAGAAGACCTCTAAAAAACTTGTTCTTTTCCAGCACCTACAGCAGATTTTATTATTGCTTCTGAGATCACTTGTAATCTTACTTTTGGTTATAGCCTTCGCTCGACCACTGATTGATCAGTCGGTCGCGCGGTTGTTAGATGCGGATCCTCAATCTGCAGTAATAATGATAGATTTATCTATGAGTATGCAATATGAAGACACTTTTGAGCGAGCAAGAGGAGAGGCCTTAGATCTCATTAATCAGATGAGTGCAGGAGATGAAGTTGCATTGATTGGTTTCTCCGAAGGAGCACAACTTGTCAGAGAGTTCACTTCCGATTTGGATAATGTACGTTCAACAATCACTGAAATGTCTGACGCAGGATATGGAAGGACGCGTTACTTTCCCAATCTTAGGTTGGCGGATCAGCTGCTAGAAGAGTCCCGTTTCGAAAATCGGGCGGTATACCTTATTTCAGATTTTCAGGCTGCGGGTATAGGAACAGTAGAGGAAGGATGGAAGTTAGCGCCTGGCATTGCATTTAGCGGCATAGATGTAGGATTAGAAGAGAGTACCAACTTAGTCATTACTGACGTTCGCTCACCGGAACAACTCCTCGAAAATGCATCGGAACAGCAAATACTTGCTCGGATAAGGTCGACAGGTTCTGTATATCTTCAGGATGGAGATGTAAGCCTTCTAGTTAATGGTCAGTTTGTCGATCGTAAAATCGTTGATTTGGTTGATAGATCCGAGGAAGTTATTACTTTTTCAACAACATTTGAAACCGAAGGATCATATATCGGTGAAGTAAGGGTCAGCGGTGATGTCTTTGATGCTGATAATTCTTATTATTTTACAGTCGATGTCTTACCAAAAATTAGTGTTCTAACCGTCAACGGTGAGGCCTCGGAAAATTGGTATGACGATGAAGGGCATTGGTTCGGGTTGGCGGTAGCAGGTGCAGGGCAGTCGCCTTTCGAGTTGGTAAATATTGCGCCAAGAGATTTGAACGAAGAGGTGTTAAGGCAAAGTGACGTTTTAGTATTGCTCAACGTAGGCAATTTAGCTGATGAGCAAGCTAGAGTAATAGCTGATTATGTGAGAGATGGAGGCGCTCTCTTAGTAGCTCCCGGTGATCGTGTTGAACCTGATAGTTTCAACAGTCAATTTGGATCTATAGCTCCTGCCCTTTTAGAGGCTCAAGATTTACCTGATGGTAATGACTATCTCGTCATCGCGGATTACGATAGTCGTCACCCCATTCTGCGCCCTCTAGAAAGTGACTGGTCTGCCCGTTTTCAAGGCCATTGGAAGCTAACACCTACGGACGGCTCTGACGTACTCATGCAATTTGATAACACTGAGCCTGCTTTAGTTGAAAGAAAAGTCGGTAGTGGTAGTGTGATTTTTTTCGCATCAGCAATGGATTTAGAGTGGAACAATCTACCTTTACAAGGGCTCTTCCTACCCTTTATTCATGAGACACTTCGCCATCTGGTGCAACCAGAGTTGAAACAAAGAGCTTATAGTGTTGGAGATAGTTTCTCCGTTAATTCGGACGATAGGATAACGAATGTAAGCGCCCGTGATCCGAGTGGTGATGAAATATTATTTACTAATAATGATTTTATTATGCAGGCGAGTAAGCCAGGATTTGTAACGGTCGACGTGGGTAATGCGGAGCAGTACTTTGCAGTCAACATATTACCCGAAGAATCCAACTTTGCCCGAATGCCCGTAGAAAATTTATTTGATTCGATAATAAATCCCGATACTAATCCGATTAAATCTCGTGAAGTGCAAAATGCGCAGTTAGCAGAGGAGCTAGAGAGGCCACAGAAACTTTGGTGGTGGATTCTGAGTTTAGTAATGGTGATGATTCTCGTTGAGTCTGTAATCGCAAATCGCACTTACCGCTAGCAATCGAGAAAGTTTTCTTATTTAGATCTCACTAGTAGATAATAGTTTTTTGCTTCGGTTAAGTTATATCTATAGAGTCGTTTTGTTACAGACGGGCAGCAGATTACAGAAATTTTACGATTTTGTAACACTATAAAACTAACGCACTATAATAGTGCATTAAATTTAAGTAATTGATTTAAATAAAATTTTAATTTATAAATGTAGCAATTCTGTAATAATTCTGTAAATAAAACTGACTTTTTATTGAAAAACAAGCGGATCTGCGCCATATTGCTATATATGGAGGCGCAGACGCATGATAGTTTTAACGCAAAAACGGATTGAAAAATTTTCCGCTGGAATAATTTGCGCCGTTCCATTATTTATTTTTTGCCCGACTAAATTTCCGCGGTTGATGAGGACAATTGCTAAATCTATTGCCGTCGGCTACTCAATTTTCAGCACCTGTGTGTTACATGCTCAGACATCGACCTCTGAGTTTGAAGACTTGACTGTCGAATATGAACCAAGCCTACTTGGTTCTAGTTACACTCCTTTCCAGGCCGAGCAATTCAACTCTTATATAGGTCAAGGTATAAGTCAGCAGGAATTAGGGCAGCACGATGAGGCTTTGATATTCTTCGAAAAAGCTTGGGAGATAGACCGAATACAGAACGGGCTCTATAGCAAGTCGCAAGTTCCAATTATTGAAAATATCATATCGAGTTATGTCGAATTAGCTAAATGGGACTCTGTAAATGAAAAGTTTGACTATCTTGAGTATTTGTACGGAAAAATATTTGAGTTTGATACTCCAGAATTCGCTTTAGGTTTGCAAAAAATAGCCTCATGGCATGTCGACGCGCTGAATGAAAATCTCGATGGTCATCGCTTGATGCATCTTAGAAAGGCTCATAATATATTCAAGGTACGTCTCGATATCGCAAGGTTAACTCTTGAGCCTGGAGATCCAATGTTCGAGTACCTTAGTGAAAATATTGCCATAAGTAAAAGGCAACTCTATTTACATTCCGGTATGGGCGGAGAGATCGCTTATGCTCAGGCTCTCCCATTAGGACAAGGATTGGTTGTCAATTTAGACTGAATCGACTTTCGCGAGCTCAGCACTATAAGAGTTAAGTTTTCTAGGATACTTTAGGATCTTGAAGAGAGCTTCGAGGCGCTAAAGAGGAAACTTGAAAGTAACTCAATGCTATAGAAAAGGGGGGGAACAAAGAAAAACTTTCAAGCTCCTGTCTTTAGCTATTTAAAAGTCACAAACCATTTCCTTAATGTCGTAACCTTTAAAGTGATTTTATCTTAACACAGTCATTTCATATATAGAAATGTTTGAGTCAAAATATCACTCAATTCAAATTTAAAAAAATAAAAACGAGCGATCGCTAGATTAAGACTAGTTCGGTTTATCTGTGTTAGGCGAGAGTA
>Ga0111541_10000831_pt1 | contig 10183 bp, 10 predicted proteins | sample Knorr_S7_td_DCM__FD_83039 | JGI IMG/M metagenome (GOLD analysis project Ga0111541, IMG submission 83039) | Marine microbial communities from Southern Atlantic Ocean transect - Knorr_S7_td_DCM_ad_131m_LV_B (version 2) (version 2) | ecosystem: Environmental > Aquatic > Marine > Oceanic | place...
GTTGGTCGTGAAGGTCTTCCAACGCGTGGACTATCCCAGCATGTGAAATAACAAGAATAGAGTCTGAAGGTTCTGAACTTTCAGAGATTTTCTTTAAAACCTCAAAAACTCTAAATAAAAGATCTGGATTAGATTCGTAACCGTCTGGCCGTTTTCCTGAAGCTAAAAATCCTGGCCAGTCATTTTCGATTTCAATACGTGTAAGACCCTGCCAAGGGCCGGCATCACGTTCCATCAGGCCAGATTCAGCCACTACCGGACCTACTCCCATTAGCTCTGAAATTATGGAAGCAGTATTTTTTGCTCTTTGAAGAGGCGATGAAACAATCGAATCAAACAAACCAAGTTTTTGGATAGCTTTTCTTGCTTGGCTCTGTCCTAGATTGGTCAAAGGCGGGTCCGCTTGCCCCTGCCAACGACCGAGGGCATTCCATTCTGATTGGCCATGACGAACAATTAACAACTTGGGCATAATTTGACGGTATCTATTTCAAGTTCTATTCGGACTCAGCTGATACTTTCCGTAGACTACTTTCATGGCAACTCTTCGTCTTTTTGCATCAGTAAAACAAATGGCCGGAACAGGATCAGTCATTTTGTCAGGCGGAACAGTGTCTGATGTATTAGAAGAGGCAGCCAAACGATTTGGGTCTGAGTTCAGCGACATGTCAAAGAATTGTCGAATTTGGTTAAATGGAAATCCAACTGAAATTGATAATCCTGTAAGTGATGATGATGAGATAGCGTTACTACCCCCCGTTTCAGGAGGTTGAAATGCGTAAGTTAGCTGTACTTTCAATGCACACTTCCCCCTTAGCTCAACCGGGTATTGGTGACGGCGGAGGAATGAATGTTTACGTTCGTGAAGTTTCTTCAGCTCTTGAGGAAGCAGGCATAAGTTCAACAGTTTTTACAAGAAGAGTGGACAAAGAGACGCCAAAAGTAATGGCATTTGGTAATGGACTAAAAGTTGTTCAAATCGATGCAGGGGATTTTTCCTTACGTAAAGAAGAATTATTTTCAGTAGTTGAAGATTTTACGAACGGGGTAGAAGAATTTCTAATAACGGAAGATCAGCATGATGCTTTATTAGCAAACTATTGGCTTTCTGGTTCAGCGGCACATCAGCTAAAACACAATTTGAATATGCCTTTAATAACTTCATTTCATACACTTGCCCGAGTTAAAGCTGCTTCGGGTGATAAAAGTTTTGGATACGAAGAACGTATAAAAGTAGAGAGTGAAGTTATAGGTTGCTCAGATGTAATTTTGTCAAACAGTTCTTTCGAAACTGATCAACTAGTCAGTCATTACGGTGCTGATCCTTCGCGTATTGAAATCGTTCCACCGGGGGTAGATCACTCGATTTTCAACCCTGCATGTAAAAATGAAGCACGCCGACTTCTTAATTTGAGTGAACAAAAAACACTTCTTTTCGTCGGGCGTATTCAACCATTAAAAGGAGTGGATTTAGCAATTTCGACATTGGCGGAACTGGAAGACAAAGATGCTCGTCTCATTTTGATTGGTAGTTCTAGCGGCATGGAAGGTCCGAGTGAACAAAGACGTATTACAAAAATGGTAAAAGAATTAGGGTTAACAAATAGAGTTTTATTTGTTGAACCGCAGCCGCATGAAAAACTAGTTAACTGGTACCGAGCAGCTGATGTTTTATTGATGCCAAGTCGATCTGAGTCATTTGGGCTAGTAGCTTTAGAGGCTGCTGCATGTGGTTTACCAGTTGTAGCTTCTGAAGTCGGCAGGTTGCAGACAATCGTTGAGAATGGTTTATCTGGATATTTGATTAATGATCGCGACCCTTGGTCTTATGCGGCTCATGTATCAAAAATTATTGACGATTCTGGAAAAGCAGAAGAAATGTCAGAGGAAGCAGTTGAGAGGTCTAAGTCATTCACTTGGTCGGTTACTGCTGCACGAATTCGGCGAATTTGTTTAGATTTGCAATCTCGATCTTTGGTTGATTGTGCATAGTGCTGAAGGTGAAGTTTCTCGACTGTTAACAGAATCTGAACTTGATTCTCTTGAAAGAGAAATCGAAAGATGGCTTGATTTGTCTTTAAAAGAAAATCCCTTGTTAGCTTCTTTCGAAAGGGATCCCGATGAGCCGGTTGGGGAATCTCGATGGTTTATAAGAGTTTTAGGGGAGGAAAAAGACACATTCACTCTGCGCTTCATGCTTAGGCAAAGAATGTTGCATTATGAAACCTATATGATGCCCGCTCCTGAAGAGAATGTGGAATTATTTTTGGAGAATCTTCTTATTAGGAATAAAAAGATTGTCGGTGCCACGTTTTGTTTAGGAGAAGAAGACGCTGTTTTTTTAATAGGGGCTATTCCGGCGAGCACTGTGGAACCAAGTGAGCTTGATCGTATTCTTGGAACTTTATGGACGGCAGTAGAACAAAATTTTAAATCTCTTCTTAAAATTGGTTTTGCTGCAAAATTTGTTAAATCGAAAAAAGAAAATTAGTGAAATCCGATTTTGAAGTTTCTCGGCTTCCATCAAAAGTTTTGGTGTTTTCTGTTACTGCTGTAGGACTTTTACATAATTCGATTTTTGTTAGTTCAACTCCTGAAATTTTAAGATCCCTTGGAGAATCAGAAAATCTGGCAGGGCTTTTAATTGCTGCTGGCTCAGTTCCAGGAATAGTGGTGGCACCTTTAATAGGTTTTCTAGCAGATCGATTTGGGCGAAAAAAAGTACTAATCCCGTGTCTTATTATTTATGGGGTTTTTGGCGTTTTGGTAGGTTTAAGCCCTTCGTTATTTTGGTTTTTACTCATAAGAATTTTCCAAGGCTTAGGCAGTGCAGGATTGATCAACTTGGTTGTGGTAATAATCAGCGACAATTGGGTGAGTTTAGACAGAGCTCGTTTAATTGGACAGAATGCTGCTGCTATTACAATTTCAGTGGCGATCTATCCTGTGCTTGGGGGAGCGATCACTGATCTAATAGGTTGGCGTTGGACTTTTTTAGCTTTCCTAGCTCCTTTAGTAGTTGCTTTTTTTGTTTCAAAAAATCTGGAGGATCATAGACCAGGTTTGGATGTATCTGTTAAAGATCAAATATCTGGTGCACTTTCAGAGGTTATTAAACCGGCCATAGCTACAAATCTTGTAATCGTAATGATTCTGTTTATGGCAATTTTTGGTTTATTTCAGTCTTTATTACCAGTTCATCTTGAGCGTGAGTTCGGACTACTTCCTACCGGAAGAGGTTTAGTCGCTTCAGCTCCAGCTATTGTGGCTGCCTCATCAGCCTTAGCAGTTGCAAGAGTTAGAAAGCGAGTACAAGGTGGAATTATTATTTATGTGTCTTTATTCATTTGGGGCATTTCTTTTGTAATGATGGGTTTCGGGTCATTACCAATTCTCGTATTGGCAACAATGATTTATGGATTGTCAGAAGGTCTGATGATTCCTACTCTTCAAGATTTGATAGCAGAAAATGCTCCTGAGCAACTCCGCGGAGCGTTATTAGCAATGTGGACAGGGGCTGCTCGTTTGGGGCAAACAGTAGGACCAGTATCGATTTCTCTTGCTTTAATGGGACTTTCCACTTCATGGGTACTTGTTTCGGCAGGTATAGCAATGATAGTTATTTCAGGTTTGGTTAGTATTACTCGAACACTTATTGTTTCTTCAGAGACCAATCAAACTGGTAGATTCAACGGATGAGTTTTCGATTACAAATAATCGGTGGCGGCAATATGGGTGAAGCACTACTTCGCGGATTGATTGAAAGTGATTGGGCTTCAAAAGAGGAATTACATGTTGTGGAACCAGTGTCGGAACGCAGAGACTATTTAGCTGCCACAATTTCTGGAGTTTCTATTTCGGAAAAACCATTGTCAGATTTGGACTCTTTAATCGCCGTTAAACCAGGCAAAGTTTCAGAAGTATTAGCAGTTTTGTCAGGATTAAATCCAACACGAGTTCTTTCTATAGCTGCGGGAGTAAAAGTTTCTTCTATAGAAAAAATTCTGGGTTCAAATGTAAAAGTTATAAGAGCTATGCCTAATACTCCTGCTCTTATTGGTAAGGGTTCATCAGGTGTAGCTGCTGGTTCAACTGCCACTGATGAAGATCTGATATGGGCTGTTGAAATACTCTCAGCAGTTGGTGCAGCAATGGTTGTTGAAGAAAGTCAGTTAGATGCAGTTACAGGTCTTTCAGGTTCTGGCCCTGCCTACTTATTTTTTTTAGCTGAAGCACTTATAGACGCAGGGTGTGAAGTTGGATTATCAAAAGAAGAGGCAAAATCTCTTGTTGAACAAACTCTTTTAGGCGCATCAGCGCTTTTATATGAATCTGATGATCCTGCTGAAGCCTTAAGACAAAAAGTCACTTCTAAGGGAGGCACTACTGCAGCCGCAATAGAAGTTTTTGAAAACGCTAGTTTTCGTGACACTATTAGGGCAGCAGTTTTTGCCGCCACTGAACGCTCTTTGCAACTTGGTGATGAATGATTAGAAGTAAAAAGTATGAAACTATTTCATTTTTGTCAGATTTTGGAACAACTGACGAGTTCGTTGGAGTAGTTCATTCCGTCATCAACTCTATTGCTCCTTTCGTGAAAGTAATTGACGTTACTCATGGGATTCCACATTATGACATTCGCTCAGGTGGACTAGCTCTTGCTCGTAGTGCTCAATATTTGTCACCAGGTGTTGTTCTGGCAGTTGTCGATCCAGGTGTAGGGACACAAAGACGCGCAGTTGCAGTCGAGGTTGGTGGAGGAGAGTCAGTTTTAGTAGGTCCTGATAATGGTTTGTTAGCACCTACAGTTGCTTTAGTAGGAGGCGCAGATCGGGCGGTTTCACTCACAGAAACCAAGTATCAACTTCCGGCCCCCGGACCTACTTTCGCTGGGCGTGATATTTTTGGTCCAGCAGCGGCACATATTGCTTCAGGAGTAGATCTATTAGATCTAGGCGAAGAGGTCGAGGTTTCGAGCCTAGTACCTGGCCTTATGCCAATAACTTCTAAAGAAGATGATGGACTACACGCGGAAGTTTTATGGGTGGATCAGTATGGAAATGCCCAGATTAACTTAGATCCCGCAGAACTTGAAATAAAAGAAAATGAAATTAATCATTTTGAAATCACAACCTCAGGACTAACCAGAATAGCTAAAAAGGTGAACAATTTCGAAGAACTAAGTGGAGGCGAACTTGGGTTAACAATTGATTCTTATGGCTTAGTAGCGCTTGTGATAGGTAGAGGATCAGCAGCAGATGAGATGAAAATAAGCACAGGGAATCAGGTAATTATTTCCTTTGCTGAAAATTTTTCTGATAAGTCAATACCAGTAGTGTTAAAACAATCAGAAGAAAAAAATGAAGGCGATTTGTAGTGCGTTTCGGTACAACTTTTGTTATGGCTCTACTTCTATTAGCCATTTTAGGAGCAGCATTAATTCAATTCGTCTTCCTTGTTGACTGATTAATAATTTTTCTAGCCAACGTTATTTGCTTTATGGATCGCGTTGCTATCTAATTAGGGTGTGTCAAATTTAAATCTGCCTGAAGCGGCACTTTCTAGACTTACCGTTTATCAACGGGCACTAGTTGAGTTAAGCGATTCTGGTATAAAGACGGTGTCTTCCAGAGAATTAGCCGAAATTAGTGGCAGTAATGAATCAAAAGTTAGAAAAGATCTTTCATATTTAGGTTCATACGGAACACGTGGAGTGGGATATGAAACTGAGCGCTTAATTAAAGAAATAGGTGTCGTTTTAGGAGGCAGCCAACCAAAACCTGCAGTATTAGTAGGTATAGGAAATCTAGGAAGAGCTTTAAGCCAGTATGAAGGTTTTCAAGTTAGTGGATTTCCGATTGTGGGGCTTGTAGATATAGACGCAGATGTTGTAGGAGAAACTATTAATGGACTGACTGTAAAAAATTTGGATCAACTAGAAGAACTTGTTTTTCAAACATCTGCGGTATTAGGAATCGTCACCACACCAGCAACTGCGGCTCAGGAAGTTGTTGATTGTTTGGTCGAAGCGGGAATTAGATCTATTCTGAATTTTGCACCTTTAGTTGTCGATGTTGTTGATGAGGTCGAAGTAAGGAGAGTCGATTTAGCAACGGAGTTCCAGATTCTGGGCTACTACGATCATCTTAGAAAATTTGATTGATCAAATACGGTGACCAAATACCAGAAAATATTCATCACAAAAGGTTGGCAATAGACTATAAATTAAGGAAAAATCAGTTTGTAAGTTTTATTTAATGATTACTTACTGAAACCCAGCTTAGGAGATGTATTTGTGTCGGTAATTGTCGTTGGTCTAAACCATCGAACTGTGCCTCTTGATCTTTTCGAGAAGATGACGGTTCCGGAAGCAAAATTGTCAAAAGCCTTAGCTGACCTTTCTTCGCGTGAAAATATTAGTGAATCAGTAATCCTTTCGACATGTAACCGTATCGAGATTTATGCATACGCTGAAAAATTCCATGGTGCTTATCAGGACATACGGAATTTTCTTTCTGAAATTTCACATGTTGCCCCCGAAGATTTTTCCGATCATCTGCTTGGACTTTTTGGCCCTGACGCTATTGAGCACTTGTTTAAAGTTTCTTCTGGCATAGATTCAGCTGTCATAGGAGAACACGAGATATTAGGTCAGGTTCGTGCAGCTTGGGAATTGGCAGTTGAGGAGCAAGCAGTAGGAACAGTCTTAAATTCACTTTTTAGACACTCACTTGAAGTTGGGAAAAGAGCAAGAAGTGAAACTTCAATTTCACGAAACATAACTTCTGTTTCTCAAGCAGCAGTTGCTATGGCAGACAAACAACTAAATGGATTAGCCGGTAAATGTGTTTTAGTTGTTGGTGCTGGAGAAATGGGTGAAGGGATGGCGAAGTCTTTACACGCAGGAGGAATAACCGAATTGCGAGTAGCCAATAGAACATGGGATCGTGCATTAGAAACAGCAGAAAGATTAAATGGCGAACCTGTAAGGCTTGATGAATTGCCGCAAAATTTAACAGAAGTTGATTTGCTACTAACTTCTACCGGTGCAACTGCGGCGATCCTCGAATATGGAGATCTTGATGAAGCGGCACGCCAAAGAAAAGGAAGAGAACTATTAATTGTAGATATCGCTGTTCCGCGTGATGTTGACCCTGCAGCAGGTGAACTTGATGGGGTCACAATTCTGGACATGGACGATTTACGAGAGTTTGCTGAAAATGGTATAAGAGCTAGAGAGAAAGAAGTTTCCTCCGTAAAAGAAATTATAAACGAAGAACTAGAGCGTTTTTCTAACCTTTTTTCAGCTAGGTCAGTCGCCCCAATAGTGACACAACTTCACTCCCGTGCGGAAGAGATACGAAATTCAGAACTTCAGAAACTTTCTAGAAAATTTCCTGAATTAACTCCTGAACAACTAAAAGGAGTTGAAACTCTGACAACCGCTATCACAAATAAACTTATGCATGAACCAACAGTACGACTTAAAGATGCCGCGGGGACTCCAAAAGGTGAACGTTTGTCTGAAGCATTGCAAGATCTTTTCGACCTGTAACAGAAACGGTAGTTTTGTCACTGCGGATTGCGACACGAGGGAGTGGATTAGCTTTAAAGCAGACACAGCGTGTAGCTGAGCTAATTTCCCAGATATCACCTGAAATAGAGTTAGAAACATTAGTTGTTAGCACCGCGGGTGATCGTGATCAGAAAACTTCTATACAAGAACTTGGTGGACAAGGAGTCTTCGTTACTGATGTTCAATCTGCTGTTCTTGCTGGAAAAGCAGATATTGCAGTCCATTCTGCAAAAGATCTCCCAGCTGAAACAACCCCCGGGTTAGTACTTGCTTCTGTACCCGAAAGAGCAGATCCAAGAGATGCATTAGTGGGTTGTATCTGGGATGACTTGCCTAAAGATGCTTTAATTGCTACTGGTTCAATTAGAAGAAGATCACATTTGTCTCATTTAAGACCAGACCTAAGGTTCCAAGACCTACGAGGCAACATTGAAACAAGGCTTTTACGAGTTAAAGATGTGAATGCCATTGTGGTCGCAAAAGCGGCTTTAGATCGACTGGGTTTAACTCCGGAAACAATGAATGCTTTGCCAATTTCAATTCTCTTACCGCAAGTGGGACAAGGAGCTTTAGCTATCGAGTGCCGTGATAAAGATTTTGAGATAATTCAAATGTTAAAAGAGATTGAAGATCAGAAAGTTAGAACTCTAGTTGACGCAGAAAGATCATTTTTAGCTGAGCTTGGATCGGGCTGCACTTTGCCGATAGCAGCTCACGCTATTGCGGAAAAAGAAGAAATTTTACTGAAAGCCTCTGTCGCATCCAAAGATGGTACGACACTTTTAAAGGCAGAAGATACCGGGTTAGATCCCAATTTGCTGGGGAGAAATGTCGCACACAAACTTTTGAATGAAGAAGGTGGCGATCGTTTACTGAATGAGAATTTGTGAATATTAAAAAACCATTAATGGGTAAATCTCTCGTAATTACTAGACCATTTGAACAGTCTGAACCGCTTTCCTCGGAGTTGGTCAATATGGGAGCAAAAGTTGTTTCTCTACCATTAATTACTATTACTGAACCTGTAGATGGTGGAAAAGGACTTGAAGAAAAAGTAAAAGATTTTGATTTCTATAAGTGGGTTGTGGTCACGTCTCCTAACGGTGCGATGAGACTTCTAAAGACGATGCAAGTTGTAGGAAAAAGTTCTTGTCCCAGAGTAGCTGTGATTGGTAGATCAACAGCTGAAGTTTTTGAACAATCTGGAATTACAGTTGATTTTATTCCTGAAAAAACTTTTTCTGAAGGCTTCCTTGAGATGTTTCCGAAGGCAACAGAGGAAGATGACAAAGTTCTTCTAGTGCAAGCTGAAAAAGCCAGACCTTTACTTTATGAAGGTCTAAAAAATGAAGGTTGGAGAGTAGATAAAGCTGTTGCATACCGAAATATAAATAGTGAAGTAGAAGCGAATTTATTATTTGAAGCAAAAAACGCTGATGTAATAATTTTTACTGCTTCATCAGCAGTTAATCGTTATTACGAGCTAATTGGTGTTCCCCAACCATCTAATGCGGTTTGTATAGGTCCAATTACTGGGGAGAGTGCAAGAATTTTAGGCTGGAAAGTTTTTGAAGCAAGAAAACAATCTGTAAAAGATCTGATTGAAGCTGTAAAACAATGGGCGGGGTCGTGACAATCCCTTCGTAGGCTTTGTGTATGAGTATTAATGCGCAGTTTCCGGCTTGGCGATCTCGGAGACTCAGGCGCACAAGCGCTATTCGAAGACTGGTATCTGAAACACAGATTTCTATTGATGATTTCGTTGCGCCTCTTTTTGTCAAGGAGGGCATTAAAGAGCCGCAACAAATATCTTCACTTCCTGGTGTTTTCCAACACACGCTTGAAAGCTTAAAACTTGAAGTTGATTCATTAAGAAAACTTGGAATACCCGGAATAATTCTTTTTGGGATTCCTGAGTCGAAAGATGAAGTTGGTTCAGGGGCTTGGGACCCAGATGGGATAGTTCAGTTAGCACTCAAAGATTTAAAAGAAAATTTTGGTGACGAGATGACGCTTATTGCAGATCTTTGCGTTGATGAGTACACGAGTCATGGTCATTGTGGAATTTTGTCGCAAGATGGAACAGTTGATAATGATGCAACGCTTGAAATTTATAATCAGACGGCTCTAGCACAAGCAGATGCTGGTGCCGACATTTGTGCACCTTCAGGAATGATGGATGGACAAGTTTCTTCGATCCGTAATGCATTAGATTCAAATAATCATACTCAGACCATTATTCTTGCATATTCCGCTAAGTATGCCTCATCCCTTTATGGTCCGTTTAGGGATGCAGTAGATGTAACTATAAAAGGTGGTGGAGACCGTCGTGGCTACCAACAGGACTATGCGAACTCGCGAGAGGCCCTAGCTGAAATTAAAGCTGACATTTCTGAAGGAGCCGACATTGTGATGGTAAAACCAGCCTTGTCTTACTTAGATGTTATTGCAAAAGCTAGATCAGAAGTAGACGTTCCAATAGCTGCATATCACGTAAGTGGTGAATACTCGATGGTTAAAGCAGCTGAAGCGAACGGTTGGCTAGACGGTGAATCGGTAATGATGGAACATTTACTTTCGATTAAAAGAGCAGGAGCTGACATAATA
>Ga0111541_10000833_pt1 | contig 10156 bp, 7 predicted proteins | sample Knorr_S7_td_DCM__FD_83039 | JGI IMG/M metagenome (GOLD analysis project Ga0111541, IMG submission 83039) | Marine microbial communities from Southern Atlantic Ocean transect - Knorr_S7_td_DCM_ad_131m_LV_B (version 2) (version 2) | ecosystem: Environmental > Aquatic > Marine > Oceanic | place...
GTTGTTCAGATGATGCTGTTAATTGTCCTGAATGGGAAGATAACCCTGGAGCTTATGAGTTTACTGCTACTATTTCAGGTGCAATTGTTTTATACGATGGTCTACAGTTAGGAAATGAAGGTGATAAATTAGCAGCATTTGATGCTGAAGGTAATGTTAGAGGTGTGGGTGTGCAGCTTGTTCCGCCATTTGGACCTTATCAAGGAACTTCAGTATATGAAGTGCAATTAAGAAGTAATAATAATGGAGATTTACTTACATTCCAATATTATGATGCAGTATTAGATACCGTATATGATATTGAGGAAACGTATGAGTTTGCTACTAATGATGTGATTGGAGATGTGATAAATCCTCTAGAGCTTAATATTATTATTTCTGTTGATCTAACATTAGATCTTATAGCTGGCTGGAATTGGCTATCCATTAATGTTTTACCAGATAACCCTTCAATCTCTAGTGTTCTAGAGACTCTAGGAGATAATGCTTTGTTTGTTACAAGTCAATCTTCTGGTACTGCTACAAATTATGGTTCTGAGTATGGATGGTATGGTAGCCTTGATACAATTGAGCCTTCACAGATGTATAAGTTACAGTTAAGCGAACCAGCTGAACTTGTTGTTACTGGAGTTCCAGTAGATGTAGACGAAACACCAATAAATCTTATAGCTGGTTGGAATTGGTTGGGTTATCTACCACAAGGTTCTACTGATTTGAGTAATGCCTTGTCAAGTGTAGTTGATGTAGCTACTTTCATATCAAGTCAAGCAGATGGTACAGCTCAGAATTACGGAGAGTATGGCTGGTTTGGACAATTGGAATATCTAAATCCAGGTAAAGGATATTTGCTTAATACTTCATCAGATGCAGTACTTACTTATCCTGAAGTATCTCCTGAAGGATTAACTAGAACTATGCAAAATAGTAATAAGGAAATAGTTCTTTCAGAAAGTATTTCTGATTGGAATTTCCAATATGGAGATTATGAATTCCTCGGTACTATTACAGCTAGTGTAGAAAATAAAAATGATTCAGATGGTGATATTTTAGGTGTATTTGTTGAAGGTGAATGTAGAGGTATTGCTGAGCGCATGTATTTTGAGCATGACAATCGTTATTTATATATTGTACAGGTATACAGTAATGATATATTAAGTAATGAAGAGTTAAGTTTTAAATTCTTTGATAAAGAAAGTGATAAGATATTAAGCTTTAGTGAGACTGTATTGTTTGAAAATAACATGATTGTAGGTGATGGTTTCAATACATTCAAATTAAGCGATGAATTATCAACAGAATTAATGCCTTTAGATTATCAATTAAGTGATGCTTATCCAAATCCATTTAATCCATCTACCTTACTATCATTTAATATTCCAAATAATGACAATATAAATGTTAGTATTTATGATATGTCTGGTCGTCTTATTACAACATTAATAAATGAGCAATTAGAGCAAGGCGAGCATTCTGTAATTTGGAATGGTATGGATCACAATGGTAATTCTGTTTCTTCTGGAGTTTACTTCTATACATTACATGGTAAGGATATATCTCTTACTAAAAAAATGGTGATGATGAAATAGAATCATTCTAAATTCGATAAGAAATAAAATAGCCCAGTAACTATCTGGGCTATTTTAGTATATATAATTAGATTTATTTTAAACGTTGCTTTTTACGTTTTTCTCTACCTTTTGGATTTGGTTGAGGTATTGCAGCTAAGAGTGTTTTTGTATATTCATGTTGAGGATTAGCAAAAATATCATCAGTTTTTCCATACTCAACTAATTCACCTAAATACATCACTGCAATTTCAGTAGAAATATGTTTTACAACGGATAGATCATGAGCGATAAATAAAATTGTTAGATTAAATTCTTCTTGTAGATCCATTAAAAGATTAATTACTTGTGCTTGAATAGAAACATCTAATGCTGAGACTGGTTCATCTGCTATAATTATTTTAGGATCAGTCGCAAGTGCTCTCGCTATACCTATACGTTGCCGTTGCCCACCTGAAAATTCGTGAGGATATCTCATAGATTGTTCCTTTGACAACCCTACTTTAGTTAGCAATGACATAACCTTATCTTCTTTTTCATTTTCATTCAAATCACCTTGAATATCCATCGGTTCTTGAATAATATCTTTTACTATCATTCTAGGATTTAGGGAAGAATAGGGGTCTTGAAAAATCATTTGAATATTTGATCTATAATGAATCATTTTTTTCTTATCAATTTTTAATAAATCGATATAAGAATCACCATCTTGAATTAATATTTCTCCATTAATTCTAACATCAGGTGCAGTTAACTTCAGGACATTAATTATAGCTTTTCCAAGAGTAGATTTACCAGAACCTGATTCACCGACGATTGCAATAGTCTCACCTTTTGGAACTTTTATACTAAAATCTTTGACAGCCTGGACTGCAGATATTTCATGTTGTATAATACCTCCAAATATTGGGAAGGTAACATTAAGATTATTTATTTTAATTATATGGTCAGATTTTTTACTCATAGTATATCAGGATTACATCTAACAAAGTGGCTATTTCCAATATCAATTAATTCAGGCTCAACTTTAGTTCCACCACAAGCACAATCCTTAGGATCAAATCTTGAACATAGTTTACATTCATCACCATAATCTAAAATAGATGGAACCATACCCTTTAGAGCTTTAAGTCTTTTTTCTTTTTTATCAATTTTAGGAATAGAATCCATTAGAGCTTTTGTATATGGATGCTTAGGGTTAGAAAATAGTTCATTAATATCAGCAATCTCTTGAATTTTTCCCCCATACATAACAATAACACGATCACATGTCTCAGCTATAACAGCAAGGTCATGTGTGATTAGTAATATAGCTGCATCATTTCTCTTTTCTTTAAGAGACATCATTAGATCTAATATTTGTGCTTGGATTGTAACATCTAATGCGGTTGTGGGTTCATCCGCAATCAATAATGCAGGATTACATTGTAAAGCCATGGCAATCATAACTCGTTGCCTCATACCTCCAGAAAACTGATGAGGATAATCATTGATACGTTTCTCAGGTTCTGGAATTCCAACTGAATCTAACATCTTAATACTTTTAGCAGTAGCTTCTTCATCTGATAATCCTAAATGTTGTTTAAGGATTTCATTCATTTGAATTTTAATTTTTGTTACAGGGTTTAATGAAGTCATAGGTTCTTGAAAAATCATAGCAATATCTTGACCGCGTAGCTCTCTCATTTTTTGGTGACTAAGGCTTAATAAGTCCATATTATTATAAATAATATTACCACCCACTATTTCCCCAGGAGGGTTAGGAATAAGTCTATTTATAGATAATGAAGTAACTGATTTACCAGAACCAGATTCTCCAACGATACCAAGGACTTCACCTTTATATATATCAAATGAAACATCATCGACCGCTTTTGCAACACCAGCTTCAGTATTAAAATATGTTTTTAAATTTTTAATTTGAAATAATTTTTCCATTTTATCTTAATCTAGAATATACTTTAGGATCAAAAGCTTCTCTAATGGCTTCTCCAATAAATGTGATTAAAAATAATGTTGACGCTATAGATAATAATGGAATTAAAATAAGATGCCAATATTGTAAGTTTGTTTTTCCTTGATTTAGTAATTCACCCCAGCTAGGTGTAGGAGGTTGTAACCCAAACCCTAAAAAATCAAGAGAAACTAAAGCAAATATGTAGCTAATTATTGCAAATGGTGCAAATGTAATAATTGGCGTTAATGCATTGGGTAAAATATGTTTAAACATAATTTTCCAAGTTGATTGACCCATGGAAACAGCTGCTGAAACATAATCTTTTGCTTTTTCTCTATAGAACTCTCCCCTAACATAATAACTTATAGCAATCCATCCTGTTATGAAAACATACATTAATGCTAAGATAAGAACATTAGGCTTTAGTATCTGAGATAATGTCATCATTAAAAATAAGAAAGGTAATGCTGCAAAAATTTCAATAAAGCGTAATCCAAACAGATCAGTTTTCCCTCCAAAATAACCTAATATCCCTCCAACAATAATACCAATACTATAAGCAAAGAAGGTAATAAATAATGCAAAAGTTAGGGTAACATTAAAGCCATAAATAAGTCTTGCTAAAACATCTCTACCTTGGTTATCAGTACCAAGTAAATTAATAGTATCTGGATATGTGGCAGGTCTATATGTATCAAATTTTTTATTTTTATTTTCATCTATAAAGGGTTCACCATTATCATATCTATTATTATTATTTAAATCAGAGTATAATTCATCTCTCTCTGAAAGTACTTCCTCTAAAGGATCAAAAGGGTAGAGAGGCATAATAACATAATTCCCATTTTCGTGATTGCTAAATGTCACTTGTAACACTCTATAATTAGGCTTTCCATATTTTGGTTTTCCCCGCATTGAATCTTGACCAAAGAAACTAGCATCATAATATTTTTTAGATAATAATCCACCGAACAAATCACTTAATGCAGGAAAATAGTAGTTTTGTTTATCTTGAAATAATTCTCCTTTATCCCATTGTCCATTATTATTATCATCAGAATAATCTTCTCCTTTGTCATAGTTTTGGTTTGCATAGCACACAATAAGTGCCTTGCTGTTTACGAGAATAGGAGATAAGAATGATAAAAGATATAAAGAGATCAAAATAATAAAAGAATAATAACCACGTTTAATTGATTTAAATCGTCTAAGGCGTTTTTGAAATATAGAATCTGATTGAATATTATTTTTCATTACTTAAAGCGTATCCTTGGATCAATAAGTGCATAAGCTAAATCTGATATTAAATTCCCAAATAATCTAATCATCGTAAAAAGAACTAGATTTCCCATAATGATATTATAATCTCTATCTAAAAGAGCTTTAAAAGCTAAAAATCCAACGCCATCAATACCAAAAACTGATTCTATTAAGTATGAACCTGCCAAGAAGAGGCCAATCATAGAACCAATCCCTGTAGCAAGTGGAATTAATGAGTTCCTAACTGCATGAAAAACTATAACTCTTTTTTCTGTCAAGCCTTTTGCAAATGCAGTCCGAACATAATCTTGACTTAGGTTTTCTAAAAGAGAGTTTTTCATCAATACAGTCAATGTTGCAAAAGAACCCACCATATAGCAAAGTACTGGTAGGAAAGCATGATGTATTTGATCAATAATCTTTTGTAAAAAAGTAAGCTCAATCCAGTTATCTGAACGCCAGCCATGGATAGGAAAATATTCTCCTCCCCAATAGTACAATAATAAAATTCCTAATGCATAACCCGGTATAGAATAGCCAATAAAGACAAGAGAACTAGACAAAATATCAAACCGCGACCCATGTTTTAGAGCTTTTATTATACCTAAAGGTATACATACAAGGTAAGAAAGTATCCAGCCACTAAGTCCAAAAATTATAGATATATGCAATCTTTCAGAAATGAGGGTTGATACCTCCTTACCTCTTTTTTCTGAATATCCAAGATAGCCTGTAAGTATACCCTGGTAAGATTTTTTGGATAATGAAATGGTATTTTTTTCTTTATTTATTTTGTTAATTTCCCAATCTGATTTATACCAAGTTTTAATAAAATTTGGGTTTTGAGGAAGCTCTTTGTAATTTTTTCTATATAAAGAAAGATTATGGCTAGTATTTTTATCTATTGTAAACTGTTTTCTTAGAGTTGAATCAGAAGGAATAGGGAATTCAAGTCCGGCACCTGATTCGATTACATGTAAACCATTATGATCTTCTACAACTTGTATATATTTTTGTAGTAATAATTTTTTATATTCGCCAATTTTGACAAAGTCAAACGAATCTCTAAAAGGTGAATTTAGAGATATTATTTTATTTTTTTGTTCTTTGGAGTATAAACCTAACCATATTAGATAGCGAACAATAATTGGTTTATCCAGACCATATTGCATTCTTAATTCATTTAGTAACTCTGGTGTTAATTGTTGGCTACTAGTAACGTTACCACTAGAATTTCCTTCACTACCCATATCAGCTTCTTTTAATTGTCTTACAGCTCTATCAAAAGGACCATCAGGTGCAACTTGTAAAATAAAAAAAACAAGGAAAGTTGTGCCAAGAAATGTTGGTATTATAAGTAGGAGTCTTCTTATGACATATTCAAACATGAATTATTAGTCTAATTTTTTCCAATAATCTATTATTTCATCTTCTACAGGTAGAGACATTGTTTCAGACTGCCTCGCCTGCCTAAGAAGTTCTTTTTTCTTGGGATCAGACCACCAGAGTAGTATATGATTTGCCCAGCCACCCCAATGCCTATTATATCTGTTTGAACCATAGCTTAAGCCCTTTTCTGGCTTACCAAAACGGTTTTGATATAAACCTCTCCAACCATAAGGTGCTGCCCAGCCAAAAATATAATGATATTCTCTCGTTGCAATACTATCAATTTGTTGTATAAGTCGAACTCGCTCATCAAAATTCCAATTGATTTCATAATTATCGATAAGAGAATCTATAGTTATATTGGCCATAGAAGTTGTATTTGTTACATCAATTTGATCTGCATATTGAGAGTGTAGCATACCTTTAGGTGCTGCTTCTGGATATCCAGTCCAGCCACCATAGTGTATTGTAAATGTTTTTTGAATATATTTATCAAAAGGATTTTGAATAACTAGCAGATTGAGTTTAATCCCAATTGCCTCTAAATCATTTACAAGAAAATTATGTATGCGATCCCACCCTGAATAAGTATACATGTCAATTTCAAAGTTTTTTCCATCTTTACTGAGCCATTTATTTTCAGGTTTTTTTGTCCAACCTGCTTGATTGAGTATTGTTAATGCTTTATCAGGATTGTAATCCTGTATTGGATTTTCTGGGTGTTCATACTTACTCCATGGCCAATAAGAGTTTGTTCCAACATATTCATTAAAAAATAATTTATCCATTAATTTTTCTAAATCCCAGATGTGGCTAAATGCTTTTCTTACTTCAATATCATCAAATGGCCATTCTTTTGTATTGAAAGATAACCCTGAAACACCAGTAGGCCTAAAGTTAAATACTTTCAAACGCTGGATGAGACCTCTTTTAATTTGAGGATATTCATCAGCGGTAAAACGTCCATTCCACCACTGTGCTCTACTAACTGCATAAATATCATAATCATTATTAAAGAATCGTTCTATAAGCTGATTATCATCATCTATAAAAATAAAGTTAATAACATCAAAATTATTTATACCAATGTTTCGTGGTTCATCTATTGCCCAGTAATCTGTTCTCCTATCAAAAACAACAAGACCATTATTTTCTTGAGTAGTTAAATTCATATTAATAATATAAGGACCAGATCCAGGCATTAATTCATATTGATATTTTTCTAAGTAAGTAGATCCATCTATTTTATCTAAATAATATGATGGATAAACCATAGCTTGCGCAATACTTATAAAATTTCCCCAGCTTTTCTTTTTAAACTTAACACTAACTATATATTTTGTTTCAGCGATTGGTTCATACATATCCTCTTCCCAGGATGTGTATGTATTTGGATCTCCATGTCCCTTATCTATTCTTAATTTATAGGTTGAAACAACATCTTGAGATGTAACATTTCGACCATCAGACCATTTGGCACGTGGATCAATTCTAAAAAAATAAGTAAGTGAATCTTGACCAATTTTCCAATGTGTTGCTAGTTCTGGTTCATATTTAGAGGTTTCATAATTAAATGATAATAGTGGTTCATAGGTTAGGGCTTCTATAATTGATAAAAATTGTAATCTAGTCTCTTTACCTATTGCACGAAACGTAGGAGGCATGACCTCTTCACCAACAAGCGTTATTGTATCTCCCTTAATAGCATCAGGACTACCTACACTTTGAACATTATTATTTGTTTCCCAGCCAAGTTGCTCTGCATAAATCTCAAATCCAGGTCCACCGTTCCATGCAGAAACATCATCATCATTTTTTTGATTGGTTGAAAACTCTACCGTATCAAATTGCTTATAAATCTTCTTTTCATTTCCGCAGTTAACTAAAATTAACAACAGTGCTAAAAACGACAATTTTTGTATATATTTCATACTATCTCCGTGAAAAATTGTATTTAAATTTAACGATCCATAAGTTGCTTATAGACAGCAATAATTAAAATTGAAAGGATAAGACCTCCGATTATGCCTTCAAAAATCATTACCGATTTTCCCATTAGGTTGATAGGTACAATTTCACCAAAACCAACTGTTGAGAATACGACAACGCTAAAATAAAATAAATTACCTATAACATTTATCATTCCACCAAACGCTTCTACATCGCCATAAAATCCTAAAATATTATCACCATATGATACACCAGCAATACCATATAAAAAAGCACACGAGATGATCACAAATAGAACAGTGTAGAAAATATTACCAACTTTTTCACCATAACCCGTCGTCATTTGAGCAAGTTTTGATGCCATGCGTAAAGGAGAAAACTTTGGCATTTGTTTTCTTTTAACGACCATTTCTCTAACAAAAAATTTACCAACATCTTCTCCAAGTGTCTGAGATTGTAGACTAATTTTAATTGCTCTATAAATATCTTCTGCTTCTTTAAATTTCTCTTTAGATTTTTGATAATCCCCTGAAGCATATGCATTTTCTGCTTCAACTTCATTAATTACTTTACAATCATCTCCCCAATCAATATTATTTAATTTTGTACCACTAAAATCTGCACCTAACATATCAGCATTTTTTAGATTGGCTGATTTTAAATTTGCTCCTTCCAAATTAGTTTTGAAAAGACTTGCGCCCTCTAAGTTTACTCCATAGATACTAGCTCCAGATAAGTTTGCACGGGTTAAATCGGAATTAGATAAGTCTGCATTAACAAGTTTTGCTTTAGCAAGATCAGCTTGTTTTAGATTTATATTAGATAAAGATTGATTTTCTTTATGTAACTTTTCTACTTCAGATAACGTATTCTCGTTAGGTTTATAATCAGGACTCAAAAATTTTTCTTTACTCATGCTAACTCCTTCTTATGCACAATTTATTGAAATAGTCTTTGTATATCGTTAACCATAATAGTAATAAATAGGATCATTAATAAAAACATACCTGCCTGTTGTATCGCAAGTTTAATTTTTAATGGAATTTCTCTTCTCATACAGCCTTCAATAAGCGCAATTACAACATGTCCTCCATCAAGGCCAGGAACAGGAAGAATATTAACTAATCCTAGATTTACACTTATAAACGCCATTAAACCCAGCAATGCATTAAATCCAGCTGAAGCTGTTTCTCCAGCAACTTTTGCAATCATTAATGGCCCCGCTAGCTCTTTTACAGAGACATTCCCTTTAATGAGAGCCATTAAACTTCTATAGGTTAGATCTAAAAATGAGAGAGTTTGTTTGCTCCCATAAACAAAAGCTTCTAAAATAGATGCATCTTTATTTATAATAACAGGAGATATTCCAATCAATCCTTGTTCTACCATTTTATCACCAATCAATTGATTCGTAGCCTTTATTACGGCGACCCCATTCATAAGTTGTTCATTTCGTTTCCAAGATATACTTACTTCATTATTTGCATTTTTATGTATAATATCTGTTAGATCCTCCCACTTAGAAATTTTAATACCATTAATAGAAGTTATTTTATCTCCTTCTACTAGACCTAGCTTTTCAGCGGGATAGTTTGGGATCACACTACCAATTATTGAACTTGGGTCAGGCTCATTAATTCCATTATGATATGTTAAATGCGAAAAAATTAAAGTAGATAATATAAAATTCATAATTACACCAGCAGACATAATCCAAATTTTTTGAAACATATTTTTAGAACGGAATTCATCAGGAGATCCTGTATATTGTGAGTCCATAGATTCATCAATGACCCCTGCTACTTTAACATAACCACCTAGTGGAAATAAACCTATTCCATATTCAGTTCCTTTATATACTTTGCTAATACCAAGTCCAAAGAAATTGAATCCTAAATAAAATTTTTCAACTTTTACTCCTACAGATTTAGCAGCTAAAAAATGTCCAAGTTCATGGATAAAAACAACGACCCCAATTACGAGGATAAAGGAAAGTATTGTTATCATATTAATTTTTATTAAGCAAAGGCTTTAA
>Ga0111541_10000834_pt1 | contig 10154 bp, 13 predicted proteins | sample Knorr_S7_td_DCM__FD_83039 | JGI IMG/M metagenome (GOLD analysis project Ga0111541, IMG submission 83039) | Marine microbial communities from Southern Atlantic Ocean transect - Knorr_S7_td_DCM_ad_131m_LV_B (version 2) (version 2) | ecosystem: Environmental > Aquatic > Marine > Oceanic | place...
TAAATTCTATACATCAAAAAACTATATTGTGGAACTATTACCTCATCACCTTTTTTTAAAAAAAGCTGACATAGCATTTGGATTATTTCATCAGAACCAGATCCACAAATAATTTTATTTTGATGACATTTATACTTTTTTGAAATTGCATAAGTTAAACCTTTAAATTTACCATCTGGATATTTTGAAATTTTGTTATCAAAAGTTTTTAGAACTTTCTGAACTTTTTTTCCTATACCTAGAGCTGATTCATTAGCAGAAAGTTTTATAACTTTTTTACTATTTTTTGATACAGATCGACCAGGCTTATAAGCTTGAAAATTTATTCTTCTGAAAGTAGGATTAATCATTGTGCAGTTTTTACTAATAAATAGTTAATTAATTTAATAATACAATCAATTAATTCTAAAGAAATTGACATATATATGCCTATCTTGTAAAAGTTTTTTGCGCTGATTTAAACTGAATTGCGAGCGCTATAAAAAACCTGCTAAACAAGTTTTTTTCCTCGTAATTCACAAAAATTATAAATATGAACAATTTAAGTAAGATAAAAAATATAATAGTTAAAAATACACAAAAATTAGATTGTGGTATGGAAATTTCAAATTTTCCTTTAGCTTATGAAACTTATGGTAAGCTAAATGAAAAAAAAGATAACGCAATTCTTGTTTTTCATGCTTTATCGGGTGACCAGTTTGCTTCAGGAATAAATCCAGTTACTAACAAAGAAGGTTGGTGGAATCATGCAGTAGGTGCAGGAAAACCATTTGATACAGATAAGTTTTTTGTAATATGTACAAATGTTATCGGTGGTTGTATGGGATCATACGGACCAAATACAATTGACTCTAATACAAAAAAATCCATAGGAACAAATTTTCCAGTTATAACCATTAACGATATGGTAAATGCGCAATATAATATTTTAGATTTTTTTAAAATTGAAAAACTGTTTGCTGTAACGGGAGGCTCGATGGGTGGAATGCAAGTCTTGCAATTTGTATCAAACTTTCCAGATAAGGCTCAAGTTGCAATACCAATAGCTTGTACCGCAAGCCATTCAGCCCAAAATATAGCATTCAATGAACTTGGTAGACAGGCAATTATGGCTGATGAAAATTGGAAAAATGGTTTATACGAAAAAAATAACAATAATCCTGACAAAGGTTTAGCGGTGGCAAGAATGGCAGCACACATTACTTATTTATCAAAAAAAGGATTGCAGGAAAAGTTTGGAAGAAAATTGCAAGAAAGTGAAGATGTAAAATTTGGTTTTGATGCAGACTTTCAAATAGAAAGTTATTTAAGATATCAAGGATCGATGTTTGTAGATCGTTTTGATGCAAATAGTTACTTGTATATAACAAGAGCAATGGATTATTTTGATTTAACTAAACAATTCGGTGGAAATTTATCTAAAGCATTTGAAAAAAGTAAAACTAAATTTTTTATAATCTCATTTACATCAGATTGGCTGTACCCAACTTCTGAAAACAGAGATATTGTTATTGCATTAAATGCAATTGGAGCTGATGTAGGTTTTGTTGAAATTAAATCAGATAAAGGACATGATTCATTTTTACTCAATGTACCGGACTTCCTTGACACATTAAAAAATTATTTAAAAACAACTTACTTAAATTTGAATGAAAAAAGAATTTAAAGTTATAACTGAATTAATAGAAGAAAATTCAAGAGTGCTTGATGTAGGGTGTGGTGATGGAGATTTGATGAAATTTTTACTACAAAATAAAACTATAGATATAAGAGGCTTAGAAATTTCAAAAAAAAATGTTCAGAATTGTTTATCAAAAGGTTTGGCTGTAATAGAAGGAAATGCTGAGAATGATTTGTCACAATTTCCAAATAACTCTTTTGATTATGTTATTTTAAGCCAAACACTCCAAGCTTTTTTAAATACTGAAAGAGTAATTAATGAATTATTAAGAATTGGAAAAAGAGCTATAGTTACTATTCCCAATTTTGGTCATTGGAAAATGAGACTTCATTTATTAATAAAAGGCACTATGCCAGTAACTGAGGTGCTTCCTAATGAGTGGTACAACACACCAAACTTACATATGTGTAGCATTAAAGATTTTTTTAATTTTTGTGAAAAAAGAAATATTAAAATTTTTAGATCTCTAGCTTTAAATAAAGAAAAAATTTCATCTATTGATTTATCAAATTTAGGTATTAAAAATTTAATTTCTGATTTAGGTATATTTTTAATTGAGAATAAATGAAAATAGAAATAATTAAATGTCTTCAAGATAATTATTCCTATCTTTTGATTGAAAAAGAAAATAATTATGCATGTGTAATTGATCCAAGCGAGTCAGGCCCAATAATTAAATATATCGAAAACAATAATATAAAATTAAAATTTATATTAAATACTCATCATCATTTTGATCATGTTGGTGGAAATAAACACCTAAAAAAAAAATATAATTCAAAAGTAATTGGCTTTAAAAAAGACAAAGATAGAATTCCTGAAATAGATATTTGCTTAGATGACAAAGAAATTTGGAAAAATGAAAAATTTGAAGCAAAAGTTTACCATATACCAGGACATACATCTGGGCATATTTGTTATCATTTTTTTAATCAAAATATTTTATTTACTGGAGATACTTTATTTTCACTAGGTTGTGGCAAAATATTTGAAGGTACATATGAACAAATGTTTTCATCTTTACAATTGATTAAATCATTTCCTAAAGATACAAAAATTTATTGTGGTCATGAATATACTTTAAAAAATTCTAATTTTTGTTTGAAGTATGACAAAAATAACTCTGCTTTAAAAGAAAAAATTTTGTCAATCAAAGAGAATTTTAAAAAAGGTTTACCTTCTATTCCATCAACACTTCAGGATGAACTAAACTGTAATATTTTTTTGAGATCGAAAGATATTGAAACATTTTCAAAATTAAGAGATTTAAAGGATAATTTTTGACTTATTCACCTTGACTAAAATAAACCTCTGACTATATTGCTGTTTATAAAAATTAGAAATTATAATGTCATTTGCAGTAATACAAACAGGCGGTAAACAATACAAAGTTAAGGCTGGAGAAATTTTAAAGGTTGAAAAATTAGAAGATTCTAAGCCTGAAACTAAAATAGAATTTAAAGAAATACTAGCTTATGGTGATGACAAAAGTATCGAATTGGGAGAGCCAATAATCACTGGAGCTAAGGTTGAAGCAGACCTAATTAAAAATGCAAAAAATAGAACTATATTGATATTTAAGAAAAGAAGAAGAAAAAATTCTAGAAGAAAAAATGGTCATAGACAACAATATTCTTTAGTAAGAATTAATAAGATTTTTTCAAAAGATGGAAAAATTATATCTGAAGCTGAAAAAATGAAATCAATAATTAAAGAAGATAAGTCAAAAACTAAAGAGGCAATTAAGTAATTTATGGCAACGAAAAAAGCAGGTGGCTCATCGAGAAATGGTAGAGATAGTGCCGGACGTAGACTTGGGGTAAAAAAATATGGTGGTCAGTTAGTAATACCTGGAAATATAATTGTTAGACAAAGAGGAACTAAAATTTTTCCAGGAGAAAACGTTGGTATGGGTAAAGATCACTCAATATTTTCAGTAATAAAAGGTAAAGTACAGTTTAAAAAAACAAAAGCAGATAGAACCTACGTTTCAGTAAAACCCAATTAATAATCACAACTAATTTTAATCAGTTGTATCATGAAATTTTTAGATCAAGTAAAGATATTTTTAAAAGCTGGAGATGGCGGGTCTGGTTCTCCAAGTTTTAGAAGAGAAAAATATATTGAATTTGGTGGACCTGATGGTGGTGATGGTGGAAAAGGTGGATCAGTATTTTTAATTGCAGAAAGAAATCTTAATACTCTTATTGATTTTAGATATCAACAACATTTTAAAGCACAAAAAGGTGGCGATGGAAGTGGAAAAAATAAAACAGGAAGAAGTGGTCAAGATTTATATTTAAAAGTTCCAGTAGGAACTCAAGTTTTCGAGGAGGACAACAAAACTTTAATTTTTGATTTTAAAAAAGAAAGAGAAGAGTTTTTAGTTTCATCAGGTGGTAAAGGAGGTTTTGGAAATACAAGATTTAAATCTTCTACCAATAGAGCGCCAAAAAAGTTTACAAAAGGTATAAAGGGAGAAGAGTTTTGGATTTGGTTACAACTTAAAACAATAGCTGATATTGGAATTATTGGACTTCCAAATGCAGGTAAATCTAGTTTGTTAGCATCTTTAACTGATGCAAATCCAAAAATAGCAAATTATAAGTTTACTACACTTAACCCAAATCTAGGCGTTACCATGTATGACGACAAAGAAATCACTTTAGCAGATATCCCTGGTTTGATCGAAGGGGCACACAAAGGAACAGGCCTCGGAATAAAATTTTTAAAACATATTGAAAGATGCAAAACTCTACTTCATTTAATAGATGTTACTGAGGAGGATCTTTATTATTCTTATCAACAAGTTAGGGCTGAGCTAGAAAAATACAGTAAAGAACTTGTCAAAAAAGTTGAATTAATTGTTTTAAATAAAACTGATTTAATAGATAAAAAAGAGTTAGATGAAAAATTAAATAAGTTTAAAAAAAAAATTAGGAAAGATATTCTTTTAATGTCTAATTTAGAAAAAAAATCTATTTCAAAAATAAAAGCAAAACTTTTAAATTATGTATCTTAATCAGGCAAAAACGGTTGTAATTAAAATTGGCTCATCATTATTAATAAATGATAAAAAAATTATAAGGGAAAAATGGTTATCTGAATTTGTTCAAGATATAAAAAATCTCCAGAGGGATAATAAAAATATAATTATTGTTAGTTCAGGTGCAATTGCACTTGGATGCAAAAAATTAAAATTAAACAAGAAAAATTTAAAGCTAGATAAGAGCCAAGCAGTTGCGTCCATAGGCCAGATAGAACTAATGAACCTTTTCATAAAAAAATTTAATTCAAATAAAATTAACCTTTCACAGATTTTAATTACTCTAGAGGACACTGAACAAAGAAGAAGGGCAATAAATGCAAAAAGAACTTTTGAAAATTTATTTAGTCTTGGTTTCATTCCAATTGTAAATGAAAATGATAGTATTGCCACTTCAGAAATAAAATATGGAGATAATGACAGATTGGCATCTAGAGTTGCTCAAATTTCTGGAGCAGATTGTCTAATTTTATTATCTGATGTTAATGGTTTATATTCAAAAAATCCAAAAATTGACAAAAATGCAAAACTAATTCCTCAAATAAAAAATATTAATGAAAATATCGAAAAAATTTCAACAAGTAGTACAAGCGAACATGGCACTGGTGGCATGAAAACAAAAATAGATGCTGCCAAGATCTGCCAACTTTCTGGTTGCTATATGGCAATTGCAAATGGATTAATAAACCGACCAATAAAAAATATTTTAAGTACTAATTTATGTACTTGGTTTATTCCCAAGATATCAAAACTTGATGCTAGAAAAAAATGGATAATTAGTTCTATATCTCCTAAGGGCCAAATAGTAATAGATGATGGAGCTTTGAGTGCATTAAAAAGTGGAAAAAGTTTACTTGCAGCAGGTATAAAAAAAGTTAATGGGCAATTTAGAAAAGGCGACCATATAAGAATTTTAGATAAAAATATGGTTGAGTTTGCAAGAGGACTAAGTAGTTTTACTTCAGATGAAATTTCTAAAATAAAAGGTCAACATTCAAACAGAATCAGTGGTCTGCTTGGATATGAAACCAAATCTGAAGTAATTCATAAAGATGATATGGTAAAAGTTTAATGAGTAAAACTTTAAATAAGATAGGTCAGAATGCAAAAAAAGCCTTTGAAACTAAAGTTAATTCAAAATTAAAGAATAAGGTTTTAATTGATTACATAAAATTAATTAAAAAAAATAAAAAAAAAATAATTAATGAAAATTGTAAAGATATAAGAGTTGCACAATCAAAAGGACTCAAAGAAAATTTAATTAAAAGATTAACTCTTGACGATAAAAAAGTTGACTCCATAATAAAATCCATTGAAACAATAGTAAAAATTAAAGATCCAGTTGATAAAGTTTTAGATCAATGGAAAAGACCAAATGGACTGAAAATTAAAAGAGTAACCATACCAATAGGAGTTATTGGAGTTATTTATGAAAGTAGACCAAATGTAACTTCTGATATTTCTACATTATGTTTTAAGTCGGGAAATTGCGTCGTTTTAAGAGGTGGCTCTGAAGCATTTAATAGTAACAAACTTTTAGCAAATCTATTTAGAATGTCATTGCATAAAAACAAAATTAATAAGAATTATGTGCAATTTATTCAAGATAAAAATAGAAAATTAGTAGATTATTTACTTTCGAAAATGAGTAAATTTTTAGATGTTATAATACCAAGGGGAGGAAAAGGATTAGTTAAAAAAGTTCAAGATTTATCTTCTGTGCCAGTAATTGGTCATCTTGAAGGAGTTTGTCATACCTATATAGATAAAGATGCTAATGATAAAATGTCATTACAAGTTACGTTAAATGCAAAATTAAGAAATACAAGTATTTGTGGTGCAACTGAAACCTTATTAATACACAAAAAAAAATTTGGTTTAATAAACTTTATTCTTAGGGAGCTAGAAAAAAATAAATGTGAGATCATAGCAGATAAAAAAGTTCAAAAAATTTATAAAGGCCAGTCAAAGCTAGCTAAAAAAAAAACATGGAGTACAGAATATTTATCCTCAAAAATTTCTGTAAAATTAGTTGATTGTATTGAAGATGCAATAAACCATATCAATAAATTTGGTACAATGCATACAGATGCTATAATTACAAAAAACCTAATCAGGGCAAAATATTTTATAAAGAATGTAAAAAGTTCTATTGCAATTCATAATTCATCAACACAATTTGCTGACGGTGGTGAATTTGGTTTTGGTGGTGAAGTCGGAATTTCAACAAATAATTTACCACCAAGGGGACCCGTTGGATTAAATCAATTAGTCAGTTACAAATATGAAATTTATGGATCGGGCCAAATCAGAAAATAAAAAAATTGGAATTCTTGGTGGTACATTTGATCCATCGCATATCGGCCATGTTAAAATATCTAAAGTAGCAAAAAAAAATTTTAATCTTGACCAAGTTGTTTGGGCAGTAACAAAAAAAAATCCTTTTAAAAATAAAGGTTCAATAAATTTAAAAAAGAGAATTAAATTTGCCAATGAGTTGAATTTAAAGAATAAGTTTATAAAAGTTGAATGTTTTGAAGATCATCTTAAATCAAATCGAACAATTGATTTGATAAAATATTTAAAAAAAAAAAATAAAAATTCAGATTTATATTTTATAATGGGTGCTGATAATTTGATAAATTTTCATAAGTGGAAAAAATATGAAAGTATTGTTAAATTGTGTAAAATACTTGTATTTGATAGAAGTGGCTATAAAGCTAAAGCCCTGAAATCATTATCATTTAGGAAATATAATAAAAAAAACATTGAGTTTATAAAATTTAATAAGGTCAATATTTCTTCTTCTCAATTAAGAAAAATTTGATACTCTAAAATCAATTAATGGATAAAATTTCTAATTTAAAGGAAGAAATAATCAATACATTAGACTCAAATAAAGCTTTAGAAATAGTATCAATTGATCTTGAGGGTAAATCGTCAATAGCTGATTATATGATCATAGCAAGCGGCACATCCTCAAGACATATACAGGCATTGTCTGAACAAGTTTTTAAAAAATTTAAAAATAGTGGTATAGAAAATTGTAAAATAGAAGGTAAAGAAAGTTCAGATTGGAAGTTAGTAGATGGTGTTGATTTAATAGTTCATATATTTAATCCTGAAAAAAGAAAATTTTATGAATTAGAAAAGATGTGGTCAGAGCTTATTCCGAAAGAAAAAATTATTATATGAAGATTAAAAGTTTTTTATTATCCATTTTCTTATATTTTTTTTTAATAAGTTTAGTTTATTCTAATGATGAGGATATATACAAAAAAATTGACCTTTTTAGTGAGGTTCTAGATAAAATTGATAAAGAATATGTTGATGATGTTAACCAGAGTCAGGCAATAGATGCTGCTATAGATGGTGTTTTACAATCATTGGATCCTTACTCGGGTTATATGTCTCCTGAAACATTCGATAATATGCAAACAGAAACAAGTGGTGAATTTGGAGGATTGGGTATTGAAGTGACTATGGAAGCTGGTGTTATAAAAGTAATATCTCCAATGGATAATACTCCAGCATACGAAGTAGGTGTAAAGGCAGGAGATTATATTGTTAAAATTAATGACACCCAAGTTCAAGGAAAAACACTTTCTGAGGCGGTAGATCTAATGCGTGGTCCCGTTGGATCAAATATTGAGATTACAGTAAGAAGAATAGGAGAAAAAAAGGCCTTGATATTTGATATTACCAGAGAGATTATTCAAATAACTTCTGTTAAATCAAAAATATTAAATGAGAAAACAGGTTATTTAAGACTGACATCTTTTAACGAAAATAGTAGTGACCAAATTAAAAAAAAAATCAATGAGTTTAAAAAAAATGAAAACATAGAAAATTATATTTTAGATCTTAGAAATAATCCAGGCGGTCTACTATCTCAAGCAATAAAAATATCTGATTTTTTTTTAGATAATGGAGAAATAGTTTCTACAAAAAGTAAAAGGAAATTTGAAAATAGAAAATGGTTTGCAAAAAAAGGTGACATCATAGACGGAGAGACATTGATTGTTTTAATCAATTACGGCTCTGCTTCAGCAGCTGAAATTGTTGCTGGATCACTCAAAGATCATAAAAGAGCAATTTTGGTAGGTGAAAGTACTTATGGAAAAGGTTCTGTTCAATCAGTCATTCCGCTTAAAAATAATGGAGCTATAAGATTAACAGTATCAAAATATTATCTTCCTTCTGGAAAATCTATTTCTAAAGTTGGAGTTGCGCCAGATATAGAAGTTGCTGAAAATTCTGAAGAGTTTAGATTAAATACTGAAACCGATAATCAATTAGAATTTGCCATAAAACTTCTTAACGGATAAAGATGAAAGAAAAGTATAAAAATTTACCATTGAGAAGTGGTGTAGGAATTGTTGTATTAAATAAAAAAAATCAAATATTTCTTGCAAAAAGAATTGATAATCCAAAAAATTTTTGGCAAATGCCACAAGGTGGGGTTGACAATGGAGAAAATTTTTATGAAGCAGCTATTCGAGAATTAGAGGAAGAAACAAGTATAAAAACAGTATCATTAATCAAAGAAATAGAAGGTTTAACTACTTATTTTTTACCTAATCATCTATTAGGAATTATTTGGAAAGGAAAATACAAAGGTCAAAAACAAAAGTGGTTTGTGGTAAGATTTTGTGGGGATGAAAAAGAAATAAATATTAAAACCAATCATCCAGAGTTCTTAGATTGGAAATGGGTAAATATAGAAAATTTAACTGATGAAGTTGTTAACTTCAAACTTCATGTTTATAAGCAAATTCAAAAGGAGCTGTATAAAATTATCTAGTTAATACTTAAAGATTTTAAAACCTCAATTTTATGATTTAACAGAAATCTCTTTTGATCGTCTATTTCGTTTTTAGTTAATTCTTTTTCAGCTTCTGAAATTGAATTATTAATATAGTTTTTATCAAAATCCTTTAAATTAAAAATTGAACTAGTTAATATAGATAAAGAATTATCTTTAAATTCAACAATGCCATCTTCTACGTAATAATTTTCTTCTTCTGTACCTACAAAGACTTTAATTATACCTGGTTTTAAAAAAGATATTATAGGTATGTGATTTTTTAAAATTCCAATCTCTCCTTCGAAAGCAGGAACAACGACTTCTGAAACATTGTCTTTTGATAAAAAGGATTTTTCAGGATTTACAATTTCTATTTTAAAGTTTTCACTCATTAAGCAGCAGCTTCTTTGGCCATTTTTTCAGCTTTTTCAATTGCTTCTTCTATTGTTCCAACCATATAAAAAGCTGCTTCAGGTAAGTGATCGTATTCTCCTTTGCAAATAGAATCAAAACCTTTAATTGTTGATTCTAAGTCAACAAGTTTTCCGGGTGAACCCGTGAATACTTCGGCCACAAAAAATGGTTGAGATAAAAATCTTTGAATTTTTCTAGCTCTTGCA
>Ga0111541_10000835_pt1 | contig 10150 bp, 8 predicted proteins | sample Knorr_S7_td_DCM__FD_83039 | JGI IMG/M metagenome (GOLD analysis project Ga0111541, IMG submission 83039) | Marine microbial communities from Southern Atlantic Ocean transect - Knorr_S7_td_DCM_ad_131m_LV_B (version 2) (version 2) | ecosystem: Environmental > Aquatic > Marine > Oceanic | place...
CCCAGATGAGGTATATAACCTCGCTGCGCAATCTTTTGTCCAAACGTCATTTGGCCAACCGGTCCTCACTGGTGAAACCACTGCGTTAAGCGTCACTCGGATACTTGATGCGATTAGAAATGTTGACCCTTCGACTCGCTTTTACCAAGCAAGCTCTAGCGAGATGTTTGGGAAGGTAGCAGAAGTTCCCCAGAATGAGGGCACACCGTTTTATCCGAGAAGCCCGTATGGAGTAGCAAAAGTTTACGGGCATTGGATAACTGTCAACTACCGTGAGAGCTACAATTTGCATGCTTCTAGTGGTATTCTCTTCAACCACGAGAGCCCACGACGTGGATTGGAGTTTGTAACAAGAAAGATTAGCTACGGAGCTGCCTCCATTAAATTAGGACTTGAGACCAAACTTGCCCTTGGGAATCTAGACTCAAAAAGGGATTGGGGATTTGCCGGAGATTATGTAGAGGCTATGTGGTTAATGCTGCAAGAAGACTCGCCTGACGATTACGTTATCTGCACAGGAGAGACCCATAGTGTAAGAGAATTCTGCCAGGTAGCTTTCGAACATCTGGGCTTAACCTACGAGGACCACGTCGAAGTTGATGAGAAATTTTTTCGACCTGCAGAAGTAGATCTCCTCGTAGGCGACTATTCAAAGGCCTCTTCCAAACTTCAATGGGCTCCAAAAACTACTTTTGAGGAGCTTGTTACAATGATGGTCGATGCTGATATGGCTCTACTCGAGGGAAGACTTAAAGGTCTAGCGTGAAATCAACGATAAGAAGGAAAGTCGTTGTTTTATCTGGCGGAGTTGGAGCTGCAAAGCTACTAAACGGCTTAGTAAAAGTAATCGATCCATCAGAAATTACAGCAATAGTAAACGTTGCTGACGATACCGATCTTCATGGCTTACATATATCCCCTGATCTTGATACTGTGACCTACACACTCGCTGGAGAAATAGACCCCCAAAGAGGATGGGGGCTAGTTGATGAGAGCTGGAATGCCATGGACATGATCTCTAGGTATGGCGGCGTTGACTGGTTTCAGCTAGGAGATAAAGACTTAGGGACGCACATGTATAGGACGCATCGTCTTCTCCAAGGAGCATCTCTTACTGCTGTCACAGAAGAAATTGCAAGGAGCCTCAAAGTTAGAGTAAATATCCTTCCTGTAAGTGACGATCCGGTAAAGACATTTGTTACAACATCGGATTTGGGAGAAATGGAGTTTCAAGAATATTTTGTTCGCCATCAGCACAACCTCAAAGTCACAGAAGTTCATTTCAAAGGAATCGAAAATGCTACACCGGGACCGAATGTGATTGATGAAATTAAAAGTGCCTCAGCAATAATCATTGCTCCGTCCAACCCAATCGTTTCCATCAGTCCTATTCTTTCAGTGCCAGGAGTATCAGAAGCTCTTCAACAGAAAAGAGACTCAACCGTCGCAGTTTCTGGAATCATTAATGGAAAAGCGCTTAAAGGGCCAGCTGATAGGATGCTCCTCGATCTAGGACATGAAGTATCTCCCGAAGGTATTGCGAAGATCTATCAAGACCTAGCTTCAAAATTTGTTTTAGATCAAGCAGATGCTGAACATATAGCAGCTATTGAAAAACTTGGCCTTAAATGTATAGCAACAGAAACTGTGATCCCAGACCAAATGAAGTCAGCAAAATTATGCTCTACTATACTCTCTACCTTTTTTCCGGAGGTTATAAAAGAATGAATCTTGAAATTCTCCCAATACACGGATTACCAAAGATAAAGCCAGGGGATGATCTTATCAGCATGCTTGGCGAATGTGGAAAAATCGAATCAGGTGACATTCTAGTTGTCACCCAAAAGATTATTTCTAAAGCCGAAAATCAACTCGTAGCAATTGACCCCACTGATCCGCTTAGCCATAAACCCCTTGTTGAAAAGGAATCTGTTCGAATTCTTCGAAGAAGAGGTGAGCTTATTATTAGCGAAACTAAGCATGGATTCGTTTGTGCTAATGCCGGCATCGATCTATCTAACGTCGAGAAAGGCCAAGCTGCTCTCCTACCAGAGGACAGTGACCGCTCAGCTCAGCGATTGCGGGATGGCCTCAAAGGAAGGTACGGCTTCGACGTAGCCATAATCATTTCCGACACATTCGGCAGACCGTGGCGGAAAGGGTTGACTGATGTAGCAATAGGGTCAGCTGGGATCACTCCCATTCTTGACCTTCGTGGCGAGCCAGATGCCTTAGGGAGGGAGATGCAAGTAACCGAGGTTGCATTAGTTGATGAGTTGGCTAGCGCCGCAGAACTAGTGATGGGCAAATCCTCGGGCATCCCTGTTGCAATAGTGCGTGGAGGGGATCCCAGCTGGTTTGGCGAAGGAAGTGTTAGGGAAAGCCTAATTCGGGACCCCAAAGACGACTTATTTCGATGATTAGACTATTCAATCCCTAGTTCTGAATTAATTCTAGTACTCGAATCTCTTTTCGTAGAGCCCCCAGCACCGAATATGAGCTGTATCTTATGCTCCCTACAAACGTCCACTTCAGGTATATCCGAAGGCTGATTTCTGTCACCACCGTTAGCGAATATCAAATTAAATTGTTGGTTTTTGAGAGCAATAGACTCGATAGTCTTCTTAACTGACGAATCATCATCAATAGCCACACAAGCTTCATCGACTATCGAAAGTGCTTTCACGATACGGAGTCTGTCTTGTTGCGGAAGAATCACTTTACCTTTTTTCTTTTTTTGCTGTAAATCATTATTCACAATAACTATTAGACGATCTCCTAAGGACGCCCCAGCCTCCAAATAGTCTAAATGCCCACAATGCAAGGGGCTAAAATATCCACTGACTATAACAAGCGTCTTTTCTGTCATCTACCGCTCCAACTCAGAATCGGATCAGCCCAAGGAAGGTTAAGAATGGAATTACTCTTCTTCGGTTCCAAAGTCTTGAGGACCAGGTATATCTGATGTATTTGGTTTTGTGATGTCATCTCGGTTTTGTCCAGTGACTCCCTCAAGGGTGTCTATTCTGTCAGGCATAGGGATATCTGCTCCGAGCGGTGCCCTCGCGATAGCAAAAGCCTCAAGATCAGCTAAGAATCTAACATCTCCTAAATTCTCGGTGTAGACCTCAGCGGGGTCTCCACCTTCAAAAGCATTCGCCCACCGAACAACTTGAATCACTGCTTCCTCTCCCCCGCAATTAACCCCTGCTTCTAAGGACTGATTGCCTGGCAGAACTAACGCTTCTTCAGTAATCTCTGCTCCCATCGCATTCATAAATACGCTCAAACGAGCCTGCTTGCCAGTCACAGAAGAAGTGAACGGGTGAATATGGATTATCCCATCTTGATGTGAATGGATCCCTTCTGGATCGAATTCACTTTGAAACACTGGCAGGAAGGAGTTCGAAACGCAATCATAAACTCCGTATGCTGCGTGCCAGTGATCCTGAAGAGTCGGAGTGACTTCTGCATCACGAGTGGCCCGAGCAAAAATAACTAGAAACAGCCCTAAGACAATAACAAGTGCTACCGCTGCGGGAAACCCGAGGGCGCGGCGTTCACTTGGGCCAGAAGTAGCTCCGGCACGCTCAGCGCGAGCAATCTTTTTTGCAGATGATGCCTTACCCATGTCCCAATACGGTAGTGGACCTAGACGAAAATAAGGCACACCAACCGCTGGTTCTTTAAAAAAACCTGTAAAAAAACAGAAATTTCCTTACTTTTTGCCTAATTCGAGCTAACAACCGCGTATCTGCCCAGCTCTTTCCAAAGCTGCTTGAATCTCCTCTTCTTCACCTTGGCGTGTTTGGGAGTACGCTACTGAGCTGTAATCATCCGAAATGCTGCTTGAAAGAACTACGGAGTCATCGAACTGAATGGAGCTTTCTTGACTTTCTTCGTTGTCAGCACCAGCGTAAATGCCGGCATCAGTTTGGCTAGATAGCCCTAAAGTAATTTCCTCTTGAGGCTCCAGCTCAAGTTGCGTATCTGAAACACCAGAATAGTCTCTGCCAAACACCATCTCTATCCCCTTGCCTGTCTGAGCATCTCGCTGAATAAGTTCAGCTCCTGAAAGCAAGTGGGATTGAAGAAGTAGAGCTGAATCTTTTTGAGAAGCATCGAAGTAAATAGTGGTTAGTTCAAAATCGAATGATGGGGCGTTTCCGGTCTCTGCGACGCGAAATCCAGCTGCAACTAGATCATTAGATATTCGCTTTGCTTCTCCGGTAATCCCAGTTCCATTAAGAAGAGTAATCCCAAAACTTTTCTCAGTTTGGTCCCCACGAAAGACATCAAGAATAATTTGGGCTTCTGCCTCGTAAAGACGGAGAATTGAATAGGGGCCGTCCCAATCAAAAAATGTTGGAAGGGTGTACCTATTTAGGGCATTAGCATCAAACCTGCTGAACCTGTTTGCCAAGTCAATCATGTCCTCAGGAGTCATCCGGTCATCTAAGGTGAGGTATCCCCCTCTGAAGACATCTTCTATAACATTTCTTATCTTCCCTGGGTCTCTGAAGCCTGAATCGAACGCCTGCTGTAAGGCAAGAATAAGGAAGTCCTGTTGGCGATCCATGCGATCAAGATCACTTAACGAATCGACCTCCCGCCACTCTTCTTGAATAAATGCCTGCATTGTTCGGCTTCGAACTATTCCTAATCCCTGTTCAGGGGTAAGCGATACACAACCGGTTTCCTCAATGGATAACTGAGCTTTTTTATCTTTTATGGGAAATTCAATATAAACATCTAACCCGCCAATAATTTCGAATAGTTCGAGAAATCCATTGAAGTCGACTTGGATTACATGGTGAATTGGGATTGCAAAGTAGTCTCTAACCGTTTGCACCAATGTTTGTGGCCCGGTAAATGCAAGGAGACTGTTAATTTTCTGGTGCTCTCCTCCATACCCTGATATTGGAACCCAGAGGTCTCGGGGTATGGACACAACAGACACATCCGTAGTCCCTGCTCCTCCATCAGACGATTCTCCAGTGTCTAGCCGAAGAACGATGAGAGTATCTGTTAAAAGTTGAGCCGCTGATCGAGTTTGCCGCAGTCTGTGACCTTCGGGAAGAGAAGCTACCGAATCAGTGCCAATGATGAAAAAATTGATTGTTTCTCGTTCAAGGTTCTCTATAGGGTCAGAAGTTTCGACGCCCTCTAGGTTTTCAGATAGAACAGGTCCAGTCGTTTCTTGTGTCAGAATATTTCCAAATGCTGTTCGCGGGATACTACTAACAGTGTCTTTCGCATATGCCAGAAGGGCGGCTGATAACGATGATCCGAAAAAGGCAACAACAAGAAAGAAGATGCAGATCCTTTGCACCCAAGTTCTTCGTGGACGTGGTTGACGCGTTGTAGCCATTGAGTAAAAGTAGCCCCTTTCATAAACTTATTTATTGCACCTTCGCAAGTTTATAGGGGCCTAAGCGAAACCAAGTCTCCAGAAATCACTTCACGAACTACCCCTCCATGATCTTCGAGCAAAAGAGAACCAAACTGTGTAATATCTTTTGCTTTTCCTTCAAGAACGCCTTTATGAGTTGTGACCCGAACATCTTGCCCAATGGTCCCTGACAATCTCCTGTAATTTTCCCAGAGCTCTGGGCTTTGAAAGTCTAAATCCCCCAAATTTGAAAGAATAACTTCAGCAAGGTGGACTCGATCGGGAGGTTTACCTAAATCTGAAAGAGAGACAACCCCCCTTTCGGTAACAACATCACGAATACTGCTTGGATGAACATTTATACCTATTCCAACAACAACGGAAGCTCTGGCCCGAACCAACTTAGACTGCGCTAGTACTCCAGCCAATTTTTCCTGCCCACCAATTGACGAGGTTTCCACCACTATGTCGTTCGGCCATTTAATTCGCACCTGCTCAAAACCAAGAGAACGCAAAGCCGCACAAGATGCCACTGCGATACCAGAAGCAAACACTCCCAAATTAACCTTCTCCGCATCAGCTGAGAAGCTTACTGACATAAGAAGAGCAGAGTTAATCTCAGCAACCCACTTGCGATCAAATCGGCCTTTCCCAGAAGTTTGAAAATCAGCTATCAAAACCCGTCCACCAGTATCAATACCGGAAGTTTTTTCTAAAAGGTCATCATTTGTCGATCCAGTCTCTCCAATCCACGAAACCGAAGTAAAACCCTTACTTTTTAGGGCTTTCGTCAAATACTCCCCTCGCGCAAAAACAGGATCTTTTTCAGTGGCTTTTGGGTTATCCGTTTCTTTCGAGTTCATATTCTGTAACGTTAGACGAATGTTTACAAAAGTGCTTGTTGCTAATCGAGGAGAAATTGCTGTTCGAGTAATTCGTGCATGTCGCGAACTCGGAATTCAGTCAGTCGCTATCTACTCTGATCTCGATAGAAACGCCCTCCATACTCGATTAGCAGATGAAGCTTATGCCCTTGGTGGGAGCACGGCAGCTGAGAGCTACTTAGACATACCTAAGATTCTTGCAATCATAGAGAAATCTGGAGCTGATGCCGTCCATCCCGGGTATGGCTTCTTTTCAGAAAACGCAGAATTCGCTGAGCAAATAACTGAAAAAGGAGTCACATTTATCGGACCCTCATCAGATGCAATTCGCGTTATGGGAGACAAAATTAGCGCAAGACTAGCTGCAGAGAAAGTCGGCGTAAGCGGCGTGCCGGGAACAACCGACTTTATCGAAAACAGTTCAGAAGTGATCGAGTTTGCAAAAGAGCATGGCTACCCAATAGCAATTAAAGCTGCATATGGTGGTGGTGGCCGGGGCATGAAAGTAGTTCATAGCGAAGAAGAAATTGAGGGAGCTATTGATTCCGCTCAACGAGAAGCAGTGGCTTACTTCGGAAGAGGCGAACTATACATGGAACGCTATTTGACGAAACCCAGACATATAGAAGTTCAGGTTCTCGCCGACTCTCATGGCAACACGCTGCACCTTGGTACTAGAGATTGCTCAGCACAACGACGCCATCAAAAACTGATTGAGGAAGCACCCGCTTCCGGCATTGAGCCCGACGTCCTAGTATCAATGGGTGAAGCTGCTGTAGCAGTAGCCGAAGGGTGCGATTACGTAAACGCTGGGACAGTAGAATTCCTATACGAAAACGGTGCTTTTTATTACCTCGAGATGAATACCAGACTACAAGTTGAGCATCCTGTGACTGAAATGGTTACTGGTATTGACCTTGTTCGACAACAGCTACTAGTAGCTCAAGGAGAGAAACTTCAATTCTCTCAAGAAGACATAGAGATAAGCGGACATGCTATTGAAGTCCGAATCAATGCCGAGAACCCTGCAGGGGGTGCTTTCCTCCCTAGCCCTGGAAAGCTTAAAAAATTTAAAGTTCCTTCCGGTTTCGGAACGCGATGGGATGGAGGCTACGAAGAGGGAGACGAGATCAGCCAATTCTATGACAACCTCATAGGGAAGCTTGTCTGTTGGGGAGAAAATCGAGAAATTGCAACAGCCAGAACCGTAAGGGCGTTGGATGAATTTGAAATCAGCGGTCTCCACACAACTATTCCTGCTGATCGGGCTATTCTTACCCACACAGATTTCGCTGATTTGCAACATTCAACCAAATGGGTCGAGGAGGTGCTAGACCTTTCGTCAATCACAACTCTGGATTTAGCAGACCTAGACGATGAAACCGAATTGGCCGAGCGCTCTGCAGTGATAGAAGTAGATGGAAAACAATTCAATGTTTCGATGTGGGTCCCTGAAAACTCGAAAGGAACAAGGAGGCGCGCAACCTCATCATCAGGAAGCTCAGGAGGTGGAGATGGGAAGATCTCAGTCCCGATGCAAGGAACTATCGTTAAGGTCGAAGTCCAGGTAGGTGATGAAGTCACTCCCGGACAAGTTCTCATAGTCCTTGAAGCTATGAAAATGGAAAATAACGTAACATGCGATGTTGCTGGAAAAGTAGCGGAAATCAATGTAACAGCTGGGGACTCTGTTGGCGCAGGAGATGTGGTGTTAATCATCGATATGGATTGAACCGCATCCTAGGAAGTCACTGTTCAAACAACCCATAAAGAAATCTTTGGAGCAACGCACGAATCAATTGGCCCTAAACTTAAATAAATTAAGTAATCAGAGCAAAAGACTATGACGACTAAAAAACTAGACGCCACTGCAACCAGTCCATATCCTCTCTCAGAAAACACGGTTCGACGAAAAGGGCGATTTAAAAGGATACGCATTCTCGTTTATGCCGATTTTGTAGTCTTAATGATGGTTTTGTTCGGATCAGTTCTATTAAGATTCGGAACAAATTGGCCCAAAGGCTTCTCAACTTACCTCGTTGGCTTTCTTGTCGCCTCAGCCCTCCATTTACTTATATATTACTTTGGTGAACTATACGATAACGCTCCTCGTATCGGCGCAAAGCTCTGGCTTCCTAAAGTTACAGCACTAACTTCTATCGCTATTCTACTTGCTGCAGCTATCGCGCTAATCACTGACTACTACCTAATGCCTAGGGGCAATCTTCTCATTCTATTTGTATTCGGATCACTCGGAGTTACTTTCAATCGGTGGCTCTCCGGCAAAGTGAGAGTGCAACGTTATGGCACTCCAAGAGTCATCTTGGTTGGCTCTGAAACAGATATCAACATGGGGAAAGAACACATCAAAGAATGCGGGTCTAAGCTCGTAGTCGTGGGGGAACTCAGTTCTACATCCCAACTTTCAAGCGAAATTGCATCTCGACAAGCCACTGACGTGCTGTTATTGACTAGCGGCCTTCTTAGCGACATCTATCCAAAACCGCTGGAAGATCTTGAATTAAAAATGGTGGGGGTATTCCAGCAAATACTTCCATCAGATACGCTTCTAGGACTTCGCAGGAGCATTCAAATTGCCGGAATGCCCTTCACCTCACTCAGAGCTCATACTCTATCGGCTTCCAGATCCCACTTTAAAATTTTTACCGAGTGCATCTATCTGCTTGTGTTATCCATCCCAATATTGGTGGTGACCTTGTTGATGGCAACATACATTCGGATAATCGCAGGGAAGAAAATAATCCACAAGCAGGAACGCGTTGGAAAATTTGGTTCCACCTTTAATATGCTGAAATTCAGAACTATGCGCCACAACGCAGAAGGCCATACAGGCACTGTCAAAGCACAAAAAGATGACCCACGAGTCATCACCGGCTTAAATTGGGTCCGCAGGTCTAGGCTCGACGAACTTCCGCAATTCATAAACGTCCTTAAGGGAGAAATGTCCATCATTGGGCCAAGGCCTGAGCGCCCAGACTTTACAAAAGAATACGAGGGTCTAATACCTGGATACGGGAGAAGACACGATATCCCTCCAGGAATAACAGGTTTAGCCCAAGTTTCCGGCCACTACCACACTGACCCAAGTTATAAACTAGGACACGATCTCCAATACCTTGTGAACTGGTCGCCGATACTCGATTTACAAATCCTGATACGAACCGTATGGGTAATTTTTATTGGACGAACTTGATCAAACTATGGACCAGCAACCTTCAGTCAGCGTAATTATTCCAGTCAGAGACAATGGCGAGCACTTACGTGCAAGCGTTGATTCAGTCCTGAATCAAACATACACAGATGTGGAGGAAATCATCCTAGGAGTTGCCCCTTCTACTGACGACACAGAAAAAATATCAAAAGAACTGGAAATCACAAATCCCCGAGTAAAAGTCGTTCCTAACCCTTCTGGAAAAACTGCAAGCGCACTGAACACTGCTGCCTCTCTAGCTTCTGGAGATTTTCTTGTGCGGGTCGACGCACAGAGTGAGCTAGAAGAAAGTTATATTCAGGAAGCAATCCAAACGATCAAACGAACAGGAGCAGCAAACGTAGGCGGAATACAAAAAGCCGAAGGAAGCTCACGAGTTGAACGATCTATAGCGATAGGGATGACTTCTAGATTTGGAGTTGGAAATTCCAAATTCCACTATGGCGGGAAAGAGGGCCCGACAGACACCGTGTACCTCGGCGTTTATGAGAAAAAAGCTTTCCGTGAACTTGGTGGGTTTAACGAAACATTGATTCGAAACCAGGATTATGAGCTCAACATACGCATTCGCGAAAGTGGCCGTCTTGTTTGGTTTAACCCAAACCTTGTTGTGCGTTATAAGCCTAGACCCTCATTACGTGC
>Ga0111541_10000839_pt1 | contig 10140 bp, 11 predicted proteins | sample Knorr_S7_td_DCM__FD_83039 | JGI IMG/M metagenome (GOLD analysis project Ga0111541, IMG submission 83039) | Marine microbial communities from Southern Atlantic Ocean transect - Knorr_S7_td_DCM_ad_131m_LV_B (version 2) (version 2) | ecosystem: Environmental > Aquatic > Marine > Oceanic | place...
AATTTATGAGTAATAAAAAAATTCTTATTTTACCTGGAGATGGTATTGGCAACGAAGTTATGACCGAAGTTATCAAAATTATTAATTGGATGGAAAAAACTAAATCTTTATCTTTTGATATTTCTGAGAGACTAGTTGGTGGAACTGCTTATGATGAAGAGGGAAATTCTATAAGTGATGAAACTATGCAAGTTGCAAAAGATTCTGATGCAGTATTATTTGGAGCTGTTGGAGGATCTAAATGGGATAATGTTGAGAGAGACAAAAGACCTGAGGCCGCCCTGCTAAGATTAAGAAAAGACTTAGATTTATTTGCTAATTTAAGACCAGCTGTTGTTTTAGATGCACTTGCGGGAGCTTCTTCTTTGAAATTAGAAATAGTAAAAGGATTAGATATCTTAATTGTAAGAGAATTAACAAGTGGAGTGTATTTTGGTCAACCAAGAGGAATTTCTAAAATTAATGATACTGAAAGTAAAGCTATTGATACTCAAACATACACCACATCAGAAATAGAAAGAGTTTCTAAAGTTGCATTTGATTTAGCAAAATTACGAAGAAACAAAGTTACTTCAGTTGAGAAATCAAATGTTATGGAAACTGGATTATTTTGGAGAAACACAGTTACTAATTTGCATAAAAAGGAATATGCATCAGTAAATTTAGAACACATGTTAGCAGATAATTGTGCAATGCAACTTGTTAGAAATCCGAAGCAATTTGATGTAATTCTTACAGATAACTTGTTTGGTGATTTACTTAGTGATACTGCGGCAATGTTAACGGGTTCACTTGGTATGCTCCCATCTGCATCCTTAGGTCCGGTTAAAGAAAATGGAACTAGAGCAGCAATGTATGAGCCAGTTCATGGAAGTGCTCCAGATATTGCAGGTCAATCTAAAGCAAATCCTCTAGCTATGATAATGAGTTTTGCAATGATGCTTAAATATAGTTTTGACATGCAAGAAGATAGTCAATCAATCGAAAAGGCTGTTCAAAATGTTTTATTAAAAGGTCTAAGAACAGCAGATATAAAAGATGGAGCAGAAAAAATTATTTCTACTAAAGAAATGGGTGATGCTGTTATAGAAGAACTTAAAATTTTATCAGGAAATTGAATGAGTCAAAAATATAATATAGCAGTGGCTGGTGCAACAGGTGCTGTGGGTAGTGAGATAATTAATATTTTGGAACAAAGAGATTTTCCAGTTGATAACCTATATTTACTTGCATCATCAAAATCCAAAGGAAAAAAATTAGAATTTAAAGAAAAAGAAATAATTGTTGAAGATCTTGCTGAATTTGATTTCTCAAAAGCTCAAATAGGTTTATTTTCACCTGGTGGAAAAATTTCAGCTGAGTATGCACCTAAAGCTTCAAATGCAGGTTGCATAGTTATTGACAATACTTCACATTTTCGAATGCAGAAAAATATACCTCTGATAGTGCCAGAGGTAAATGGAAATGTACTTGAAGAATTTTTTCAAGACGAAAATAGAACAAACATAATTTCAAATCCAAATTGTTCAACTATACAGATGGTGGTCGCTTTAAAGCCACTTCACGATAAATCAATTATAAATAGAGTTGTAGTGTCAACTTATCAAGCAGTATCAGGTGCAGGAAAAACAGGTATGGATGAATTATTTAATCAAACTCAAAATATCTATGCAAATCAGGAAGTAAAAAAAGAAAAATTTACGAAACAAATAGCTTTTAATGCAATACCACATATTGGAGCGTTTTTAGAAAATGGTAACACTGAAGAAGAGCAAAAGATGATTGATGAAACAAAAAAAATTTTAGATAAAGGTATTAATGTTTCAGCAACTTGTGTGAGGACCGCTGTTTTTATTGGTCATTCAGAAGCTATAAACATAGAATTTGATTCTCCATTGGACGCAAAAGAAGCAAATAAAATTTTATCAAAATCCAAAGGTATATCTGTCATTGATCACAGAAAAGATGAGGGATATGTTACTCCAGTTGAAATTGCAGGAGAAGATAAAGTTTATGTTAGTAGAATTAGAAATGATGAATCAATTGATAATGGTTTAAGTTTATGGGTTGTTTCTGATAATTTAAGAAAGGGAGCAGCATTAAACGCTGTACAAATAGCTGAATTAGTTGTTGAAAGGTTTGCAAATTATTTAAAATACTAATTCAGAAAATTAATTTTTTTAATTTAATATAAATTAACAATAAATAAAATTCATGAAAGCAGAAAATATAATTTTAATTTGTGGTTCTCCTAGGTCTGGATCCACACTACTCTACAATTCAATTTGTTCATCAGGATTATTTAATCCAAGTCTTCCAGAGAATCATTTAGTTCCAAATTTAATCAAGAACTTAAGAAGACAAATTAATAGAAATAAAAAAGAAATGTATATGCATTTTGAAAGTGACGAAGTGACAATAGATTTTTTTAAAAAGATTATTGAAGATTACTTTGATGATATTATTAGTAAATATAAAGTTAAAAATTTAGCACTTAAAAGTCTTCTTTTTGGATCTTGTATTGATATTTTATTAAAAATGTTTTCATTTTTGAACCCAATATTTATTATACGAGATCCTAGAGATATTATCTCATCATTACTTGAAATTTCTAAAAAACAAATAGAATCAAATATAAAACCTAATTATCCAAATAATATTAGTCTTTTATGTAATTTTATTAATGATCATTACAAATTTTTATTAGATGATGGTTATAAGCAGATCACTAATAAAGTTGAAATTATTAAATACGAAGATTTAGTTAGCAATACAAACGAAACTTTAAATAACCTAATTAAGAGAGTTAAAATAAATTATACATATAAAAAAAATCATTCATTTTGGGATAATGCAAACAACATAAATCCAAATAATAATCCTTACAACTCATTGCTTTGGAATAAAAAACCATCTACGGAAAGAATAGGTATTTATAAAAAATTATTGAAAGAATCTGATGTTTTAGAAATAAATTTATTATGTAAAGATTTACTTAATAAATTTAATTATTAAAATAATATAAATAAAATATTTTTTAATTAATTGGCGGTCTCGTAGGGACTCGAACCCCAAATCCATGTTCCGAAGACACGTGTGATAGCCATTTCACCACGAGACCAATATTAATAATCAATCATTATATATTAGTATTTTATATAATTGATTAAGTTTATTCTATTTTTTTTAATTAATTAAATTAAATAAGAAGGAATGAATTTTTATTTATCTAAAATTCTCTGGATTTTTTTGAACCCGTTTAATTTATTTATTATATCAATAATATTTTTTTTTATATTTAATTATTCAAAAAAAAAAATTATCTCATATTTTTTTCTTATTTTTATAACTTTATACATTTTTATTGTGGGCTGCTCACCAATAGGAAAATATTTATTATATAGCTTAGAAAAAAATTATCATAATTCTCATCATTACTCAGGCACTGTTGATGGTATATTGATATTGGGAGGAGCCACTGGCCCATTACTATCAAGAGAATACGAATTAATATCTTTAGGAGAAAGTGCAGAAAGATTGTATGAAGCAATAATTTTAATGAAAAAAAATAAAAATGCTAAAGTTATTTTTAGTGGTGGATCAGGTAGTTTAGATTTTCCTGAATTAAGTCATGCAAAAGTTGCGAAACAATTTTTTGAAAGTTTTGGTATGAAAAAGAGAAATATTATTTTTGATAGCAAATCTAGAAATACATATGAAAACATTTTATATTCAAAAAAAATTGTTAAACCTCAAATAAATGAAAACTGGCTAGTAATTACTTCTGCTTTTCACATGAGAAGAGCGTTGTTACTTGGAGAAAAAAATAATTGGGATCTTATTCCATATCCTGTTGATTTTAGATTAACTAAAAAAATAAAACCATCGTTCAACTTGGATTTTTATAATAATTTTAAAATTTTTCAGCTCGCATCTCATGAATGGATAGGCTTAATTGCTTATTATTTTATGGGTAGAATTAATACAATTTTTTATGAAAAAAAATGAATTTAAAAATATTAAATAATTCAATTATTAAGTGTAAAAAATGTTCTAGACTTGTTGATTTTAGAGAAAAAATTGCTACTGAAAAAAGAAAGCAGTATATTGACCAGAGCTATTGGGGCAAACCTATAACTGGATATGGAGATCCAAGCGCACATTTATTAATGATAGGTTTAGCACCTGCAGCACATGGTGGAAATAGAACAGGGCGAGTTTTTACTGGAGATAGATCAGCTGATTTTTTATTTTATTGTTTGTATAAATCAGGTTTTTCAAACCAACCTACTTCAACAGATAGAAAAGATGGACTTCAACTTAAGGATTTGTATTTAACTACAGCTTTAAAATGTGTTCCACCTCAAGATAAACCTACTTCAAATGAGTTAAGGAATTGTTATAATTTTTTTGAAAAAGAAATTAAATTTTTAAATAATATTAATACGATTGTAGCTTTGGGTAAAATTGCTTTTGATGCTTGTGTAAATTTTTACAAACATAATTATGAAATTAAGAATAAGAAATTTCATTTTTCCCATGGATGTAAATATTTACTACCGGATGAAAAATATCTAATAGGCAGTTATCATCCTAGCCCTAGAAATGTTAATACTGGTCGTATTAATTCAAGAAAAATGCTTAATTTACTTAAAAAAGTAAAAAAAGTTGTCGATCGTTAAATGTATAAAAAAAATAAAGATTCAAAATATAAAAAAATGCATGATGAATTTGGTCAGTATTTAATGTTTGGGCATGATAATTTAAAGTTCAAAACTATTAACTTACCTCAAAAGCAGAGATTTAAAAATTTATGTTATAATTTTGGCTTAAAAAAAATATTATTTAAAAATAAAATAAAAATAAATGTAATCAAATTATAAAAATGAAAAAATTTTTTTTACAAGATCCCAAGTTATTAACATATGGATTCTTAATAGTTTTTTTTGCAAGTTATGGTCAGACATTTTTTATATCTTTATTTAATGTTGAAATAAAATCGCACTATAAATTAACTAATGGTCAATTTGGTTTAATATATTCATTAGCTACAACATTAAGCTCATTAATATTAATTAGTTTTGCTAAGTTAATTGATTTTATAGATTTAAGAATTTATAGCTTGATCATATCCATAGGTATGTCTCTAGGATGCCTTGGCGTATTTTATTTCTATGATAATATTTTTTATTTAATTTTCATTATTTTTTTGCTTCGTTTTTTTGGACAAGGAGCAATGTCTCATGCTGGTGAAACAACTATGGCAAGATATTTTGGAAATAATAGAGGGAAAGCAATTTCTGTTGCAACCCTTGGGGGCATGCTAGGTGTAATGTTTTTACCCCTTGTTGTAATTAAATTATTTGATTTTTTTAACCTTAATCAATTATGGTTATTAGCATCTATAAGCATATTAATGTTTTTACCAATAATACTTTTTATACTAAAAAATCAAAAACAGAGGCATTCCAATTTTAAATTGCTGGCAAGTAAAGATTCTTTGAATAAAAGATGGAGAACTAGAGATATATTATTTGATAAAAAATTCTTTATCTATTTACCATTAAGTATTGCTGCACCATTTATTTCAACGGGGCTTTTTTTTCATCAAATAGTTATTTTTCAGCATAAAGAATGGACAATGAATATGCTTGGAACAGGCTATATATTTCTTGGTTTTTTTTCTATTATTGGATTAATTGTAGGAGGTCCGTTAATAGATAAACTTAATACTCGTAAAACAGTAATTACTGTACTCTTCCCTCTTTTTATTAGTGTTTTTATTTTATTATTTTTTAAAAGTTTGTTTTTTCAAATTTTGTATATGAGTATGTTAGGATTGAATTTAGGTATATCTGCACCATTTCTTGGAGCACTTTGGGCTGAATTGTATGGAGTTGAAAGTTTAGGTACAGTAAAGGCTTTATTGCATGCAGGGGGAGTGTTAGCTAGCGCCTTATCTCCTTTTATATTTGGATACTTGTTTGATTGGGGCTTTAGTGTAGTTGCTATATCTTTATTAAGTATTTTTATTATAGTATTTTCAACTTTTTTACCAATATTTAAAAAAATTTAATGAAAGCAAAAATTACTGAAAGTATTAAATTTCTTTTAAAAGAATTTAATAGATTAAGTAAAAAAAAGAAATATAAAAACATTACTAAGGAAGAAGAAGAAACGTTAAAAAAAATAAATAATTTTTTAAATATTAAAAAATGACATTTACTGTAATTGATCAATACAATAGTTTTGTAGAAAATAATTTTATTAAATCTGATAATGATCAAATAAAAATACTTAATGATATAAATATAGTTTGGAAAAAAAATAAAAGAAAAAGATATTTTATTAAATCAAAAAATATAGATGGTATTTATTTACATGGAGAAGTTGGAATAGGAAAAACATTTTTATTAAATTTATTTTATCAAAATACTAAAGTTGGTAAAAAAATACATTTTAATAATCTTATGTTAGAGATTCATCAAAATGTGAAGGATGCAAAAAATAAAGAATTAGCAATAGAAAACTATGTAAAAAAACTAAGTATTGATTTTAAGGTTCTTTTTATTGATGAAATGCACATTTTTAATATAGTTGATGCTTTAATAATTAAAAAAATTTTTTTATTTTTTGCTAAATATAAAATCTTTATATTAATTTCATCTAATTTTAGTCCTGGGGAGTTGTATAAAGATGGTTTACAACGTAATGATTTTATACCTTTTATAAATTATATTAAAAAAAATTATCAAGTAATAACTACTCCTATAAAAATTGATTATAGAAGACAAATGCTTAATCAGTCAAAAACATATTTTAGTCCAATAAATAATGAAACGAAAAATGAATTTTTAAAACTTTTTAATAAGTTTATAGATTCTGAACATTTAATAACTAAAGTTATTAAAACTAAAAGTAGAAATTTAACTCTCACTAAATGTACTGCAAATATTGTGATGACCTCATTTAATCAAGTTTGTAATGCAAATTTAGGTCATGAAGATTATAAAAATATTGCTAAAAATTTTTCTCTTATTTTTTTAGAAAATGTCCCAGATTTTATTGAAGAAAATAAAGATTCTTGTAGAAGGTTTATATCTTTTATAGATATGTTGTATGAAAATAATTGTTCTATTGTTATATTAGCTTCAAAACCTATTGCAAAGTTAAATAATATCAATTCTTTATTAAAAGAGTTTGAAAGAACAACTAGTAGATTATATGAAATGACAATAATCAAACCAAGTTAAATGAAAAAATTTTTTTATTTTTTTTCAATTTTTTTAATTTTTATTTTTATTATTTATTCTAGTACAGGTTTTTATGTTGCGTATAAAATTTTAAAAATTGATCCAACTTGTGGACTTCATCAAAATTCTTTACCCAATACATGGAGTACAAAAATAGATGCACATCAATATAATGAATTTGATCAAACCGTTCTTAGACAAAATTTTCCTTTTCAAGATTATTACTTAGATGAATGGAAAGATGTGTACTTTCCATCTAGAGATAAAAATATAAAAATTAATGGTTGGCTTTTTAATTATTTTCCAAATAAGCCAATAGTAATTGTTGTCCATGGTATAAACCCAAATGGTAAATGTAAGTCAGAAGTTAATTTAATTGCTAGTTTATTAATAAAAGAAAAAATAAATGCTCTTACAATTGATCTTAGAAATTATGGACAAAGTGATACAGTTAGTAAATACGAAGATTTAGGTTTACAATCATATAAAGATGTTCTTGGAGCTTATGACTTTTTACTAAAAATTGGCTTCGAAAGTAGTCAAATAGGACTTCATGGAATTTCTTTAGGTGCAAGTACAGTAATATTTTCGGCACATCATGAACCAAATATTCGTGCAGTTTGGGCAGATAGTGCTTTAGCAGAATTTAATATGATCTTAAAAGATGAAATATCTAGATATGGATTATCACTTGAATTTGGTCCAGTCGTTAGTTTTGCTGGAAAAATTTTAACCGGCATTAATCCTAATAAGCTGTCTCCTGCAACTAAACTATCAAAAAAACAATCTTATTTTTTTACACATGGAGATAAGGATACACGAATACTGCCAAGACATTTTGAATATTTTAAAAAATATGCATCAGAAAATAATATTAAATCTGAATTTTGGTTAGCTAAAGATTCATATCATCTTGATTCAATGTTAAAATATACTGATGAATATTCCCTTAAAATGAAGAATTTTTTTGAACAAAATTTAAAATAAAAAAAGCCGGATTGTACCATTCTAGTCGTACCTTGGCAGACACTTCTCTAGTTTAGTAAACTTTGAAACCATCAAACGGCGGGAATGATGATATTTCTTGGCGTTCCTCCGAAGCTAAGAAAAAAGTCAATATCCGGCATATACAATTTACTTCTTATTGGTTGAAAATTCAAGAATTATGGACATTAAAGATTTTTAAAAATGAATTTTTATTTTTTAAAGCCTTTTTTACAATTTTTTCCACAGATTTATGCACAATTTAAGAATTTTAAAAAAAATAAACACAAAACAATTTTTTTTTGAATTTCTGCAAAAAAAATATAGTTATGGTTTATAGAGTTATATAATTTTGTTTCAAAATGATCAATAAAAGCCCTTTATCCCCACATCTTTCTATTCACAAAAAAGTTATGACTGCTCTATTTTCTATTTTTCATAGAATATCTGGAATTGGTTTAAGCTTAGGAACATTGCTTATTGTTGTTTGGACTGCTTTTTTGGCATTAGGTCCAAAATACTTTAATTTTATAATGCACTACTACACAACAAATTTTATATTTAAAATTATTTTTTTTATTTGGTTAACTGGAATTTTTTATCACTTATTTAATGGAATAAGATATCTGTATTGGTCTTTAGGAATTGGTATGGATTTAAAAACTGTTCATTTATCTGGTTATATTGTTTTATTTTTAACATTTATCTCAACAATATTTGTATGGTTTGTCATATGAAAAATTATGTATCAAATTGGTTAACTCAACGCTTTACTGCTATAATTTTAATACCATTAACTTTTTGGTTTGTATTTCAGTGTTTGTCCTTTTCAGAAATGAATTATTCGCAGATTGTCCTTTTTTTTAATTCATCATTAAACTCTAGTTTATTTCTAGTTATGATGGTTTCAATGTTATTACATTCAAAAATTGGCTGTGAAACAATTTTAGAGGACTATGTTAAATCATATAAAATAAAAAAAATTTCTAAACTATTAATTAAAACAGTTTCTTATTTTTCTATAATAATTGTGATAATCTCAATTGTGATTCTTATGGATATAATATGAATAAATCTTATGAGATCATTGATCATTATTATGATGTTGTTGTTATAGGAGCTGGGGGATCTGGTTTAAGAGCTACACTAGGAGTTGCTGAAAAAGGTCTTAAAACAGCCTGTATTTCTAAAGTTTTTCCAACAAGAAGTCATACGGTTGCAGCTCAAGGAGGTATAGGGGCAGCATTAGGTAACATGGGTGAAGATAGTTGGAAATGGCATATGTATGATACGGTAAAGGGATCTGATTGGCTAGGTGATCAAGATGCAATAGAGTACTTATGCTCAAATGCACCTGAATCAGTTATAGAATTAGAAAAATATGGCATGCCATTCAGTAGAACTGATGATGGAAAAATTTATCAAAGACCATTTGGAGGTCATTTAACAAATAATGGTGAGGGCAAGCCTGCAATGAGAGCGTGTGCAGCTGCGGATAGAACAGGACATGCATTGTTGCATACTTTGTATCAGCAAGCCTTAAAAAACAATGTAGAGTTTTATATTGAGTATTTTGTTTTAGATCTTCTCATGGACAATAATAATAATTGTCAAGGAGTTGTTGCGTGGTGCTTGGAAGATGGAACTATTCATCGTTTTATTTCTCATCAAACTATATTAGCTACAGGTGGTTATGGTAGAGCATATTTTTCATCTACAAGTGCTCATATATGTACCGGCGATGGAAGCGCAATGGTTTTGAGAAAGAATTTACCTCTATCAGATATGGAATTTATTCAATTTCACCCAACTGGAATTTATGGAGCTGGAGTATTAATAACAGAAGGGGCTAGAGGAGAGGGAGGCTATCTTACTAATAGCGATGGTGAAAGATTTATGGAGA
>Ga0111541_10000840_pt1 | contig 10136 bp, 6 predicted proteins | sample Knorr_S7_td_DCM__FD_83039 | JGI IMG/M metagenome (GOLD analysis project Ga0111541, IMG submission 83039) | Marine microbial communities from Southern Atlantic Ocean transect - Knorr_S7_td_DCM_ad_131m_LV_B (version 2) (version 2) | ecosystem: Environmental > Aquatic > Marine > Oceanic | place...
AAGTTATAAATACTTCTAGCTTAGATTAAGTGTCTGTAGGACTAGAAGTATGTCAAAATTACTGGCGAATCAAATCTCCAACTACAATGATAATGGACCCGTTGAAGTAAAGGATGGAGTAAATATACCAACTGGCAAACCGTTTGAGGTTGCTGGTTCTGCTGGAACCAGTGGACAATTTTTAAAGTCCACTGGTTCTTCTGTTGCATGGGAAGATTTCCCTGCTATACCTGCTGGACAGGTTCAGTCGGATTGGAATGCAACTGGTGGACTGGGTGTTATATTAAATAAACCATCTCTTGCTGCTGTAGCTACGAGTGGTTCTTATACTGATTTAACTAATCAACCTACAATTCCTCAAGCACAAGTTAATTCTGATTGGACTGCTACCACTGGTGTTCAACAGATTTTAAATAAACCTGTTCTATTCTCTGGTGCATACTCTGATCTAACTGGAAGACCTAGTATACCTGCTACTATTACTGACTTGGCAGGTGTTAATCTTCCTAGTCCTATACCTGATGGATCATACATCCAATGGGATACTGCTACTTCTAAATGGGTTGTTGGTACTGGTTCTTCTGGTATTCTAGATCTTTTAGAAGATACTAGTCCTCAACTTGGTGGAGTACTTGATGTCAATGGATTCTACATTGACATGGGTTCTAATAATATCACTGATCAAAGAGTAACTGAATGGAACTCAGCATATAACTGGGGTAACCATGCATCAGCTGGATATTTAACATCGTTTACTAATACAACTTATGCACAAGCTTGTGTTGCTGATGGTGCTGGAGTAAAGATAAGATTATCTGATAGTTTTGGAGTACAGGATGATGTTCTTGTAACTGCTGGTACTGGTATTACTATTGATCAGATAGGAACAGAAGGATTTAGAATTAACTCTACTGCTACTGGTGGTGGAGGAGGTGCTAGTGTTACCGTTAATGATAACCCACCAGGAACTGCTGGACCAGGAGATCTCTGGTGGAAGTCTGATGAGGGTAGACTGAAGGTTCAGTACAATGATGGTAGTGGTAGTCAGTGGGTTGATGCTTCTCCACCATTGTCACCAAGCTTTACACCAAGAGTTAGTAACCAGACTGTTGAACTAGAGGCATTCCATAACGGAAACAGTGGTAATTATAGTCAGCATTACCTTAAGATGACAGGTCACCTGTTACCTTCAGCACATGAACAATATGATATAGGATCAGCAGAGAAGAAGATTAGACATCTATTCTTATCTGACAATTCCTTATGGTTAGGTGATGACATTAAGATGTCTAACAAGCAAGGTAAAGTTAAGTTCCATACTAGAGATACTAATAAACTTCCTAAAGCAATTGCTGATGCTGGTGGTAGTTTCAGTGGATTGGATACATTTATTAGTAATCAATTCCCTGGAAGATCTGGTACTCCAGACAAGACCAACTCTCAAGGTGCTGGTTATTTCATTACAGACTTTGTTGCATACCTTGCTAGTCTTACTGATGTTACCGTAGAATCTCTTGGTCCTAATGATCTATGGCCACCAGAGACTATTAATGGTGCAGCAAATCCAAACTATGATTTAACTGATTGGAGTAATTCAAAAGATCTTACTCAGGATGGTAAGTCTGTTGCTAATACATTATCAGATGATGCACAAGAATATAAGTTATGGGAATCAACTCATTTCCTTCGTACATCTGTTCTTGCTGACTTCCCTGTAAAGGTTATTGGATCTAATGCAACTGATGGAACCTATATTGATATGACAATCTTTGTTCCTCAAGGAAATACTCCTCGTACTATGACTACATTAAGTATTGATGGTGTTGATGCAACTCAAGCAACAATCATTGGTACAACAGAGGCAAACACAACAAATACATTTACTATCAAAGCTATATACTTTGGTGGCGAATGGAAAGCAACCGTAGCAATAGGTTAGAATAAATGGCAATAAATTTCCCCTCAACAACAAACGAACCTACTGATGGTAGTTTAACCCACACTGCTGCTGGTGTTACGTGGGCATGGGATGGTGATAGTTGGTCAGCACAAGGAATAAATCTGGCATATTCACTACCTACTGCTAGTGCTACTACAAAGGGTGGTATTAAAGTAGGTAACAATCTCTCAATAAGTAACGATACTTTATCAGCAACGTCATCTGTTAATGATCTAACTGATCTCAGTGATGTAACTGTAAGTGGTACGCCCACTACAGGATTTGTTCTTAAGTATGATGGATCTACATGGGCTCCAGCAGCAGATGATACTGGTACTACCATCACTGCTATAGATGACATTGGTGATGTTGTTCTTAGCTCACCACAAGCTTCTGAAGTATTATCATATGATGGAACAAATTGGGTAAATTCTGCTGCTGCTGGTGGTATTAATTTACAAGGAAGAACTACTGCTCAAGCATCAACAGGAAATATTCTTGATGGTGCTTCTTCCAACATTCAAATGACTGCTGTTAAAACGTATGCTCTTTTGAAGATTCAAACCTCACATGCTGCATGGGTTACTTTATATACTAATATTCCATCAAGAAGTGCTGATTCTAGTAGGAATGAGACAACAGATCCTTTACCAGGAACAGGTGTTATAGCAGAAATCATTACATCTGATGGAGCAGTACAGAATATTACTCCTGGTACTATAGGATGGAATGATGATACAACTCCTAGTGATAAGATATATGCTAAGGTTGTAAACAAGAGTGGTAGTTCTGCTAACATAACAGTAACGGTTCACTTCGTTCAGATAGAGGCATGATATGGCTGACAAGATCTATATCGTAACCCTTAAGAGTAGAGATGATTTAGAGGGTTTTTATTCTGACATGTCAACTGATGGGTTTAAGCTTCATACGAAGCGTCCTATCAGTAGGAACACTCAGTATTATATGACTGATGAACAGGCAGAAACTATACGTTCTGACTCTAGAGTTCTTGCGTGTGAAGAGAGGTATGAGGATCAAGGAATATATCCAGAACCTTATTATACTGGTAATAATGAACCTCATGATCAAGCAGGATGGTTTCGTAAGACTGGAACATATTTACAGGATGATAGAGATTGGGGTAAGCTTCATAGTGCTGGAGATGATGCACAAAGAAGAAAAAATTCATTTGGATCTGGTGAAGTTGCAGATAATGTAACGATATTTAATAATGGTAGACATGTTGATGTAGTAGTTTGTGATGATCCAGTTGCTTTTGATTGTGAAGATTGGAAGGCTCCATCTGATATGAGAGATAGGTTTCAGATGTATGACTGGTATGGTGAGTTAAATTCTTATGTTACTAGTATAGATGATGATGGATCAGCAATACCTAGTGCTCCATATCCTAATTATTTTTCAGCACAGGGTTGTTATGAATTTCATGGTACTCACGTAGCAGGAACCATTGCTGGTAGACACTATGGATGGGCTCCTGAAGCAAACATTTATAGTATGCAGGTACTTGGTAACCCTTCTAACCAAGGAACTGCTGTAAGTACTATGTTAATCTTTGATTATCTTAGAGCATTCCATAGGTATAAACCTATTAATCCAGATACAGGAAAAAGAAATCCAACGATTACAAATCATAGTTGGGGGTATGGTTCTAATTTATCAGGTATATTTGACAGTGGTATTGATATAAGTGATGTTGGTAGTGTAGTTTATAGAGGAGTAACATACAGTAGTAATAATCCTAATCCATCTGGTTGGACTATGACAGGATTGGAAAATGATTTTGGAATAAGTCAATGGAAGAGAAGATATAATGCAGATTATGTTGCATTGAGAGCAGACATTGAAGATGCAATTGAGGATGGTGTAGTTGTTATAGCAGCAATGGGTAACAATGATTTCTATGCAGCACATCCAGATCCAAATCATGAATCTTATGTTGATTGGAATAATACTGTTTACTTTAATAATGTTGGAACTATTTCCTTCATGAAAGGATCTAGTCCTGCTAATACTAAAGGTATCATAGCTGTAGGTGCTCTTTCTACTGAGAGTGATTTTAGAAGAGCAACCTTTTCAAACTTTGGACCACAAGTTACTGTCTGGGCTCCTGGTGTTAGTATTGTTTCTACATGGGTTGATCCAAATGGTATTCATGCTAGTACAGGATTACAAGGAGCTGGTACACCTGATGGTAAGTATGGTGGTGCTAATTGGTATCACAATATTAGTGGAACTAGTATGGCATCTCCACAGGTTGCTGGAATGGCAGCTTGTTTAGCAACAGGTAAAGAAAGATTCACCAACAGTGATGTCATTGCATTTATTCAACAACATGGAAAGTATAATGATATAGGATTTAATATAGGTACAGGAAACTTTGCTGATCCTACATGCCAAGGTGCAAATAATGGTTTGTTCTTTGACAGTCCTAATCTAGAGATAGCTGTCAAGAGTCCTAGATATGAGACAGGACATCAGGGTGGGTGGTATAAAGATCAACTGAAAGGAATGAGGAGGGATCCTCAACTAGTTCAGGATGCTCAGATGTATCCAAGAACTAATAGTTTCTACAGGCAACCATTAGGACCACTTTTGAAAACATTCCCATTTACTGTTAGTGTATCTGGTGGTGATTATATAATGACTGGTGATGATAGACAGACTAACTTTAGTAACAACGCAGACCCATCTATAGTTATTAACCAAGGTGATACAGTAGAGTTTAGTGGAAATATGAGTGGACATCCTTTCTGGATTAGTGATAGGCAAGGTACTGGACAACCTTCTATTGCTGAGAGACCTCAAGGAGTTACAGGTAATGGATCCACATCATCAGTATCTTGGACTACTACTGGAGTTCCAAAAGCAACTTATTATTATAACTGCGAGTACCATTCATCCATGTCTGGTACGATTACCATAATATAGAGTAAACAACAATGGCAATAGATTTTCCTAGTACTAATTTAACACCAGGCCAGATTCATACTGCTGCTGGTGTCTCATGGAAATGGGATGGAACTACATGGCAAGCTTCGGCAGTTGGTGGCAGTAATAATAATGCCGTTACTTTATTCACTCAATTAACTGATACCCCTGGTAGCATGTCTTCGGGTAAATGGTTAAAGGAATCAGGTGGAAGTCTTGTATGGACTAATGCTCCAGCAGCTTCTGGTGTAGGACAGTATGCTAATACCACAGCTTTCCCTGCTACTAATACAAATACAGCCACGTTTGCTTTTGCTCAAGACTCAGGAGCATTATATTATTCTGATGGTACTAGTTGGACTAATAATAGGGTAGTTACTACCAATTCTACTAGTTTCTCTGACATATCATCTTTGATAAATGCTATGCAGAAGACTTATACTTTTGCTATAGATGATTATACTGAAAGTAATACAACAAATAATAGTTTAAGAAAGATTGTTAAGATAACAGATAATGTTGGTAATGTACAGAGGTGGACTCTTGGTGTTGCATCCGAGACTGGGTTATCAATATCTAAATCTACAAGTCCTGGTGGTGATGATGAGATTGTATTATCAGGACAGAAGTATACAACAACAGTAGTTGATGCAGCACCAGCAGCAGATAGTATTATAAGACTTACTGGAGTAGGTCAGAATACTGATGAACAAGATATTACTTTCAAAGGTATTGATGGTCTTAAGGTAGAGAGAGTTGATGATAGTACGATTCAATTTAGATCACCAGCATCTACTGAGTATTATGATAATGATGCTAAGGATGCAGCGTTTGCAGCATTGGATGGTGGTACTAAGACTGGTATTCAATACACGTATGATCCTACTAACAGAGTAATTAATAGTACAGTTACTACTTCTGGTAGTGGTAATAATCCTGTAGTAACTTATGATCTTTTAGGAAAGAATAATACAACTAACGAAGCAATCATATATCTAAAACCTTCTAACGGTACTGATGATGAGATACAATTTGTTGGTGCTAATGGAACTACTGTTGCTTGGGATGCTGCTAATGCTAAGATAACTATTGATAGTACTTCACCAGTAAATGCTGATTGGACTTCAACTACTGGACTATCAAAGATAGATAACAAACCAACTAATGCATCTTTCCAAGCAGACTGGGATAATACTGATGATACTACTCTTGGTTACATTAAAAACAAACCAACTCTTGTAGAGAGTCTTGGTGATCTAGATGATGTTTCAAGTGCTACACCTAATACTGATGATGTATTGAAATGGGATCCCACCCTTAATAGTGGTGCTGGTGGTTGGAAACCTGCACCAGATGCAACTGGTTCTGGTGGAGGATCTGGTAGTTTAAGTGGTCTTAGTGACACTGATATTGATGCTGCTAATCTATCAACTAAGAAGAGGTTAGAGTATGATGATACAGCTGGTAAGTGGGTTAATGTTGAGGATACTTCTAATGCTGTACCATCTATAGATGACATTACTGCTACCAGTGCTTCAATTGCTGCTAATGGTTATGGAACATTAGATATCTCTAATGGTCATAAAGCATATGTTTTATATAAAGTAGAAACTGATGTTGAAGCTTGGGTAAGAATCTATTGTGATAGTACATCAAGAACTAATGACAATTCTAGGAGTGAAGGTAATGATCCATTGCCTGGAAGTGGTGTCATCGCAGAGGTGAGAACCACAGCATCTGAGAATGCAGTGTTAGTAACACCTGGTGTCATGGGATTTAATAACCAGAATCCAAGGCAGACTAACATATTCGTTGCAATAAATAATAGGAGTTCTAGTGCTTCTACTGTACAAGTGAAACTTACTGTACTTAAAATCGGAGATTAATATAAATGTCAATTCTAACAGGATCATCCCCAGTCAATAATGGCAATGCAGGTTGGACTCAGAAAGATGTAATGGATGCATTGGAAACAGCTTTTGCTAGTTTGGGAATGCATGGAGGTACTGCAAAGACTGGTGTACCTATTGGAGTCGGTTGTCCAAATACCAAATATGTTCAGAGTGGATATACTGAATCATATGATGAAGGATGGAGACATTGTGGTGGAAGACTTACTGATGACTATACATCTTATAGGTATTTTGATGTTCTAGCAAATGGAACTACATCATATAAGATGTTAGAGAAACTATACATATTTGGTATTAGTGATTCTGCTAATCAATCTTGGTCAGGAACAGGAGAGTTACGTTGTACAACAAATCAATCTTTTAAAACAGGAGACGCAGTTGTATGGGCTCCTAAGGCTGGTACTGTTGCTGATGATGTTATTACAGGACTTACCATAGGTCAAACTTATTATATTATACGTTATGCTGATACGTATATTAAGTTAGCAGCATCAGAAGCAGATGCACTAGCAGGTACTGCAATAGATCTTAGTGGTAGTAGTGCTCCAGTAAACGGTTGGGGTACTAATTATCTAGATAGAAAAACTTTTTTTAGAAGACCAGACGTAGCAGGAAACGAGAATCTTACTATTGAAACATGGCAGAATGATTATTTAAGATTTCAATTAGATTCTAGTTTACCAGGAAATTTCACAATATGTTCTGGTAGTTCTTATGCTGCTGATAAGGTTTATAATGTAGCGAACAAAGGTAATTATCCTTATGATGCATATCAAGATACTATGTATCCAATCATTGATGGTGCTGGTACTCAAGGAGCAGCAGGTACAGTATTAAAATGGGAAACTGAGGGTAGTCATCAGTCTGAAGATGAAGTAATTGATTTAGGTGCTCCTTTTGATGCACCTCAAGATACAAGTGATCAGTATAGATATACTGGAGGAAATAGTCTTCCTGGTAATAATAAGATCGTTGAGTATTGTTATGCTAATGATACCAATCCATCAATGAAGGGTGTCATTAAATTAAAACCAGCTTATAATTGGGATAATAATGGTGGTAATTGGCATCCTTATTGGAAGTATACTGTTCCAGGAACTGATGTTGGATTAGCAAGTCCAGCAAATGATTTGAAGTTGAGAATTTACAGACATGATTTTAATCATGCTAGTCAATATGACAGAGGTTATATAAGTTCAATAGCTATTTGTAGTGTAACTGAAGGGTGGACTAAAGATGCAGTCTTTACTATACCTAAATCTGCACACGCTCAGAGCTGGGTTGATCCAAATGCTCCTACTGATGCATTAGATTCTCTTTTAGGTGCTGCTGCTGAAGATATTGTCTTTGGTGTAAACGCAGCAGAAAGTGCTACTGATGCTATGGATGGTAAGCCTAATCTAATTGTTACTAATTTTGGAGCGACAAGTACGTTCTTCCAAAAGTCTGATAATGGAAATCATGCTGTATTGAGACTTGTAAATGAGTCTGATAAGAAATATGGTACTACTTACTATTCATTTAGTATGCCAATTAATGCTCAGACTGAGGAGATGTATGCTCTTATGGTTAAGTCAGGAACTTACTTTGATCCTTTCAATACTGTAGGAACTTCACAAGCAGATAACACTACTGTTAATAGTGGTACTGGTAGTTATTATCAGGAACCAGGATATTTTGTTGGAAGAGTTGGTAAAGATTATCAAACAGGTCACCAGCACGTTCCTAAGTATATAAATCAATGTACTAATTGGAATATTGCTCGTACTCAGAGTACAAATTCATATCCTTTAGAGATTAGATATTATAAAGATCAGGCTCAAGATACTAATTATGGCATAATACAATTTGTTCAGACTATTAATAGTATTCCTTATACATACCTGACATTCTCCTTACCTAGGGGTAGTAACTTTGGTAATCCTAATCCAGGAATGGATTTAGATTACTTATATCATGGTGGTTTGTTTACTTATACTGGTAGTGGTTATGATTTTTCAATCTCAACTATTACTCCTGGATATTATTATAATTATTATAGTAGTAGTACTAACCCAATAAAAGAACCTGCTACTCTGAATAGTAAAACTATGGATTCTCTCTATGGTTATTTGAGAACTACTACAGGAAGTGGTTCCACCTTTACATCTACGTATTCTTGTAACATTGGAGTTATTAATAGCGGAACAACTGAGCATGTAATTTATTATAGGAATAGTGAGTATGATAATACTGATCCATTGGCAAATTATTATAAGCCAATAAAAGGAATACCTATAATGTCTAGCTTTGTTCCTTGTCCGTATTATATACCAGATGATTTTGTTTTAATTCAGGTTGCTACCCCACCAGGTTTGACAGCTTTTAGAACAGGAGATACTATTACTGTTAGTGGTTCTGAGAAATATACTATTATACTTGGTTGCTATAGTCAATCTCAAGAAGGTCTTAATGAGATTGCAGGTGATACTACTGTAGGTATGTTATTCTGTGGTAGGGTTCCTAACTAATGGCAGTAATTCATCAGACAGAGACTTTCTATGATGCTGACCCATATAATCCTCTTACATGGGCCACTCATTTAACTGTAACAAATGAAAATGGTACTAGTTCAGATACTTCTACCAATAATAATCTTTATGATGGTCTTCTCACTACATTTTGTGAGACAAATGCTCTTGCTGCTAATGGTGATTTTAGACTGATTGAATTTGATAGACAAGCTATCAGTCCTTCTTGTCCTACTATGAAGAGACCATTGAGGATGTTCATTAGGAATTTTACTGCTGGATCATTGACATTTACTGTTGATGGATCTACTGTAACACCTACAACTAATACAGATGCTGAATCAGCAACAGGTGGTTGGGTTGAGATAGTAGGAGGAACAGGTACGGTTAGTACATGGAAAGTAAAAGCAACTGTTGCTGATGCTAACGTATCAATTGCTGCTATTGAAGGTGGAGGAATTCTACATATGAATTCTTATGATCGTATAGAATTCGCTGATGATTTTTTATCACTTGGTGATGATTCTGTTGGTGTTGCTAACGCACATCTTATAGCAAATACTAATACTGCATTCCTTACAGCAACATGGTCATCTATTGAAAGAGTTACTAGTGCAGCAGGAACACCTCAGAACTTTACCTTTACAGAGTTAGAGGACGGATTGAGAGGATGGATACATGGTAGGAGACCAGTGAAAGGCTTACAATATCCAAGAGGATACTATAATAAGTAGAAACTTATATAAATAGCATGGCCTGCGATATATTATAATGGTAGATGAAATAAAAGAAGAGGTAGTTGATAAGAAAGAAGAGAAGAAA